>Ga0213861_10000799_pt1 | contig 28102 bp, 40 predicted proteins | sample PICome_4_FD_160110 | JGI IMG/M metagenome (GOLD analysis project Ga0213861, IMG submission 160110) | Coastal seawater microbial communities near Pivers Island, North Carolina, United States - PICO131 | ecosystem: Environmental > Aquatic > Marine > Coastal | place: USA: North Carolina... | reverse complement strand
CAAGGGCTTCTTCTGTATGAAAAGTAATGTACTCTTCAAACTCATTTTTCATTCTGACATTTTCCATTAAGAATTTAGCGTTTGGATTTTTCTCAAGTACTAACTTCATAACATCAAGCATTGTCCAAAATAACATTCCTCGTGGATCTTTATCGCCTTGTTTTAATCCCGCATTTGACCATGCTTGACATGGAAAACCACCGACAACAAGATCTATAGAAGACCAATCAATATTCCAAGACTGCCAATTGTTAACATCCCCCAACATAATTGTTGAGGGGTAGTTTTTAAGAGTAGTTTGCATTGCATATGGATCAATTTCTGAAGCATGGTAATTGTTGACTTTGACACCTAAACGATCTAAAGCAACTTGAGTTCCAGAGATTCCATCAAACAGACTAAGTACATTCATTACTCTTCCTCCCCAAACATTTTTTCAACTAAAGAATCTGACGCAATATACTGTTGACCATTTTCAACATTTTCTATAATCCAAGGCTTTTTTCTTGCACGAGATTTATAACCAACTAACTTGTAAGCAACACTTGAATCTTCGTAGCCCGCATCATAACCAAGCTTAGTATCGTCAATTGTTTTCAACCAATCAGCTTTTCTTCTCATGTCTATTATTTGTTTTAAAGTTTTTTGCTCTGGAGTTAAAGCATCAGCAATTGAGATTCTGAAACCAGTAAACTTAAATGAGTCATCATCATAAGTCGCATTACCTAATTCAAATCTTAGGTTGTTATCTTCCATAATAACTGACAATGAATCTTTAATCATCTGGCGAACTTGTTTAATAGTTTTTGGGTTTATTTCTGTAATGTTATACTTAGTTTTCATAATTTTTCCTCTTAGTTAACACCCAACAGGTTTATTGGGATGTGTTAAGTATAAATTATGTTGATCTAAAAAGCAAACCTAAAGTGTAGAACATGTAAAAGCTCTAAGAGCTGAAACCAATGAAACCCTTTCCAGGACTGGCCTGTAGCGGCTTTTGTTGATTTAGGTTATTTAAGTTATTTAGGTTATTTAGGTTATTTAGACTGTTTAGGTTATTTAAGTCTTTTAGGATCAGCCAGTAATGTATTTATAAGATATGTATTTAAATAATTTTATGATCCGAAAAAATTTTTAAATAAATAAATTTTTAAAAAAATATTTTATAAAAATCTAATCAAATATTAAATAAATAATAGATCTAATCATAATTGGGTTAGTGATACAAAAGTATATAAAAGGCTTTAAAGGTCTTTTTTTCCTGTATTATTATTTTTGTCAATTTTGACAATTAACTATAGAGGTATAAAAATGGAATTAATTTTTAATAGTGTAGTAATACATTTATTAGTATTCTTTTTTGGAATACTTTTTTCTTTTATGATTTTTTCAATGATATTTTTTCCTATATATATGAAAACTTTGGGAATCAAAAAAAGGGAGGTTAAATAATGGATTTATTAGTATTAAAATTTTTGCATGGTTTTGCAAGTAATAAATTAAACCAAACTAGATGTATTGACCCTTTTATTTGGTCAAGAATTCTAGACTATACAACTAAAGAAATTAAACTAATAGAGGGTAAAAAATGAATATACAAAATAACTTAACAGTACCAATCAAAACATTAAAACAAGCTACTGAAATAATAGGAGGTTATACGGTTACATCAAAAATGCCAACAATCTCATATTCAATAAGTGCTAAAGATTGCAAAACAGGGTCAAAACTGAGAAAGATTAAAAATTCTGTTTGTTCGGATTGTTATGCCTTAAAGGGTAATTATGTCCGATATGCAAAAAACATTGAGAAAGCCCAAAATAAGCGATTAAAGGCTATATTTTCTAAAGACTGGGTTAATGCTATGGTTTATATAATGAAACATCAAAAAAGGGTTGTAAATAGTGGTTTATTTCGTTGGCATGATTCAGGCGATTTACAAAGTATAGAGCATTTACAAAAAATTGTAGATATTGCAAAATCTACACCCAATATAAAACATTGGTTACCTACTAAAGAATCAAACATAATTAAAAACTTTAAAGGTGATATACCTAAAAATTTAATTATCCGTTTGAGTGGTTCTTTTATAGATGGTAAAGCACCTATATATAAAAATACTTCAACTGTAACAACTAATAAAGATAAAGCGACATGTAGAAGTTTTGAGAATAACGGACAATGTAAAGACTGTCGCAAGTGTTGGGATAGTTCGATTAAGAATGTTAGTTATTTAAATCATTAAAGGATAATATTATTATGAGTAAATGTATAAAAAATAATTGTAATGGTGAGTTAGAGTTTAACGAATCCAAAGGGGTTTATTCTGAGCATTGGTACTGTATTAAATGTAATGCTGATTATTCCGTTTCAGTTGAATTAGTGAGAGATTTTGAAAACATGGAATCAATAGAAAGTTTATTAAATGATTGTCAATGTGCAATCGATGGTACTGATATTTGCAAGGGTAATTGTTAACTAACAATAGATCTAAATTTAAGGGCTTTTAATTAAGCCCTTTTTTTTTATCTAATCTATATTGAAATCGAATCAAAATAATATACAATCGGTATTATTTTAATACCCTTAAAACTATTCTAGTAAATACCCTTGACGATAAAAAAAAGCTTCCCTTAACGGGGCTTTTTTATTATCTTAATACTAATAGTTATCTAATTAATTTAACAGGCTTTAAAACTAAAATATAAAGCTTTAAAACTGTATTAGTTTTTAATTGGTTTTAGATCTGTTATTGATTCAAATGATATAAAAATATAAAAAATATTCTATATCACACATTTTTTTATTCAAATTCTAATATTTAATATTATTTTTTTAGCTATTATTTTTTTAATGGCAATAAATATTATTTATTCTTAATAAAATTTCGGATCTGGTTATTAACATACTTACTAACAAGTTATCAACAAGTTTTCCACATAGTTACTCACAAGTTATTAACAAGTTATTAACAGGGGCCCACCCACCTGTTATTAAAACTTTTTGCTTAGGCCTATACCCACTACACAAAAAACGAAATTTGAAAAAAAAGGTTATTTAGATCATTTAGGTGTTATACTTAACTGAGAATAATTATCATTTGCATTAAATATGTCGGAAAGACCACCGCCTTTAGCACCTCAGACACCTTTTGAAGATAAAGAGGATAAGCCTAAGAAAAGAGGTAATCCTAATTTTTATAAAGGAATGCCATCTTTAAATCCTGCAGGTAAACCTAAAGGTACGATGAATAAATATGCAGCTCTTTCAAGAGAACTCATGAATGAGAACGCTGTAGAGATCGTAGCAACGGTATTAGCAAAAGCAAAAGAAGGTGATGTACATTGTTTAAAAATGTGCATGGATAGAATTTTACCAGTACAAAAGGCTATTGATCCGAATAGAACCAAGAATGATGCCCAGGTCATTATAAATGTATCTTCTATAGAATCTATAGAACAAAAAGCAAGTGAATATGACGAGGCTGAGTTAGTGGAGCCAGAAGAGAAGAGCGATGATGAAGTTGTAGCCACAATAAACACTTCACCTATGGCTGATAAATTTAAAGATGTCTGAACTTAACATTGATTTGCATCCAGCACAGCTGCAGATCTTTAATTCTAAAAAACGATTTAAAATAGTCGCAGCAGGAAGACGATTTGGAAAGTCCTACCTTTCTGCTTGGTTATTACTCATTAACGCTATACAAAGCGAGTCTAAAGATGTCTTTTATGTAGGGCCTACTTTTCAACAAGCCAAAGATATTATGTGGGCGATGTTAAAAGACTTAGGTAAAGATTTAATAGCACAGGCTCATGAAAATACAGCAGTACTTACCCTGATCAATGGAAGAAAAATCTATTTAAAGGGCAGCGATCGGCCTGATACGCTCCGCGGCGTTGGCTTGGCATATTGCGTACTTGATGAATATGCCTCAATGAAACCACAAGTCTGGGAACAAATTATAAGACCTACGCTTTCAGATGTGCAAGGTGGTGCTTTATTTATTGGAACCCCAGCAGGAAAAAACCATTTTTACGATTTGTATAGAGATGCGTTTGAAGATGACGATTGGGATGCGTTTCAATTTACATCAACCGATAATCCGTTTATACCTGACAGCGAAATAAAGGCCGCTAGTAAAACGATGTCATCTATGTCATTTAGGCAAGAATTTGAGGCATCTTTTGAAACTAACTCTGGCGGCATATTTAAAGAAGAATGGTTTGAGAAATCTGAGGAGCCAGAAGAAGGCTCGTATGTCATAGCAGTCGATCCTGCTGGTTTTGAGTCTATCGAAAAAGAACGAAATTTAAAAAGATCGAGATTAGACGAAACGGCTATTGCGATAGTGAAAATAGATCGTGATAAGTGGTGGGTCAAAGACATACTACATGGTCGGTGGAATGTAAAAGAAACCGCCAAAAAAATTCTTTCATCTGCGATGAAGGTAGAAGCAGCAACCGTTGGCATCGAAACGGGATCACTAAGGAACGCTATATTACCTTATTTGGAAGATGAAATGCGTATCGCAGGACGATGGATTACTATTGTTGAGCTGCGGCACGGTGGAAAAAAGAAAACAGAACGCATTACTTGGGCATTACAAGGCCGAATGGAACATGGCCAGGTTAGCTTTAATGACAAAAAAGATTGGAAAGAGTTTCTAGGTCAGCTTAATGACTTTCCAAATCACTTAGCACATGATGACCAACTCGATGCTTTAGCCTATATAGACCAGGTGAGTGTAGCAGACTTTGCACACAGCATTGAATTGGCTGATGATTGGGAGGTACTGGATGATGTCGCTGGATATTAAAGACATATTTGAAGAAGATATGACTGAGCAAGAAATGATAGAGTTGCTAAAATATAGTGCGGATGATACAACTTTAGCAGAAAGATACATTGTTGCTTGTCAAATTATTAGTAATTTAACAAAAGATATACCTGATGATATAACCGAAAGAGAAGAGATGGTAGATCTGACAATTTGTAAAATGTTAGTAGATGGTTTAATTGCAGTTGAAGAAGTAAATCGGTCAATTCATTAAATGAGAACGATTATCACTTGCAATTGAGAATGATTACTGTTAAAATCGGCTAAAATTAATGGAGTAATAAATGAACCCCTATGAATAATCAAGAAAACAAATATCAAGCACTCGCTAGTTGGTTAAGTTATCGTCTTGAAGGGTGGAGAACTCATAGAAATATTAATTACATCCCTATGTGGGATGAATATTACAGATTGTGGAGAGGTATTTGGTCTGCTGAGGATAAAACAAGAGCAAATGAAAGATCAAAACTTATATCTCCAGCACTACAACAGGCAGTTGAGTCATCTGTTGCTGAATTAGAAGAGGCAACTTTTGGCAGAGGAAAATGGTTTGATATACAAGATGATTATTTAGACCAGGATCCTAGTGATGCTGAATATGTTCGTAATTTATTGCAAGAAGATTTAGAAAAAACAGGTTGTAAAGATGCAATTTGTGAAGTTTTCTTAAATAGTGCTATATATGGCACAGGTATTGGCAAGATTGTGGTTAAACAAACTATTGAAAGGGCCCCGGTAGAAGAAACTATTGAAGGCACTATGGCTACAACTCGTACTGTTGTTGAATACCCAGCTATTGATGTTCATGTCGAGCCTATATCCCCTAAAGAATTCTTAATTGATCCATCAGCTAATTCAATTGACGATGCTTTGGGGGTTGCTCACGAAGTTATAAAGCCGAGATACCATGTTGTAGAGGGAATACGCTCTGGCATTTATAGAGATGTACCTCTTGATGGTGATTATGAGTCAGTTAAATTCGGTTATGACCCAGAAACTAAACAAGCAGACGAATCTGACTCTGTAAAAATATGTGAATACTGGGGTTTGGTTCCAAAACGCTTTTTAAAAGCAAGTCAAGACAAAGATGACTTTGAATATGACAAATCTAATGCAAATGAATTAGTAGAAGCAGTTGTTACTATGTGTAACGACCAACATATTCTTAGAGTTGAAGAAAATGCGTTTATGATGAACGATAGACCGTTCATTTCTTATCAACATGACATCGTACCTAATAAATTTTGGGGCAGAGGAGTTTGTGAGAAAGGGTATAACCCACAAAAAGCTCTAGATGCTGAAATGAGAGCAAGAATTGATTCTCTGGCATTAACGACTACACCAATGATGGCCGCAGACGCTAGTCGACTACCACGAGGAGTTAAGTTTGAAGTGAGAGCAGGAAAAACTGTTCTGACCAATGGAAATCCACGAGAAGCTATCATGCCACTCGACATGGGTACAACAGATCCTAATACATTCAATCAGGTTGCCTCACTTCAAAACATGATTCAGATGGGAACTGGCTCTGCTGATAGTGCTTCACAAGGTGGTGAAACTGCTAGTGGCATGTCTATGATGCAAAGTGCTGCAATCAAACGACAAAAGCGTACTTTAATGAATTTTCAAAACACATTCCTTATACCTTTGATAAACAAAGCAATGTGGAGAAAGATACAGTTTGATGTAGACAGGTATCCTGTAAACGATTACAAATTTATTCCGTATTCAACTATGGGTATTATGGCTAAAGAGTTAGAAATGACTCAAATGGTACAAATGCTACAAACCATACCGCAAGATTCACCTGCATTTAATGTTATCTTGTTAGCTTTGTTTCAAAACTCATCAATACATAATAGAGATCAGATTGTTAATGCTCTAATGCAAGGTGGTGAGCCAGATCCACAAATGGAAGAAATGCAACAAATGGGTATGCAAATAGAAATGCAGCAATTACAGGCTAATGTACAGAAAACTTTGGCTGAAGCTAAAGAAGAAGAGGCACAAGCTATATTACATCAAGCTGATGCTATGAGCAAACAACCAAATGATATAGATGTGCAAGAAAAGATACTTAAATTGCAAAAAGATTCTATAGCTATCGAAAAAGGCATTGCAGATATTGAAAATATGCGTTCTGAAACTGCCAGAAACATACCAGAAGTAGAACATTTGCAATCTGAAACAATTTTAAACCTAGCAAAAGCCAGGGAAGCAGGAAATAAAACACAGGTAACTAATACCGTACAATAAAATGCCAAAAACAGATGAAAAGTTTTTAGTTGACAGACTAAAAATGACAGAAACCGAAGGCTTTGTAGATTTAGTTGCCGATTTAAAAAATTTAGAAGAAAGTATTGGTAATTTAAACAATATTAATTCTGAACAAGACCTTTGGGTAATCAAAGGTCAGTTGCGTATCATAAATTTCATTGTAAATTTAGAAAATGCAACACACCTAGCGTTGGAAGAACTCCAAGACGGAAATTCAACATAATCAAACTTCACAATCCTGAAGAGGACGGAGAACACAATGAGTGAAAGTATAGTAGTAGATGAAGCACCTCTACAAGAGGAACCGATAACAGAAACACAGGAAGAACAAGTAACACAAGAGGCACAGACGGAGGAAACTTCACAATCTGAACCTGAGATTCCTGCAAAGTATGCTGGTAAATCAATGGCAGAGGTTATTGAAATGCAACAAGAGGCTGAAAAGCTAATGAGTAGACAGGCTGATGAACTCGGCCAACAAAGAAAGTTAGTTCAAAGTTTACTTGATGCACAAAATAAAGCTAATGAAGCTGCTCCACCAGAAGAACCTGTAATACAGGAGGACAACTTCTATGATGATCCAGTTTCGGCTGTGAACAAAGCCATAGAAAACCACCCTGATGTTATAAAGGCCAGAGAAGAAAGAATGGGTAACATGCAGAAGCATAATTTGGAAAGTTTAGATAAAGCGTATCCAGATTGGCAGAAAACTGTTGCAGATGCTTCTTTTCAGAAATTTATTGGTGATAGTGCAACCAGAACAGAAATGTTTCGTAAAGCTGATACTGAATATAGATCAGATTTAGCAATTGAACTTTTTGATTGGTATTCTCAGACACAAATGTCTGGGGCCACACAAGAAGCAGTAGCTGAAGAAAAGTCTAAGATTGAGAAACAGATGAAACAAACAAGTTCTGAAAGCAGGACATCATCAGAGTCTGTAGGTGGGAAGAAGATTTACCGTAGAGCTGATTTAATCAATCTACAGGTAACAGATCCTAACCGATACGCATCGTTGGCAGATGAGATTCAGTCAGCATACGCAGAAGGTAGGGTTAAATAATAATACTATAATAGGAGAAGTAAAATGGCTTTGGGTACAAACCAAGTAACGACTGCCGTAGCTAATAACTTCATCCCCGAGTTGTGGAGTGATGAAGTAATAGGTGCATATAAGTCAAATCTAGTGGTTGCTAACCTAGTTACTAAGCTATCTCACAAAGGTAAAAAAGGCGATACTATTTATATCCCTGTACCTGCGAGAGGTTCAGCTAGTGCTAAAGCAGCAAACACACAAGTAACATTATCAGCAGCTACCAACACAAAGGTAACTGTTTCTATCGACAAGCACTACGAATACTCAAAATTGATTGAGGACATCGCAGAGGTACAAGCACTAGCAAGTATGCGTAAGTTTTATACTGACGATGCTGGTTATGCTCTTGCCAAGCAAGTTGATACTGACCTTTTTGCTCTTACAGAGGGTTTACAAGGTGGTACAGTAGGCGGTACTGGTGCAGCAGCATATGAAAATGCTGTTATCGGTGGTAATGGTTCTACTGCTTACACAGGTAACTCAACAAATGCTTCTGACATCACAGATGCAGGTATTCGTAGAATGCTTTTGACTCTTGATGATGCAGATGTTCCAATGGACAATCGTGTAATGGTCGTTCCACCAATCTGTGCTAATGACATGCTTGGAATCAACAGATTCACAGAGCAGCAGTTCATTGGTTCTGGTGATGCTATCAAGACTGGTAAGATTGGACAGATTTATGGTGTAGATATTTATATTTCATCTAACTGCCCAACTCCTGCTGGTACTGACAGAGCAGGTGTACTAATGCACAAAGATGCTCTAGTTCTAGCGGAACAGGTGGGCGTCAGGAGCCAGACACAATATAAGCAGGAGTATCTTGGTGACTTGTTCACTTCAGATACTATTTATGGAGTTGCAGAACTTCGTAATGATGCTGGTGTTGCGTTTGTTGTACCTGGATCTTAATAGTTAATTAAGATGTAACCCCTTCTTAGGAGGGGGTTATTCTGAATTAATTATAGTCATATGCAAGACGAAGAAGGCAAACTAGAAATATCTGTAAGGATATTAGGTAACGAAATAATTGGTTTTAAGATGACTGTTGATGATTTCAAAATGAAGTGGATGCTAGTTGGTTTATTTGCAGTTGGTATCTTATCTTGGATAATGGTTGCATTTGCACCAACTATAATGGAAACCTTTAGATAATGCCTTTCTACGATTTTAAATGCGAACAAAATCATGTGAGCGAAGAATTACGCTCTTATGATGAAATGAAAATGGGTATTGAATGCCCTAAATGTGGCAAACCTGCCAAAAGAATATACTCAATTAACGATGTCAGACCTAGTTATGGATATGAAATGACTAGATTTGCCATGAGAGAAAAGAAAAGACTAAGCAAGGATAAATTTAATGGACATATTTAGTAGCACTATAGAGTCAGACTCAACCGATTTATTAGAAATAGATCGCTTTAAAGCCAAGATACTTGAGATATGGTCAAGAATGCTTACTGAGTGTTATTCGCATTACTATAACGAGGATGATAAAGATAGTCCTTCTATGGATGAGTTTATGGAAGCTAATGCTCTTAAATTTGCTAATGATCCTGAACCTGAAAGCGAATTAGACACCCTTATGGACATGCTAGATGGTCTTATGGATGAGGATGAAGAACTAGAAAGTGTCCAAGCAGAAGGTAAAGCACCTACTTATGGCGGTAAACAACTTGCATCACACAACGAATCAAGCAAAACGGAAAAAACAAATTATGAATATAACCACAAATCTACAAAAACTCCAAGCGAATCTCGTGCTAGAAAGCAAGGTGGCTCGTATGTGGGTACGCCTACAGGTCAAATCAGCAAAAGAAAAAGTGCAAAAGTGGTTACAAAGTATTCGCCACTTATTACAGAAATTAAAGATGAACTAAAAGAACTAGCTGCAAGACAAGCTATAGGTAAGAGAAGGCAGTTGTTTAGATAATGGCTAAGATGTTCTGGAAAAAAAAGAAAACGATTGGTATGCTTTTAAATAGAAGGCAATGGCAAAGAGATTTTGATCCAACTGAATCGCCAGAAAGAGAAATAGAAATTGAACAAGGCGGGTATTTTATTACAACAGAAAGTTCTAATCCAGCTACGCCTAACTACATTGTAACGGAGAGTATTTAATGGCAACAACTAAAATATCAGCTTTAGCAGCTTTAACTACGCCAGATGGGGCAGAAGAATTATTAATTAATGATGGTGGCACAAGTAAAAAAATAACAATTGCTAATGCTATCATAGCAGGTACAGGTATTACTAAATCTGGTGCTACTATATCTGCTGCTCCAGTAGCACTTACTACAGTACAAACTGCTGCAAATCAATCAGCACATTTAGCACTTACTGCTCAAGAGGGCGATGTTGTAGTACGATCTGACGAAAACAAAACATATATGCACAATGGTGGTTCAGCAGGAGATATGAACGACTATACATTATTAGCAACACCTACAGATGCAGTAACAAGTGTTGTGGGGCAAACAGGTGTAGTATCTACAGCACAAATTAAAACAGCACTAGAAAATGGTATTGATAGTGTACATTATGTTGATGGATCTATAGACACAGCACATATTGCTGATGACCAAGTTACAGCAGACAAATTAGCTAACTCTATTAATACTGATATTGCTACAGGTGTAACAGCTAATACTACAGCAAATGCTGCTTTACCTAAATCTGGCGGTGCAATGACAGGTGCTATTACGACTAACTCAACCTTTGATGGTAGAGATGTAGCAACAGATGGTACTAAACTAGATGGGATAGCTGCTAGTGCTAATAACTATGTACACCCTAACCATAGTGGTGAGGTTACATCGACAGCAGATGGAGCAACAGTTATTGCAGACAATGTAGTAGACGAGGCTAATCTTAAAGTATCAAACACACCTACTAACGGTTATTTTTTATCAGCACAATCAGGTAATACAGGTGGAATGACTTGGGCAGAAGTAGATGCCCTACCTTCACAGTCTGGAAACTCTGGTAAATATTTAACTACAAATGGTTCAGCAGCTTCTTGGGCAGTTTTGGATACAGATGCGAATACCACGACTAAAGGTTTATACGAACACGCACACACTATTAGTAGTAACTATAGCATTACAAGTGGCAATAATGCTTTCACAGCGGGTGCGATTACAATCAATTCAGGGGTATCAGTCACAGTACCTACTGGTTCAACTTGGGTGATAGCATAATGAGTAAAGTTAAAATACAAGGTAACGCATCAGGCACAGGGGTACTAACAGTAACTGCTCCGAATACGAGTACAGATAGAACGATTACACTACCTGACACAACAGGTACTCTGCTAGATGAGAACTCTAGCGTACCAGCAGCTAACTTAACAGGCACAGTTGCAGATGCTAGGATTTCAGCTTTGACAGCTTCTAAATTAACTGGAGCTTTACCAGCGATTAGTGGTGCTAGTCTTACAGGACTAACTTCTACACAAATGCCATCAGGAAATATTGTGCAATTTGCTAGTGATTTTGATGGTGATTTTATTAATTTAAATTCTACATCTTGGGTAGATACTGCTTTGTCAATATCATTTACTCCTAAGTTTTCAAATTCAATAATAGCTGTACAAGCAATAGTAAATATGTACAACGCTGGTGCTAGTGCAACTCACGGTTCTGTACAACTTCGGTTAATGAAAAACGGAGCTTTATTAGGGCAAGAAATGATTCTTTATTCAGGTTATGGTGGAACAGAAGCATTAGTAGTAGGGCCTTTTCCAGTTTATTACGCTGAAGTACAGGGTAATACAAGTGCATATACTTATAAAGTTCAAGTAAAAAATGATAACACTACATCAGGTGCTTCGCATAATCAATATAACGGGTTATCATCATTATACCTATGGGAGATTAAAGCTTAATGGATGCAAATACAAAAATTACTAAAGCAATATTAGAACTAAATGCAAACGCTGATTTTATTATTAGAGGTTCTTCTCCTGATGCTGTAACTGTTGCTGGAATTGAATGGCTTAATGGATTTACTCCAATAGCACCAGCAGACATTGAAGCAAAAATGATTGAAGTGCAAACAGCATATGATGCTCAAGCATACGCAAGAAAACGCAAAACTAAATACGATGCGTTAAATCAATTTGAATTAATCAGCGATGATGCTATTAATGGCACGACTACACACAAGGATGCCATATTAGCGATTAAATCTGAGTTTCCAAAACCATAGGAGTAACGAATGGCAATAGTAATTAATGGTTCAGGCACAGTAACAGGGCTATCTGTTGGTGGATTGCCTGATGGTACAGTCGATGAAGGTACTCTTGCTAGTAGTGCTGTTACAGAAGCCAAACTAGCTACTGACTCAGTAGTAACTGGGAAGATAGCTGATGGCACAATAGCTAATGCTGACATAAATAGTAGTGCTGCTATTGCTGCTAGTAAAGTAAACGGTGAAGCAGCTTTTAGTGTAAAGCTAGCTAGTTCAGGTAGTTTAGGTATAGCTAATGCTACAGCAACTACAGTACCTTTTGCTGTTGAAGAATTTGATTCTGACGGAGTTTTTAACACCTCTACATATAAATTTACAGCACCATCAGCTGGAAAATATTATTTTTATTTTGTTGTAAGAAAAATGAATTTTACATCTGCTAGATTTGTATTAGATATTTATAAAAATACTACTGCTGTTGCAACTTTTGAAACTGGTGATGGTAGTTCAGTTTATGGAACTGTTGGTGGTAGCATAATTGTAGATTTAGCACAAAATGATACTATGCACGCAGAAGTATATCAAAATCAAGGTGGCACTCAAAGTATTGATAAACCAAATACTAGATTTTTTGGGTTTAAGTTAATAGGAGTATAAGATGATTACAGCAAATGGATTAATACAATTAGGCTTTACTCCACAAGTCGATTTCTTTTTAAAAGATAATTCAGATGGTAATGGGGTTTATATTAAAAAGTGGAGTAGTAGTAAACCACAGCCAACAAAATCAGAAATAGAAGCTGCTGAAGTTGAATGGAAAGCAGCCTATGATGCCAAAGCCTACGCTAGAAATAGAGCAGCAGAATACCCATCAATAGCAGACCAACTAGATGACATATACCACAATGGTATTGATGCTTGGAAGGCTACGATTAAGACAACTAAAGACAAGTACCCAAAACCATAGGAGTTATAGATGAGTACAATAAAATCAAGTGACGAACATCTAACACTAAACGCTGATGGTTCTTCTAAGGACATAAAGTTCCAAGCCAACGGAGTAGAGAAAGCGAGTATCAGCTCTGCTGGTGCGTTTACTTCTACTACGATTGATGCGACCAAGCTGACAGGTACGATACCTAACTTTACCTCGACAGGTATTGATGATAATGCTGATGCTACTGCTATAACAATTTCAAGTGATGAGAAAGTAGGTATTGGTGTTACTAATCCAACCCAATTGTTGCAATTAAAACAAACAGCTAGATATACAGACATAGGATTAGAAACAACTAACCGTAAATATGTTGTAGGTGTAGACAATACAACTTCTGAATGGTATGTATATGACGATAATGCATCTGCTTTTAGAATAAAGATGGATTCTACTGGTGCAGTTACTATGCCTTATCAACCTTCTTTTAGAGCATACAAAACTGCAACTAACACAGGTGGCGGACTTGATTGGAACGGAACATATCATAATACTGGAAGTCATTTTAATGCTAGTACTGGAAAATTTACTGCTCCAGTAGATGGAGTGTATTTAGTCACTTTATATTATTTAACTGATAGTAATACAGACCAATCAACTGTATATGCTTCAATAAATGGCAATACAGATAATGGATTGAAAATGAGAAACGCAACTTCATCGGCTCACGAAACAACTTCAGTATCAGGAGCAATGTACTTATCTGCAAATGATTATATAACACCTAGTTTTAGTGGTAATGGTTATATTTATGGAGATTCAAGCAAGTCTTGGACACAGTTTTCAGCACATTTATTAGGATAATATAGGAAATAATTATGGCAAACATAACAGTAACACTAACAGACACACAAACTAAATGTCTTGAGTACACAGCGTATTCAGTACAAGATTGGTGTGATAACGCAATACATAACAGAGCAAGAATAGCACAAGAAGAAATTATTGCAAAACTTGTAGCACATTGTAATGCTAATGATATAGCAATAGCAACAGGTGTTGATGCACAAGTCACACAAGCATATAGTTTAGGTGTTGTTGCTACAGCAAAAAGTTTAACAGACGCCTCAGAAAATACACCATAAGTAATGTCTGACAGACTGCGTAACAATGTAATAGCTGGGTTTATAGTTGTAGCATTTTGGGTAGTGTTTGTATTGCCAGTAATAGCTGCTGATCCGATTGTTACAGATTCAACAAGTGTAGTTACAACAAATGGCAATCAGACAACTAAGGTAGAAAGTCCGCCACCTAGTGCTATATCGCCACAATTTGGTAGTGGAAACAATAGTGATTTATGTACGATTAGTTCTAGTGGTTCAGTACAGACACAGATTTTAGGTTTATCAGTAGGTACGACATACACAGAAGAAAACTGCTTAAGACTAAAGAAAGCACAAAAGTTGTATATGTTTGGAATGAAAGTAGCAGCAGTTAGTGTGATGTGTCAAGACCCAGATGTATGGTCTGCAATGATGTCGGCAGGAACACCTTGCCCTATAGATGGTTTGATTGGTGATGAGGCAAAGAGAGCATGGGCAGTTAAGACAGACGAGATACCAATGCCAAAGGAGAAGAATGAAATTAGTGTTGCAGAAAAGCGTGAAAAGGCTCTTAGCATTATGGGTACTGTTGCTGCTGCCTTTATATTCTTTTAGTTACGAATTTGGTTACACCAGTAATGCTGCTTTATATGGCAATACTTGGAAAATGAATACAGGCACTTTAGGTATAAGTGCAGAAGAAGGTTTAGATATAAGTGGTGTGCTTTACAACTACACAGCAGTTAAAAATGTAGTCGATGACTTTACAGTTACGATAGAGAATGACAAGGTTGGCGGTGGTTATGTTTTCCAAGACACAGAAGATTGGTCTGGTAAATATGGTGGAAAAGTACAGAATGTTATACCTTTGCCTTACACACCAATAGAGCAGTTTGGTGATGGTAGGATCAGAGGTACAGGTACAGGCAGTATAGAGGATGTAACCATACTTTATATGTACAGATGGGATTTATGTAGAAACGCACAGAATGATGAATCATGTCCTAACTACATACCGCCATTACCAGTTATACCTAAGATAGAAATATATGATGCTTTAGATGATGAATTTGTTAAAGATACAACAGAAGCGGTGGATGAAAACCTTCTGGATAAAAAGGAAGAAAAAAGAGAAACAGAAGAAGATGATGAAGAAAGAGAACGATTAGAAATAGCAATGGCAGCTACAGAGAATGCCTTAACTATAGCTAACACAGCATCACAAGCATCGCTTTTAAGACAAATAAACACAGCTACAAATATTAACTCTTATTATGTAGCACAGATTTCAGGTGGTGTATATCGTGATACAACTCAGTTAGATGGTGGCAAAGTAGTAGATAACAGGTTAGTTTTAAGAAGTTTAACACAAGAGCAATTACACAACGAAATGATACAGGAGCAGTATAAATGAACAAATTAATAACTTTATTTTTAGTAGTAGGACTAACTGGGTGTTCTTTATTTGCAAAGAAAGTTGAAGCTAATACTAATATTAATGGCAATGTAGAGTCAAGATGTACAGTTAATACTGATACTGTTGGTTATTACGGTAACCCTAATGCTTACACACTAACTACTTTACCTGCAAGTAATGGTCAAGTACCTATTGTTCGTGTTGATACATCTTTGGCTAATGCTTACAAAGCACAAATAAGCTATCCAACTTCATTTAGTTCAAGTCCAAGTTTGGGTGATACAGTTGTTTGGACAGGAGCAGTAGCAGTAGACCAAACATCATCCTCTGACATGTCTGGTTATCAAGCAGCCAGTACTTTGTCAGATGGTGGGGCAATGCGAACTTACGCTTTAGCACATGCAGGAACAACTTGGTTTAGTGTAACTTCAGTTGCTACATATGGTGGTGGACAACAAAAAGCATTTCCTGGTGGTTCATATTCAGCAGTTGTTGTAGCAGAATGTATCGCTCAGTAATACTAGGGTTGTTGCTATGTGGTAATGTAATAGCACATGATATGACACCCACTTACCCAAAGTGGAAAATGTCGTTTATACCAAGTGCTAAAATGACCACAATGAAAGTGTTTAATAAAAGATCCGATGTGCAATGGTATCAGATTGGAGTGTTTGACAAAGAATGGAATCCAATACCGTTTGTTACTAGATACAAAATTATTAAAATAAATTATTTGAGTTCTGTTAAATTTGATGTTTATGTTAATGATGCAAATGTAAAACAAGCTACATACATTTGTTCAACATCTAAATTAAGAGGAAATGATGATTATAAACCAATAGTAGAGTCTAAGATTTGCTCGAGGTTTAAGTGAAGTGGTTAAGGTATGTGTGTTGCTACGCCTTTCTTAGTACACAGGTTATAGCAGACAGTAGTTCGATGAGTTTTTCGATACCTAATATTAGTTCAGTAAGTGGTTCGGACAGTATTAGAGCAGGTGACTTAGATTGTAAGAATGCTATAGGTGGTAGTACAAACTTTGAGATTGGAATGACAGGTGTAATTAATAATGCTGTTGTGCCAATTATAGGAAAAGAAGGTAATGATCCGCAAACAAAAGATATAGGATTGTATGCTAGGTTAATCATTCCTTTGGATGCACCAAACGAAAGAATTAATTGTAATACGCTGTATCAACTTGAATTACAAAGAAGAAGGTTAGAAGTAGAAAGATTAAAGCAAGAAATTGAATATTTAAAATTAATGCAAGAAAATGGTGACTTTAATAACTAATGGCTGATCTAGGAGAAAAAGTTGCACAAGTTGAAGGTTTAGTTGATAAAAGACTAAAATTTCTGGGATTAAGGTTTACATATACCAGTTTGGTCGCAGCATTTGCCCTAATTTCAACGATTGTTGGTTCACTCTATGGAGGGTTCCTGTTATATCAAAAAGTTGAAGGAATCGCAAATTTAGACCTTGATGCTATAGCTGGACAAATGGCAAAGACTTCTAGCGATGTTATGAGAATAGAAGAACATGCTAATGCTATAAAAATTGAATTAAAAAAAGATATGACTGATTTGCGTAACAGTCAATGGAACTTAGAGTCAAAGGTAGATACTAAATTACAGTCTGTAGATACAAAACTTACAAACTACGACACTAAATTAGATCGTTTTGACATTAAGGTAGAACAGACTAAAGTAGACATGGAAAAGCGAATACAAGAGTCTTTAGATAACCCACTAGCTAACTAGGAGATATTATGGGATACGGTAAAAAACCAAAAAAAAGATGATAGACGATAACAGAGTGCAATTGCAACTAGACAAACATACTTCACAAATAAGTAAGTTGTTTAGCAAGATTGATGACACTAATGCTAAGATACAAAAGATATTTAATATGCTTAATCAAATTAGATATTTCTTGTTAGGTGGTTTTGCTTATTTCTTAGCTTCTGAGGTAGGTGTTTTTAATGTATTAAGGTTAGTCGCATGATTGGATTTTTAACAAATGTAGCACCGATTGCTTTAGGCTTTGTAGCCAAGTTGTTTGCACTTAAAAGTCAAGCAGCACAAGAGCAACAAAAATTAATGATTCAAAACCTACAAGTTCGTAATGATTCTATTAATATGGCAAGAGATCGAGCAGACAAGGAAAGTCCAATGGCTGCTATGAATCGAAGAATTATTATTTTAACTATACTGGCTTTAGTTATATTTACACAAGTAGCACCTGTATTTTGGGATATACCAACAGTTATTCCTACAGTTACAGAAGGTTTTGATATTTTAGGGATTCAATTGACACCTGATGTGATAGAATATGTTAGTGTAGAAGGGATGTTGAAATTTGATGAAATATTTGGATGGGCAACAATGATAATCGAATTCTACTTTGGAGCGCAACTAGCAAAAGGTAGGTAAAAATGAAAAGGGCGATTGTTATACCCGATCAACACTTTCCGATACATGATGAGAGTGCGGTCAAAGTTGTACTAAAGGCGATAGAAATTATTAAGCCAGACATATTTATTAATCTGGGTGATGTTGGAGAATGGAATTCTGTATCGGGTCATAGATACAAAAGGCAAAAAAGACCACCATTAGAATACCAACTACCAGAGATAGACAAAGAAGTTAAAGCTGTAAATAAGCAAATAGACAGGTTTGACAGGGTGTTAGACAAGATTAAATGCAAAACTAGACATATACTTGCAGGTAATCATGATGAGTGGCTAGATGCCTTTGTAGAGGAAAACCCATACCTAGATCAGTATTTATTTAGAAATGCTTGTAAATGGGATGACAGGGGTTATGAGTATCGTAAGTACAATGAAGTATTAACCATTGGTAAGTTGTCTTTTGTACATGGTGCGTATACAACAACTACTCATGCTAAGACACATTTAGAAAGATATGGTACAAACATTATGTACGGACACACACATGATGTTTCAAGGTTTTCATCAACAAGATTATTAGATGGAAATATAAGTGCTTGGTCAATGGGTTGTTTAAAAGATATGTCAGCAGAAAACAACACATGGTTAAAAGGCAGACTACATAACTGGAATCATGCTTTTGGTATTGTAACTTTTTTTGACAATGGAAATTTTCAAGTTGAAGTTGTAGACATAGTAGATGGTAGATGTTCAGTATGGGGAAAAATAATTAAAGGATAGGTTATGACTTATAGAGAATTAATTAATGAAGTTTTAATAAGATTGCGTGAAGATACAATTGCAACAGATTGGTCAGGTGCTATTAACGATAGTTCAACTGTATCTGCTTATCACAAAGTTATAGGATCATTAGTTAATGATGCTAAAAGAGGTGTCGAAGAAAGACATGATTGGCTTAATCTTAGAGAAACAGTTGATATATCTACAGTAGCAAGTACAAAAAACTACAATTTATCATCTGGTCAAGAAATAAAAATATTGGATGCCATAAACAACGATACAGGACTTCATTTACATCAGGTAAGCAAACAGTATATTAACACCGTAAAATACCCTACAGACGATACTGGTGAGCCTTTATATTATGCTTTTAATGGTAGTGATAGTTCTAATAATTTAAAAGTAGATTTTTCACCAGTTCCAACAGAAGCTCACACTATTTCTTTTGATGTTGTTAAGTATCAAGATAAATTAACAGAAGCTGCTACAGTTTTAAAAGTTCCTGCTCAACCAGTTATATTAGGAGCATGGGCCAGGGCAATAGCAGAAAGAGGTGAAGATGGTGGTACACAATCTAGTCTAATGGCTCAAGAAGCTAATGAAGCACTTAAACAAGCAATTATATTAGATAGCGGTAATACTAAATACGAATCAGATTGGTTTGTAAATGAAAACCATAGTAGTCAATACGCAACAGGATTAAATTTTAGATAATGGCAAAATCTTTAGCATATCAACCTTTAAATGATTTTGGTGTTAATGGACTTAACACACAAGATAATCCTGCAACATTAGATCAGAGTTATCTTACTTCTGCTAACAATGTTGTACTTAGAGAGTCTGGAAGAATATCATTTAGAAAAGGTTTTAAACAAAAAGTAGTTCCAACAGGCACAGCTATAGGGTCAATGATTGAACATTTCGATCAATCTGTAACTAATGGTGCTAATAAAATATTTGCTAGTCATGGTACAAGCATATATAGAATTGACTTTACTGCACCAAATGCTGCTTTTCCTAGTAGTGGTGCTGATGTTAAACATACTGTAGCTAACTCAACTGGCAACTGGCAATTTGTTAATTTTAATAGCAGATTACATTGTTTCCATGCTGGAGTTGTTCCACAAAGATATGATGGTAGTTTAAGTTCTGGTTCTAGGTGGACAGCACATGCGACTGATCCTGCTTCTATAAGTACATTATTTGACCCAAGTTGCGGTATGGGATTTTATGGAAGAATATGGTGCGGTGGTGTAGCAGAAGCCAAAGATGTTGTTTATTACTCTAATTTGCTAGATGGCGATGATTGGACAGGTGGTGATACTGGCTTAATTGATTTAAAGAAAGTTTGGGGCGATGATGAAGTTGTAGCACTAGCACCTTTTTATGGAAAATTAGTGATATTTGGAAAAGAAAACATTGCTATATATAACTCACCACAAACTGTAAGTTCTTTAGCACTTGACGAGGTTATACGAGGTGTTGGTTGTATAGCTAGAGATAGCGTACAAGCTATCGGTGATGATTTAGTATTTTTATCAACAACTGGATTACGATCACTTGCTCGTACTACAGAAAAAGATAAATTACCTCTGACAGATTTAACGGTTAATATCAAAGACACAATAATTAGAAATATTGGTCAAAGCACAAATGTTAAAAGCGTTTATGTAGAAAACGAAGGCATATACATAATGACTTTTACTGACAAAAACATAACTTATATTTTTGATTTTAAGCATATTACTCCACAAGCTGCACCAAGAATAACAACTTGGTCTTTCGAGGCTGACAGAGAGCCTAGTGCGATGATATATACAGAGTTGTATAGTGGTCTGTTAGTTGGTCAAAAAGATGGAGGTATAGCTGGTTATGAAGGCTATTTTGACACGGATCTTGCTTGGTCTAGTGGGGCAGCTAGTTATACTAATTCTGCTTTTACTGCTGATATATCTAGCATATGGATTAGAGTGGGTGATTTAGCTGCTTCTATTCTTAAAAAAATGATATTAGTATTAGAGGGTGGTTCAGGTGCAACTTTAGGTCTAAGGTGGTACAAAGACTTTAGTATGAATTCATCATCTACCACGCAAATTGCTTTAGCACCAGCAACAACTGGAACAACAGCTTTATGGGGTGCTTCTACTTCTTTATATGGATCAGCTAAATATACACCCATATATGGACTAGAAGAATATAAAACAGCACTAACAGGTAGTGCAAAACATCTAAAACTTAATATGAGTATTGTATCTAATGGATACGATGTGAGTGTTCAAGATTTAGCAATTATTTCAAAACAAGGAAAAATACGATGAGTGATTATACTATAGCAGTCAATTGGTCAGGAAAAGATGCTCTCTCAGATAGTGATGCTGCGAAAGTAATATCTGGCTCTGACTTTAATACTGAATTTACAACAATAAGAACAGCAGTTAATTCTAAAGCGGATACCAATGGTGATAGTGGAGAGGATTTTGCTATTAACAACGGAACAGTAGCAGGTACTTTAACTGTAACTGGAGTTCCAACTATACCTACTGCTGCACAAGGAACAAATACAACACAAGCAGCAAGTACAGCTTTTGTTACAACAGCAGTTGCAGCTTTAGACGCAGCAGCAATTAATGCAATTGTATATCCAGTAGGTTCTATTTACACTAACATAGCAGTTGCTACAAATCCTGCTTCTTTGTTAGGTATGGGAACTTGGGTAGCATTTGGTGAAGGCAGAGTGATGGTAGGTAAAGCATCAAGCGGTACATTCGATACATTAGGAGCAACAGGTGGTTCTGAAACTGATAGTCATACACTTACAACTTCTGAAATACCAAGTCACACACATACAATACAACAAGTAAATACAACAAATGCAGGTTCTTATTCTGGTGTTGTAGGTTCTTCTGGAAAAGACCCACAAGGAACAGTAACATCAAATTCAACAGGCGGTGGTGGCGCACACACCCACGACATAGTACAACCATATATCGTAGTATATATGTGGAAACGCACAGCATAGGAGAATAGAATGGCACTCGAACAATCAGCATATAGAAGAACAATGCCAAAAGAAAAAGGTTTTGTTCCTACAAGAAAATCAATGGGTGGAATTATGAATGGCCCACAACAAACAAAACAAACAGGGATGTTTCAATTGCCTTTAGGTGGTTTTGGTGGTGGAGGTCGTAGAGGCTCTGCTTTTGCTGAAGAAGATTTAAAAAGACAACTTGAATATGATAAAGCTATTTGGGAAAGGTCTACCCCTAATGTAAGCGGTGTGGGTGGTAATGTAACTTGGGATAGAGATACAAATACAGTTACAACTAGTTTGACACCAGAAAACCAAGCTATCTACGATGCAATGACTGAAAGACAAGGTATGTTTGGTGCAAGAGTCAATGATTTATTGGGCGGTGGTTGGGAAGATGCCCAACAAAAAAGATTTGATCAAATGAGAGGCATGTATACATCTAGTGATGCTAGAGAAGATGCTGCCATGAGAGAAAGACAATTGGCTACTGGTGCTTCTTCTACAGGTATATATCAACAACAAGCAAATCAAGCAGCTTTAAGAAATGAAAGAAACTTGGGATTACAAAATCAAGCGTTTTTAGAATCTCAACAATTAATTAATTCTAATTTACAAAGACAACAAGGTGATATAGACACAATGATGAATGTCGGAGAAGTTGCTAACAGAATGAAAGTAATGCCTGTACCTAACACTTCAGGAAATATGAATAATGTTAGTAGTGCCTCTACAGCTTGGGCAGATTTACAAGCACTTGAGGCTGCTAAAAAGTCAAAAGGAAGAAGTGATGCGTGGGGTTCTATATTAGGAAGCCTTTTTAAATAGGAGATAAGAATGGCAACAAACTTTACAATGCCAAGTATGTTTGACACAAGATATGCTATGGACAGACAAATGGAACTTGATGCTCAAAAGGTAGGACAAGTAGGTGGTGGAGGTAAAAGATACGGAATGTATTACAATTCTTCATTGCTTGGTGATCGAGATAATGCGACATTAATGAGTCTGACAGGCATGATGGGTGGTCAAGGTGATCCTAGAATGCAAAAGCAAATGGCTATTGATACTATAATGCAACAATATCCAAGTCCAGAAACTCCTGAAGATTTTAAAGCTATATCAAACGCATTAAGACAATCTGGCTTATATGAAGAAGCTGATCGTGCTATGTCTATGGCTACTGACATGATAGCTGCAAAACCTAAACCTACATTAGGTACTGTAAAAATACCTACTATGAAGGGTGGTGTTCGTTACACGCAAACATGGAGTACTGTTAATGGAGTTCCAACAGATATGTTAGGTGAACAACTTACTGATGCACCAACTACAGACACAAAAAGTTATAAAGAAATTAAAAAAACAAATGCTTTAGGACAAAATGTAATTGAAACTTATGAAACTGTAAACGGAGTTATTGTTCCTGGATCTCAACCTATTAGCACACAAATTACAAGTGAGCCAGATACTTCTGTAAGTTTAGAAGATGAAGCATATGAAGCTAATTTAGCACCATATGTGGATAGTGCTTTAGCAAAAATTCAAAGTGCAACTTCTACTACAGGAATTATGTCTGAAGAAGCTATGAATGCACAAGCAAGAGCAGATGGTATTCGTGCATACACTAAAGTACAAGATCTTGCTGGAAAACAAACTGATGGTACTGCATTTACTAAAAATGTAGATTATTTCTTAGGATTAAAAGATGCAGACGGCAGAAATCTTTATACATTAGATCAAGCTATAGCACAATCAACAAGTCTTGACCATAAAACTGTAGCAGAAGAAGATCAAATTTTACAAAACAAAGCTATACTTGAAGATGAACAATCTATGGCAGATTTAGAATCTACGGCTGCTACCAACAGAAGATTAAATGCTCAAATGTTATCTATACTTAATAGAATAGAAACTGGAAAATGGGAAAATGTTGGATTTAGTGCAGCACAATGGCTAGGTGATTTTGATGGTACTTTAGCAGATAAAGAAATGTTCTTTTCTTTGTCGACAGCTAAAGTTATGGAATACACTAGTATGACTAAAGGTGCTATTTCAGATGCTGAAATGAGTTTATTTATACAAGCCGCCACAGGATTGGGCAAAACAACAGAAGGCAATCGAATGTTGTTAGAGTTTGCACAACAAGGTGCTTTGGCAGTAGAAAGAATGGCTAAACATATGAGGGCCTGGAAAGCTGAACAAAAAGCAAATAACATTACACTTAGTTATTCTGATTATAAAGCTGAAGAAGAAAGATATAGAAACTCAGAAGAAAATGCTGCTTTCTTTAAACCAATTGTTAATAGTGAAGAATGGAAAAATGCAACTATGATAGGCAACACTATGGAAACTGTTGGTGGTATAGAGGCTTTATCTAAAGACAAAAATACAGCTATGGGTCGATTTTGTGCTAATCCTACCAATAAAGACCAAAGTCTTTATAAACAATTCTGTCAATAGGAGATATAAATGGCTAAATTAGAAGGAGCCGCAGCTAGTAACAGATATTTTGAGAATGAGAAAGTCAGAGAGGCTATTAGAAATGACATTTATCAAGAAGCTCTTAATGCAGATGCAGAAGGTAGAGAAATAAATATTGCTCTTACAGAAGAATTGTCTTCAGTATACGAGTCTATACCGTACACATATGCAGAACAAGGATACAATCAAAAATATGTGCAATTACTTAAAGATAAATATAAATTTGAAACTGGCAAAGAATTTAAAGGTGCAGGTAAAGACATAAAACATCTTATAGATGAGGATTTTGCAGATTGGAATTTTGTTATGAACAATCTTTCTTTAGGTATGGGTAGTGAATTGCTACAAAATTTAGCTTTTGCAACTGATGCTGAAAGATCTAATGCTTTAGAGCGTTGGAATATCTTTAACGCTACCCCTAACTTTGATTCTCCAGATGTAGATGATTCTAGACCATTTATAGATATTAAATTTAAAGGCACAGTAGATCCAGATGATGAAGCAGCAGTACAAAGAGCAAAAGATATTGGTTGGAATGGATTTGAACTGACTGGACAGCTTGGTGATTTCATAAAAGGTGCAGGAACTGATCCATTAGCATGGCTTATGTTTGGAACTGGTGCTGGGTTTATGGGTAAAAAACTTATACAGAAAGGGGTAAGTGAGTGGTTGGCTCCAAAAGTGGCTGTAGCTACAGCAGGTGGAGCTTATTCTGGTGTTGCGGATGTGGGTAGACAAGCAATAGGTATTACAGCAGGTAGTGGTGAACAATATGACCCTGGACAGACACTTAAATCTATGGGTTTAGGTTTTGCAGTAACTCCTGCATTAAGTGCTGTAGGTTCTGTAGTTGGCCCAGTAGGTAGAGCAGTAACACATCCTATACAAAGCCTTAATAAAGGAATAGCTTTATTTGCAGGTAGTAAATCTGAAATGGCAGCGGCACAAGGAGCAATCAAAAATGTTCAAGATAAGATGGGTCAAACTGCTTCTGGCAAAGGAACTTTAGAAAGTGCTAAAGAAGTACAAGGATTTTTATCACAAGGCTACAACCAAGTAGACAATTATTTTACTGCCATGTTTGATAAATTAAGAACAGCACCTATTAAATTATCATCTATAGATGGACTTGCAGAAAAATGGAATATGCGATTTGGAAGAAATTTTGAACTGAGTGAAAGTTGGAATGATCTGTATGCAAATTATCTAAGAGGTGAAGCTGCTAAAGGTAATCCACAATTAAATGTTAAACAAGTTCCTTTAATTGATCTGGCTCGTAAATTAAGATCAGAATTTTATAATGCTTCATTGTTAGATAAAAAGAATTTTGGTGGTAATAACACTCAGCTAATGAATCAATATAAAAATACCATTAACAATGTTATTAACAAAGCAGTAAAAAAAGCTGATCCTGAAAAAGGAAGAATTTTAGACAGATCATATAAGTTGTTTAAATCACAAACTGAAAAAAATCCTTATGGTAAGGATATGTTAGCTATGGCTTATGCTGAAACTACAGAGCCTATGACAAAATTTTTAACTAAAATGCTAGACCCTCAATTTTCATGGACAAATTTTAATGCAGCAATTAAACATTTTGAAAAATTAGATCACATTGTGGGTAATAAAAGTAGTCAGTTGTCAACTGGATTAAGAACCAAAATTGAAAAAGCAATGGCAAACCATATACTAGAAGCCCCAGATGGAGCAAAGATATTTACTAACCTTACAAGAACTGCTGATGGCAGAACAACTTTAAGAAAAATGTTTCCTAGTATGAAAAAAGAAATTGATGATGTAATTTATATGCAAGAAAACCTTAAAGGATGGGGTGGTGCTGAGTCTGTTATTGGTAACATGGCAACAGCTAACATGGGTGCTATGGCTGGTAAATCAATTGGTGGTGAAGCAGGTGGTATTCTTGGTGGTATTTTATCTATTACACAATGGAATAGATTAATGAACAGTCAATATTTTAAAGATGCCATGGTTCATGCTTATAAAAATAAAGGTGGTACATTAGACACATCGACTAGGAACTGGCTTAGAACACAGTATGGTACTGGTAATGGCAAAAAAGGTCTTTCACTTCCACAAATTAATGCCATACAAGACACTATGTGGGGCTTTATGTTTGCTGGATATGCTTTAAAAGGTGAAGATGTATTAGCTGACAGAACAAGTAATAAGGCTAGAGATATGTATGGTGATGCAAGAGTTATGTTTGGATTATAAGGAAATATTATGGCAATGGATAAATATCAAAAAATGATGTCAAGATACTTAAAAGAAATGGATCCAGATGTTTTTGAAGAAACAGATGACCCAGATGTTTTTAAAGCAGTTTTGTCAGATTTTAAAATACAAGGTTTCCAAAGGTACCTGGATAGAATGAAAGAGCAAGATAAAAAGAAAGGTATGTTGACTGAGAAAGGCTCGCCTGGCGAGCTAGATTCATCTGATCAAAAACTTATTGCTTTAGCAAAAAAACAAACTAAGAAAGTTCCAGAAGGCTCACATGTTATGCCAGATGGTTCGATTATGAAAGATGAAGATCATAAAGAAGAAGTAAGTAAAGATGTAGCTAAAGATCTTGCTAATGAAGGTAGAGGTTTAAAAGGTTACAAGGCCCCTAAAACACAAGAAAAAAGAGGATACAAGCAAGATGAAGGGGGTAATTGGAGTGTTAATGAGAAAGACAAGCATTGGCAAACTAAGAAAGGATATGATGAAGCTATCAAGTTATATGGAACTAAACCTGGATGGGTAAAACAACCAAGCCTAGTCTACAATCCAAAGACTAAAGAATACGATCCAATTAAAAAAGAAGAATATGTTGATCTAAAACCAACTAAAAGAATTAGTTTGTAATGCACGATTTTATTAGAAAATTATATGACAATCATCCTGTTGATAAATTAGATGGTATGTTATTAGCACCTAGAAAATACATTGACAATATTATGACTCGTGGAACATCTATAAGTGCTGATGATTTTTCATCCAGTACATTAGATTTACTTGGGCAAATTGTTGCTAACGAGGGTTCTGGACAAATAGACTTAAAAAAAGACCAAAGTATGGTTAATAAATATGGCGGCAATTTTGTTGGCGGCATGGATCATATAACTACACCTTATGGTCAACTTAGAAATACACTTGGATCATTTAATGTTGTACAAAATGATATTGGTGAATATGTTCTTACTGACACATATGATTGGACTCATGATTATGCAAATATGAAAGACCCTGATGGTCTTTTAAACAATTTAGGAAAGTTTGCATATGAACAGGGGGGTACAAGAGAAGGCGAAGGTAAACCCTATCAGATAAACCTTGGAACATTAATGAACCAAGGCATGTTTAAGGGCCTTTAACTTACTGGCTTTTGTAGTTGTTGGGCCATCTGAACAGTCAGTTCACCATTAATAGCAAAGATCTTAATCATAGCTGATCTCGATATACCAAGCTTATCTGCTTTAGCATCAATCAAAGCTAAATCCTTAGAGTTAACTTTTATATTTATTTGGTGTATCA
>Ga0213861_10000795_pt1 | contig 28155 bp, 27 predicted proteins | sample PICome_4_FD_160110 | JGI IMG/M metagenome (GOLD analysis project Ga0213861, IMG submission 160110) | Coastal seawater microbial communities near Pivers Island, North Carolina, United States - PICO131 | ecosystem: Environmental > Aquatic > Marine > Coastal | place: USA: North Carolina... | reverse complement strand
ATCGAAAGTCATCGCCATGGCCGTGGTCAGTTTGATCCGTTGACGATCGGCATCTCTTTCAGAAATGGGATCACGACCGGCACTAACAATCTTCCGCACTTCAGCTGCCCGTGAGCGAGCCTCAGCCAAGGAATAAGTGTTTATGGATCCCAAGCCCATTTCTCGAGCCTTTTCGGTCAATGGTGACTTGAAACGAAACACCCACGACTTTGTCCCAGCCTTGCTAATTTGCAACCACAAACCGCCGCCATCACCGAAGTAGCCCGGTTTGGTCTCTTTCGTCACCTTAAGTGCCGACAACTTGCCAATTCCTTTTGCCATAACCTTTTTTACCCATGTTTCTACCCATGTAAGAATACTGGATTTTTATGGATTATGTTAGAATTTATTGGACAACAGAATAGCCTAAACCCCAATAAAGAAGGGTCTCAAGCCGATTAAGATGGATTGAGTTGGACACATCAAATGCGGACACCGCTTCCGCCATCACTTTGATACTTTCAAATCAAATCACCTAGTGCTACCTATTCTTTCCAGCATACGCTAAACGATTAACGCATTGCGACCAAGCGCGCGCGGCGTTAGTCTGTAGGCTCTCAAGTTTTAACGGGCTTCACCATGCAATCAAGTCTCTTGGTCGGCTGTGGCGCGGGCTTCTCGGGTGACCGAGTTGACGCCGCTTTACCTGTCGTCAAAACCCTCATCAAGCGCGGGTTACCTGCAGCGCTTATTTTCGAGAACCTCGCTGAGAGAACACTCGCGACCCAACAGCTCGCCAAACGCAGCAATCCCAAACTGGGCTTTGAGCCACTGCTAGAGCTTGAAATACGTCCGATTTTGGCCGATTGCCTAAAACACAACATCACCATTGTGAGTAATTTTGGGGCAGCAAACCCAATGGCTGCTGCCGAAAAGATTTTCGAAATCGCACAATCTTTGGGCTTGGATCGACCACGCATTGCGGTGGTCAGTGGTGACGATTTATCAGACAAAATGGGTCAATCTTTGGTCAAAGCTCACATTGGCGATGCCTTTGATGCCGATCGCTTCGTCTGTGCCAATGCCTACCAAGGCGCACGCGCCATCGCTGATGCCATCTTGGCTGGCGCGCAAGTTGTGGTCACCGGCCGTGTGTCAGACCCATCCTTGGTGCTCGGCCCCGCCCTGGCGCACTTCGGTTGGCAAGATGACCAGTGGTCAGAACTGGCCGGCGCAACCATGGCGGGCCATTTGCTCGAATGTGGCGCCCAAGTCACCGGTGGCTATTTCGCCGATCCTGGTCGCAAAGACGTCCAAGGCATGGATCAAGTGGGGTTTCCCATCGCAGAAATCATGGCCGACGGCAGCTGCATCGTCACCAAAGCCGACAGTACTGGCGGCTTGGTTGATGAGCGCACGGTTAAAGAACAGCTGCTCTACGAAGTTCACGACCCTGCCGCCTACATCACGCCCGATGTGGTGGCCGACCTGAGCGACTGCGAAGTGATGACCGTGGGTCCTAATGCGGTAAGGCTAACCGGTGTGATCGGCCACCCAAGAACCGATACGCTTAAAGCCAACGTTTTTTTTGATGGGGGCTGGTTTGGCGAAGGCGAAATTTCTTACTCAGGGCCGAACGCTGAGGCGCGGGCGCGCCTGGCCATGGAAATCCTAGACAAACGCCTTTCCGATCAACTAAAGCTGCGCTTTGATTTGATCGGTCTTTCCAGCGTTTTTAACGATGATGCAGGCAATCGACTCAGCCGATGGCCAGAGGCAACGTTTGGCACCATTGGAGATGTTCGCTTGCGCGTGGCAGCACAACACTTGGCGCTCGAACCGATTGAACGCCTGCTGCGCGAAGTCACTGCCTTATGGACCTGCGGCCCCGCGGGCGGTGGTGGTGTGCGCGTCAACAAACGGCAGCGTCTGTCAACCACCTCATGCTTAATTGCTCGCGATCGCCTGCCAGCCACCTTCGAACTTCTGACTTAAGAGCCTAAACCCATATGTCAACGACACTGCTCTATGACCTCGCCCACGCCCGCACTGGCGATAAAGGCAACCGCATCAATATCAGCCTGATAGCCTATCGAGCGGTTGACTTTGATCGACTCGTGAGTGCTGTTACCGAACAAACAGTAGCCAAACACTTTGGTGATCGGCAACCGACCTCGGTAAAACGCTATGTTTTACCAAAACTGCACGCCATGAACTTTGTGATCGATGATGTGCTTGATGGCGGCGTTAATGACTCGCTGAATCTAGACATGCACGGTAAATCGTTGTCTTATCACCTGCTAAGTATGCGCATTTAATCGTATTTGAAGGCAATATTGGTGGATTACCCCGCCGTTTGTGACGTCTTTGCTGTAAACCCTACGTCCGTTACAGTATGTTTAGCGTGATAATGAGACACAAAATAGCCAGCGAGACAAAGTAGTGACGCCTCTAATTGACGATTACGGCAGAAAAATTGAGTACGTGCGCATCAGCGTGACTGATCGATGTGACCTGCGCTGCACCTACTGCATGCCTGAAGGCTTCAAGGATTACCGCGAACCCGATCATTGGCTTAAATTTGATGAAATCACGCGCTTGGCGAAAGTCATGACCGCGGCAGGTACCCGTCGAATTCGACTGACAGGTGGTGAACCCCTATTGCGACGCAATCTACCCGACCTGGTGGCTGCCCTGCGCAGCCAGACCACCGTTCAAGATATCTCTCTTTCGACGAATGCCACCCGCTTGCCACGCTTTGCCAAGGACTTAAAAGCCGCTGGCTTGAACCGAGTCAACATCAGCTTGGATAGCCTCAACAAAAACAAAGTCAGCGAAATCTGTGGTCGCGATGTTCTTGATCAAGTGATTGCCGGCATCGACGCCGCCTTGGAAGCTGACCTCAAACCCGTCAAGCTAAACATGGTGGTGATGCCTGGTATCAATGATGACGAAATCAATGACATGTTTGTCTTCTGTCGGGATCGCGGCTTGACGTTCCGAATGATCGAAACCATGCCCATGGGTCACACAGCCGTGCAAGCCGGTCATGTTTCCCTGCAACCCACCATTGATAGATTACGCCTTGACCATGGTTTGATCCCCTTGATTGGGGAGATGGGTGGTGGCCCAGCCCGATATTGGCAGACGCCCGACGGTAAAACCCAAGTGGGTTTTATCACACCCATTAGCCAACACTTTTGTGCCACCTGCAACCGGATTCGCTTGGCGGTAGACGGCACGATTTATCTTTGCTTGGGTCAAGAAGAAAAAATTGAGATGCGAGATCTTCTCAGAAGCCCAGACTGCACCGATCAACACATCATGGATGCTTTGAGCCAGGGCATTCACCTCAAACCCGAACGCCATCATTTTCGAGAAAACCCAGAAAAAATCGTTCGATTCATGTCTCAAACGGGTGGTTAGCCCAAAATCCAATTCCTTTTTTTCTGGACCACCGCCGTATGCCTACACCCCAATCCCCTCGCCCCCCCATGCTGGCGTTCGATCAAGCGCGCGAGCATTTGCTGTCGATGGCCACAGCCCCTGCGCGCATTGAGCAAGTGCCTCTGTTGAAAGCGCTTGGACAGGTACTGGCGGCACCGGTGATCTCGCCCATGGATGTGCCGGCCTTTGCCAATAGCGCCATGGACGGTTATGCCGTGTGCCCAATTGACGCCAGCCAAAGCCCTTGGCAGCTAACCGTCACGCAAAGAATCACCGCTGGTAGTACGGGTAACTCTCTTGAACCTGGCCAAGCCGCTCGGATTTTTACCGGCGCCCCCGTGCCACCAGGCACTTTTGCGGTTTTGCCGCAAGAGGATGTCAGCGCCGAGCAAGACCAAATCACCGTCAGCAAAGCCGTTGGTAAAAACCTATGGGTGCGAGACCGCGGCGAAGACATCGCCCACGGCACAACCATCATTGCCGCTGGCAAGCGACTAAAACCCGCTGACTTGGCCTTGGCCGCATCCGTGGGCGTAACCCATGTTGACGCTTTTGAACCACTAAAGGTCGCTATTCTTTTAACTGGTGACGAACTGGTTGAGCCAGGAACACCGCTCAAACCCGGGCAGATCTACAACAGCAACCGTTATTGGCTACAAGCACTGCTGACCCAAATCGGTTGCGACGTGATTGACCCCGGCATTGTGCGAGACACTGCCGAACAAACCCGGGCTGCGCTCAGACAAGCTAGCGAACAAGCCGATCTCATTATCACCTGCGGCGGTGTGTCTGTCGGTGAAGAGGATCACGTGCGCGCAGCGGTCGAATCGATGGGGCGTATTGACCTGTGGCAAATTGCCATGAAACCCGGCAAGCCACTGGCTTATGGTCAAGCCAACGGTGCAGACTTTATTGGCTTGCCAGGTAACCCAGTGAGCGCCTTTGTGACCTTCGTTTTAATGGGCTTGCCATTCTTACAGATTCGCATGGGCTTAACCCCAACACCACTGGCAGCTCGCGACATGGTCGCTGACTTTGCATGGCCCAAACCAGACCGACGGCGCGAATTCATTCGCGTGCGTCAGCACCAGCGACCCGACGGCCAGTGGGTGCTCAAATGTTGGCCCAACCAAGGCTCAGGCGTCATGAGCAGCGTGGCTTGGGCGGATGGTTTTGTTGATATCGCGCCTGGCACGGTGATTGAACCGGGTCAGACCGTGCCATACTTGGCGCTTTCCGATTTGCTTGGCTTGGTAGGATGAAAATTCGAATTTTGTACTTTGGCGAGTTACGTGAACAAGTGGGCGTGCACGAAGAGTCCGTTGATCTGGCTGGCACCACTCGAACCGTGTCAGACCTCATCACTGAACTCACCGCGCGTGGGTCTGTATGGGCAAGCGCGTTACAAACCGATCCCTTACGCATTGCGGTCAATCAGGAAATGGCGAGCTTAGAGGCCGTTTTAAGTCCAAATTGCGAAGTCGCGTTGTTTCGCCCCGTGACTGGCGGCTAAGATGACCACTAACAAAGCATTTAGCGTTTGCGTTCAAACCGAACCGTTCGACCTTGGTCTCGAGTACAACCAATTTTTGGTGGGTGATCGCTCAGCGGGTGCTGTCGCCTCGTTTGTGGGTCGTGTCAGAGAAACAAATGATGACCAAAGCATCAAACAGCTCGAGCTCGAACACTACCCCGGCATGACAGAAAAAGTCATGCACGAGGTCTTAATCGACGCCCAGGGACGCTGGCCGCTGCTTGGCGCACGTGTCATTCACCGAGTCGGCGCACTGTCCCCCGGGGACAACATTGTGTTGGTTTTAACATCAAGTGCACATCGCCATGCTGCACTAGACGCCTGCGCCTTCATCATGGATCACCTAAAGACGCGCGCCACTTTCTGGAAAAAAGAACAAACACCCGAAGGACAACGCTGGGTCAAAGGTCGCGATAGCGACCAAGAGGCCCAGGCCCGCTGGCATGCCGAGGATTGAAGACATGACAACTGATCACCTGACTCATTTTGATGCCAGTGGACAGGCTCACATGGTCGATGTGGGGCACAAATCATCGACTCACCGTCAAGCGATTGCCACCGGCGCCATTCACGTGAGCCCCTTGGCCTTAGAAAAAGTGCTCGCCGGCGACAGCAAAAAAGGGGATGTGCTGGGTATTGCCCGAGTGGCCGGCATCATGGCCGCCAAGCAAACGGGGCAAATCATCCCGTTGTGCCACCCCATTGGTCTGACCCACGTGGCCATCGACTTCACGATCGATCAAGACAAACGCTTGATCCAATGCCAAGCAACAACTGAAACCGTGGGTCAAACAGGCGTTGAGATGGAAGCCATGACGGCCGTTTCAGCGGCTTTACTCACGATCTACGATATGCTTAAAGCGGTTGACCGCAGCATGGTGATCGCCCCCATACAATTACAAGAAAAGAAAGGTGGCAAATCTGGGCACTGGATTCGCCAAGCCTAGTGATACCGTGTCGTTCAATTCAACAAAGCTTGTCAGCGAGTGACATCATAAAAGACCACACGGGTCCCACGCACCGAGATTAAGCCTGCGGCGGCGAGTTGCTGCAACGAACAAGAAAACGTCTCAGGCATTAACCCCAGCTTAGAAGCAATGGCACGCTATCAGTAGCCACTTGGCATAGAGGCAGCAAGCACTCTTACCGACGAAACAGAACAAGTTTTTGTGATTCACAAGCCATTCCAAACCACTCCTGAAGACACTCATTCCAGCGCTCACGTCCGAAGGAATTCATGAATCGCTCAAATCACGTAGAATATTGCCTTGGCGCCCGGGTGGTGAAATTGGTAGACACAGGAGACTTAAAATCTCCCGACCCTGATACGGTTGTACCGGTTCGATTCCGGTCCCGGGCACCACTGATAAGCCCTTGTTTAAAATAGATTTTTAGGCTCCACCCCATTAAAGGCTGATCGGGGTCAGTTCACGAGGGGGGGTGAATCATTGCACTCGGTAAATTGCGAAACTCCAACAGCATTGAGCCAAGTCTCTCAGGCTCTTCCCCATCAAGGGGGTAGGCATCCACTGCTTACACTCCCCAACAGCTAACACGGACATCTCTTGAAGCGATTCAAAGTTGCACACGAATGCGTCATTCAGTGCAGAAATTCCATGCAATTAATTTTCAAATAAAACCTATAATAGGAATTATTTGAAAACAAAATTTTAAATGAAAAACTCAGATTTAGGCCCTCGCCGCGAATATAAGCAAGGAATAGTTGCCAGTTTGCTGGACCAGTTGCAAGCGCGCGGCTGTCTCGTGGCGAGCCTACCCGATCTAGCGGACGCAAGTGGATTAAGCCCCTTGGCAGTCAAGCGTCAAATCGAACATCTCGCCAACAGAGTGGGGCGATTACCGGGACGTCCTAGCTCCTATCTGATCGTTGCCCCGGAGCATCGCAAGCGAGGCGCGCCGCCTGTCGATTTTTGGCTTGCCGATTATTGCCGTGTACACGACAAGCCCTATTACGTCGGACTGTTATCTGCTGCCGCACTACACGGCTCAGCCCAACAAGCCGTGCAACTGACACAAGTCATGACAAGCTCGGCTACGCGAGCGTTCAGTGTTGGCAACGTGCATGTCGAGTTCCACGTTAAGCAGCACCTTCTTGGCACACCGCTGACACCAATCCGAGGACTAGCGAGCCCTTTGGCAGTCAGCAGTCCTGAGGCGACTGCGCTGGACTTAATTGCTTTTCAGCATTGTGTTGGAGGTATCGCACGTGCGACTGAAGTCATTACTGGTTTACTACCCGTCATGACTAACGAGGGGTGGCACCGTGCGCTGAAGAATGCGTCGCCGACAGTTAGACAAAGAACAGGCTACGTCCTTAAAACCCTCGGAGCGCGACGATTTGCCACAGCCGTACAGATCACATTGCCATCAAAACTTCGGCCCGTGGTTTTGCAGAACGCGATGCCAACAAGAGGCACTGAGTTAGAGCAACCTTGGCAAGTTATCGACAATGTAGGACTGAAATATGAGTGAAATTACGGCACTGACCTTACAAGATGTTCTGGCGCACCAAGAGTCAGTTCAATGGCCCGAGCTATACCAAGTAGAACAGGACCTGCTGCTTAGCTTGGCGATGACCGCCATTTTCAATGACAAGTTTCTCTGCGATCAAGTCGCTATGCGTGGCGGTACCGTGCTGCACAAAGTACATCTGGCACCCGCAGTGCGTTATTCGGAGGACATTGATTTAGTTGCGGTAGGTGAACGCCCTGAAAAACACATACAAAAGGCATTAATGCGGGTATTGCGGCCGATCCTTGGCAAAGAAAAATCATCTGCATGGTCATCTTTGCGACTAGCTGTTCGCAATGCAGCCAAACCGTCTCGGATTTTGCGTTGTGTATTTAAGGTACCAAGTGCGGCAGCACCTGGGCGTGAACTAACAATCGAAGTCGAGGTGAATGTCTCAGAGCGCAAACCCCGATTTGAATTACAAAATCTACCGTTTGCTTTTGGATTTCGAGGTGAGATCCTCAGCACGTCTATCGCATCCTTCAACATCAACGAAATGTTGGCCACGAAGATGAGAGCCACATTTCAACGGAAAAAGGGTCGAGATTTATTTGACTTGTATTGGGCACTCACAGCCAAATCTGCAGTACCCGTTGATACCACCAAGGTGATTGATGCATTCATTCATTACATGGGGGAAGAATCAACAACCGTGCCGCGCAGGGAGTTCTTAGGACACATAGAAAATTGCCTTGAAGACAAAAAAGGATTTTGTCGTGACATGCATGCTCTGCTCAAACAAAACCTTGACTATGACCCTGTGAAAGCCTCTGTGATCGTCATTGAGCGACTGCTAGATGAATTGCCACAATAAACCCAGAGGGTTCAGTCTTATTAACCAATTGTCAGTGATCACTGTGATGACCCCAGCCTAAACAACATTAAGCGCACCAGCCAACCGGCATTCAAAAGACACTGGTGTGATGAAAAATTGAAATAGCGCAGATGGGGCTCCAACCGATCTAGCTTTTCCCGATTGTCCCTGTTGCGCCCTGCTGACACCGACGTGAAATCTTAGTGGCTATTACTCTGTCCGGCCCCTGTAGCCACAGCACCCCACCCAAGGGTTAAGATGATCGACTTGCGACCCAGCCGGGTTGCTGGGCTTTAAAAAACATCCAAGCCGACCCAAGAATCGTTTCAAACGATTGATAAAGACAAGGAATAATGCGCAATGAGTGACCATTTTTACGAACCCAGCCAAGGCCACCGTTTGGCACACAACCCGTTTAAGGCGATCGTGGCGCCTCGCCCAATTGGTTGGATCTCAAGCTGCAACGAAAAGGGCGAGCTCAACTTAGCGCCTTACAGCTTTTTCAATGGGCTGACAGACGAGCCACCCATGGTGATGTTCAGCACCAATACCCTGCGCAAAGACAGCATCAACAACATCGAGTTAACTGGCGAGTTTGTGGTGAATTTTGTAGGCAAGCACCAAGCCCAACAAATGAATGAAACCGCCGCATCGGTTCCCAATGGCGTCAGTGAGTTCACCCTAGCAGGTCTTGAGCCAGCGCCATCACGCTTGGTCAAACCACCGCGGGTGGCCGATGCCATTGCCTCTATGGAATGCAAACTCTGCCAAATCTTGCCATTGAAAGATCACAAAGGCCAAGCCGTTCAAGCTTGGGTCACCATTGGCGAAGTGGTGGGCATACACATCAACGAACGGTTCATCAAAGATGGGTTGTTTGACATCACGGCCGCACGCTCGCTAGCCCGCTGCGGCTATCGCGGTGACTACATAGAAGTCACCGAAGTTTTTGAGATGTTCCGCCCATCTTAAAGAAAAAAAGCTGACCAAACCCAGCAAACCGACAGGCACTGCCGCGCCACCAAACCCTCACTTTTTGGGGGGAGGCAGCGGTAGTGCTGTTTTGTAGCGAACCTGCTTTAACGCAAAAGCAGAACGTATTTTCTCGATACCGGGAATGGGGGTTAATTGCTCTAAGATGAAATGCTCGAGCGCCCCGATGTTGGCGACGGCCACACGAATCAGATAATCACTGTCACCAGTCATCAGGTAACACTCCATGACCTCATCGTGTTCGCTGATGCGCTGCTCAAACGCCGCTAGCGCCTCTTTGTTCTGTGACTTCAAACTAATGCTAATAAACACATTCAAATCCAGCCCTAGCGCGGCAGGGTTGGCCAGCGCAACGTAACGGTTAATAACACCATCGGCTTGTAAAGCCCTGACCCGGTTTAAGCACGGTGAAGGACTCAAGTGAACCCGCTTGGCTAACTCAACATTCGACAGACTGCCATCGTTTTGCAATTCTTGCAAAATCCTCAAATCAATCGCATCTAGATTCATATTGTGCTTTTAATTAATTTAAAAACAAAATTTTATGCTGTTTAAATGAACTGAACGGAATTATTTGAAATTTAATTCTGTTGATTTTTGAATAGACTAGCACTAACGCATAACGCATTCTAGGCGCCCGACATGAACGCTCCGATCGATCCCCGCTTGAACCAGTGGTTACTAAACGATAGCGATGCTGATCCTCTCGAAACCCAAGAATGGCGGGATGCTTTGTTGGCAACCCTCACTCAAAACGGTCCCGAAAGGGCCCGCTACCTGCTTGGCGAATTGGCCCAACTGGCTCAATCATTGCGACTTGACTGGCAACCGCCGCTTTGCACGCCCTACATCAACAGCATCGGGGTCAATGAGCAACCGCCTTTTACCGGCGATTTGGCTGTTGAAGAACGGCTTTGCGCCATCATGCGCTGGAATGCCTTGGCGATGGTGGTCAAAGCCAATCAAGCCTATGGTGAGTTAGGCGGCCACATCGCGAGCTATGCCAGCGGCGCCGATTTGTTTGAAACTGGCTTTAACCATTTCTTTCACGCACGCCAAGGCATCGAGCCTGGCCAACACCGTGGTGACTTGGTTTTTTTACAGCCTCACAGCGCTCCAGGGGTATACGCCCGAGCCTTTCTTGAGGGCCGCCTGACAGAAGAAGACTTAACCCACTTTCGCCAAGAGCTAACCGCAACTAAGCACGGTGTCCAAGGGCTCTCAAGCTACCCCCACCCCATGCTCATGCCTGAGTTCTGGCAGTTTCCTACTGGCTCAATGGGTATCGGTCCGATCAGTTCAATCTATCACGCCCGCTTCATGCGCTACCTTACTCACCGCCGCCTACTGGATTGCAGCGAGCGAAAGGTTTGGGGTATGTTTGGTGATGGCGAAATGGACGAGCCCGAATCCATGAGCGCTTTGACGCTAGCAGCGCGCGAAGGCTTGGACAATTTGGTGTGGGTTGTGAATTGCAACCTGCAACGACTTGACGGTCCAGTTCGCGGCAACGGGCGCATTATTGATGAGTTAGAACGTCTGTTCAAAGGCGCTGGCTGGAACGTCATCAAATTGGTTTGGGGCAGTGACTGGGACGGCTTGTTTGCAAGAGACACCGAAGGCGCCTTGATCAAAGCATTTGCCAATACCGTTGACGGTCAAATGCAGACTTTTGCAGCCAAAGACGGGGCCTATAACCGGCAACATTTTTTTGGGCAGAATGATGCTTTGATCAAACTGGCCCAAGGCATGAGCGATGAGCAAATCGACCGGTTAAAACGCGGTGGGCACGATCTTGTCAAAATTCACGCGGCTTTCACCATGGCCGAACGCCACGTCGGTCAACCGACGGTGATCTTGGCTCAAACCAAGAAAGGCTATGGCATGGGTGCTGCAGGGCAAGGCAAAATGACCACCCATAGCCAAAAGAAACTCGACCGTGAAGATCTCATTGCCTTCAGGAATCGTTTCAACTTGCCGTTATCAGACGAACAAGCGGCCTCACTGGATTTTTACAAACCCGCACCCGACAGTCCAGAGATGCAATACCTGCATGGCAAACGTCAGGCCTTAGGCGGTTACTTGCCGGTTCGCCACACGGCGTGCGAAGTCGTCAACGTGCCCTCGCTTGACCAGTATGGCGCCTTTGCCTTGCAAGCCAACGGCAAAGAAATGAGCACGACCATGGCCTTTGTGCGATTGCTGGGCACACTACTCAAAGACAGCACACTCGGACCGCGTATTGTGCCCATCGTGGCCGATGAGGCCCGCACATTTGGCATGGCAAACCTATTTAAGCAAGTCGGCATTTACTCTAGCCTAGGCCAACGCTATGCGCCTGAGGACATCGGATCGGTTCTTAGTTACCGAGAATTGCGTGAAGGCCAAATTCTAGAAGAAGGCATCTCTGAGGCGGGTGCTTTAGCGAGCTGGACTGCTGCTGGTACGAGCTACAGCGTGCATGGCTTGGCGATGTTGCCCTTCTACATCTATTACTCGATGTTCGGTTTTCAGCGGGTAGGAGACCAAATCTGGGCAGCAGCCGATCAATGCACACGCGGATTCCTGATTGGTGCCACGTCAGGTCGCACCACCTTGGGCGGCGAAGGCTTGCAGCACCAAGATGGCACAAGTCAGTTGGTGGCTGGCACAATCCCGAACTGCAGAGCCTACGATCCCGCTTTTGCCGGCGAACTTGCAGTCATCATCGATCAAGGCATGCAAGAGATGATGGTCGAGCAAAAGGATGTGTTCTACTACATCACCACCATGAATGAAAACTACCCACAACCCACGGTTGACCCTAGCCTCAGGGCAGCAATCCTCAAAGGCGGTTACCTCTTCCAACAAATGCAAGGCGTACCAGCGGGTGGTCAGTCGTCCAAAGCAAAGCCAGTGTGCTTAATGGGTTCTGGTGCTTTGTTAAATGAAGCCATAAAAGCAGGGCAACAATTGAGCGAGCAAGGTCACGATGTCAGTATTTTTAGCGTAACCAGCTGGAGCGAATTGTCGCGCGATCAAAGCGGCTACGTCTCACAACTCTTGAATGATCACGCAGGTCCCATCGTGGCCGTCAGCGACTACGTTCGAGCAGTGCCAGAAGCCATTCGCCAACACATCCCAGCAGGTCGATCATTTGTCACACTTGGCACCGATGGATTTGGTCGCAGTGACACACGCACTGCCTTGAGAGAGTTTTTTGGTGTTAGCGCCCAACACATTGTCGATGCCGCCCAGTCTTGTTCTTGATGCCTGCGTTTTGATGTCAGGGGTTTTAAGGCCCCTGCTCCTGACGCTCGCCCATGAAAACTGGTTTGAACCCATTTGGTCAGATCGCATTGGCTCTGAATGGCGTCGCAACGCCGCACGCCTTTGGCCCATTCAATCAGACATCCTGGACCAGGCTTGGCAAGACATGCAAGTTGCCTTTCCCTTGGCCAACAGTTCAACATGGCCCAATAACCACTTAAGTGCCACCACCGTCGAACCGGCCCTACGGCACAGTGACCCAAAAGATTGGCATGTCATCATGGCCGGCATTCAAGCCAAACAGCATCAACCTGAGAGAGATGTCACAGTTGTGACCTGGAACATCAAAGATTTTCGGCGCAGTGAGTTACGACAACACGGACTGAACCTTATCGATCCCGATCGATTGCTCAGTCAGTGGTGGGCAACACAGCCCGATGCTTTAACCCGCCATCTTAAACAGGTCATCGAGTCGCTGATTGAGAGTGGCCGCCGCCAGCCCGAACCATTTGAAGCATTTTTAAAGCGCGAACGTTTGTTCCGACTGGGCAAGCGCCATCAGAGCTCATTACAGCACTTGGGATAAAGATGGGCCTTGTTTAAATTGAAGACTGACGTGCTTAAAGTTGCTGCATACGGTGTTGCTTTTTAGAGCCACAAAACCTAACATCAGCTTAAATTTAACGTCCGTGAGTACCCATGAAACCATCCTTTGCTTTGAAAAAAATCGCATCACAATTCGCGAAATTGTTCATAAGCACAGAGCCTGTAATGCCCGAGTTTTCGGCTCTGTACTTCACGGAACCGATCATGTCGGAAGCGATCTGGATATCCTAATTGATCCAACATCTGAGACCACCATGTTTGATATCGGAGCGATCCGACATGAGTTACTGCAATTGTTAAGCGTGAATGTGGATGTACTGACGCCAAATTCGCTACCAGACTCTTTTCGTGCAAAAAATTATTGCAGAAGCAACACCTGTATGACTAGGGATGTACAACGATTAACCGACTACCTGTCTCACATAATTGAGGCCATCGAGAGCATAGAAGAATACGTATTAGATATGGATGAAATATCTTTCTTAAACAACAAGCTTGTGCAAGATGCAGTCATACGAAACCTTGAAGTAAAAGGCGAGTCCAGCAACAACATCGAAAAACGCTTTCCAAGTTTTCAGCTGCGCGCCTTGAGTTACCTTTGAGCTCTGCCTACCAACTGCGAAATGCAGTGGCACATGGTTACATCAAGGTTGATTTTGAAATTTTATGGAAAACCATTGAACGCGAGCTTCCCGAGCTTCATCAGAAGATTCAAAAAATACAGCAAAGTGGTGTCTGAGCAACTAAAAAAGTACATCACCCAATAAAAACACCACGCAAAAGCGTGGTGTTTTTATTGGTGCACTTCAATCACTAAAAAGCGCACCACATGAACAAGCGTCCGATTGATTACTGCGCAGGCTTGTCTTCGGCCTCTGCAGGCGCGGCAGCCTGAGCAGTGGCTTCGGCTAACGCTGCAGCGCCGCCCGGTGTTTGCAGTTCAATGCCACCGATGGCTTTAACCGACAAACGCAGACGACCCTTGTCATCAACTTCCAACACTTTAACGCGCACAGCCTGACCAACTTTAAGCACGTCATTGATGTTGGCAATTCGGTAGTTGGCGATTTCAGAGATATGCAACAGACCATCTCGACCAGGCAGAACCTGAACAATGGCACCGAAATCCAACAAACGTAGCACGCTGCCGTCGTATTCCTGACCCACTTCAACGTCGGCAGTCAGTTCTGTGATGCGACGCTGTGCTTCACGCGCTTTGTCGAGATCAGCGCTAGAAATCACAATGGTGCCATCATCTGAAATGTCGATCTGTGCACCGGTCTCTTCGGTCAAACCGCGGATGGTGGCGCCGCCCTTACCGATCACGTCACGAATTTTCTCAGGGTTGATCTTCATGGACAGCATGCGTGGTGCAAAAGCTGACAGTTCTTGACGCGAACCGTCCATGACTTCACGCATTTTGCCCAAAATGTGCATACGACCGTCACGGGCTTGTGCCAAAGCGACTTGCATAATTTCTTTGGTGATACCTTGGATTTTGATGTCCATTTGCAAGGCGGTCACACCAGTCTTTGTACCAGCGACTTTGAAGTCCATGTCGCCAAGGTGATCTTCATCACCCAAGATGTCGGTCAGCACTGCAAATTTGCCGTCATCCAAAATCAAACCCATGGCCACACCAGCCACGTGATCCTTTAAAGGCACGCCTGCATCCATCATGGCCAATGCGCCACCGCAAACCGACGCCATGGAAGAAGAACCGTTCGATTCGGTGATTTCTGACACCAACCGGATCGTGTACTGGAAGTCAGCGTGATCAGGCATCATCGCAACCAGTGCACGCTTGGCCAGGCGGCCATGGCCGATCTCACGACGCTTAGGCGCACCAAAACGCCCTGCTTCACCAGTCGCAAAGGGAGGGAAGTTGTAATGCAGTAGGAAGCGGTCACGATAATCGCCCGTGATCGAATCAATAATCTGTTCATCTTGCTTGGTGCCCAACGTGGCCACTACCAGCGCTTGAGTCTCACCACGCGTGAACAAAGCACTGCCGTGAGCGCGGGGCAATACACCCGTGCGAATTTCGATAGGACGAACAGTCCGTGTGTCACGACCATCAATACGTGGCTCACCAGACAAGATTTGCTGGCGAACAATACGTGACTCTAAATCGAACAAGACGTTTTCAATAGCGACGTTATCAGGCTTGTCCTGACCGCTGGTTGCCGCTTGTTCGGCCAAGGTGGCTTTCACATTGGCATAAACGTCGCGCAAAGAAGTTGTGCGCTCTTGCTTTTGACGAATTTGATAGGCTGCAACCAATCCTTCTTGCGCCGCCGCAGTCACAGCAGCAATCAATGCCTCATTCTTTGGCTCTGGCTGCCAGTCCCACTCGGGCTTACCGGCTTGGCGAACCAATTCGTTAATGGCGTTAATGGCGACCTGCATGCTGTCGTGGCCAAAGACCACACCGCCGAGCATGATTTCTTCGGACAATTCTTTGGCTTCAGACTCAACCATCAAAACAGCCGACTGGGTGCCAGCCACAACCAGATCCATTTTTGACTGGCTCATCTGTGTGCCCGTGGGGTTCAAGATGTATTGACCATCAACGTAACCCACACGCGCAGCACCAATCGGGCCATTGAATGGGATGCCTGAAATGGCCAATGCAGCGGAAGCACCAATCATGGCAGCAATGTCAGGATCGATTTCAGGATTGACTGACAGCACTTGAACAATGACTTGAACTTCGTTGTAGAAGCCTTCTGGAAACAAAGGACGCAAGGGACGATCGATCAAGCGGCATGTCAGCGTTTCTTTTTCTGACAAACGACCTTCACGCTTGAAGAACCCGCCTGGGATACGACCAGCGGCATAAGTTTTTTCGACGTAGTCAACCGTCAATGGAAAGAAGTCTTGTCCGGCACGGGCGTTTTTAGCGCCAACAACTGTTGCCAGCACCACGGTGTCTTCAATGGATACAACAACAGCACCTGACGCTTGGCGAGCAATTTCGCCAGTCTCGAGCGTTACTGTGTGTTCGCCATACTGAAAAGATTGAGTCACTTTATTGAACATTGCAATGAGTTCCTTACAAAACAAAAAGACCGTAAAACAGGCAACTCAATGTTGCCCGTTTTACGGTCAGATCATGGGTGATCGTCCTGCGTAAAAATCACTTACGCAGACCAAGTTTTTCGATAAGCGCGCGGTATGAGTCAGGGTTACGTCCCTTTAGGTAGTCAAGCAACTTACGGCGACGGCTAACCATGCGCAATAATCCACGACGCGAGTGGTGGTCTTTCTTGTGCTCTTTGAAGTGGCCTGTCAACTCGTTAATTCGAGCTGTCAGCAAAGCCACTTGGACTTCGGGCGAGCCCGTGTCGCCTTGAGCACGTTGGAAATTGGAGACAATTTCAGACTTCTTAATATCAGCAACAGACATGGTAATCCTCTAGTAACATGCGCATAAACCGAGGTGTTCATGCGTGACAGTTAAACAAAGATGGGGAACAAATGACCCCAATCACATTCAAAATCAAAGGTGGTGCAAACAAAACATTGCGTTTAAAGACACAGCAAATCAACCAGACTTTAAAGACGTTCTATCGTAATGCTCGCTATGTTTACAAATATTATTTGAAAAACAGTCGCTTACAGCATAAAGTATACCGTACTTTATGGCGAAGGTTGGGTCAGGCCAACACGTTAGACAGCAGTTAAACAAAGGATTTTTCATGACATACCCATTCAAACATTCCCTTAAAATCCTTAGCCTAGCCAGTCTCATCACCCTTGTGGGATGCGGCTCGATGGGCAAAATCGCCCCTGGCACACCCCTACAGTCGGTTGTCAGTCAATACGGCCAACCCTCGGTTGAATGTCAAAACCCTAACGGTACCAAACGCGTTGTGTGGACTCAGGAGCCAGCAGGCGAAGAAGCTTGGGCTGCCAACGTTGACGCAAGTGGCGGCGTTTCAGAATTCACTCAAGTCCTTACTGCTGATCAATTCACCGTACTTAATCAAGGCTCGTGGACAGCCGAACGCGTCAATTGCCAATTTGGCCCGCCCGCAAGAATCACGACTTATCCAAACAATCCAAACCAATTTGTTTGGCAATATCACTATATCGGTGGCGGCTCCAGCCAATTCATGTTGCTCTCCATCAACATTAACAAGGCCTCCAACCGTGTCGCTGGATACGCGACGGGTATGGACCCTGAGCTCAACCCGTTGATAGCAGGTCCTTAACATGTCGTGGTACAGATTTCATGCCTTGGCGGCAGTTATTGCCACAACGGTGGGATGTGCGCAGATCACTTCGGTCAAGCCAGGGACTGAACTGGCCGTCGTTGAAAAACAATTCGGCACGCCTACGACCCTTTGCCCAGCAGCCGATGGAACCAAAAGAGCCGTATGGTCACAGCAACCTTTCGGGGAATTTGCGTTTGCCACAACCATTGGCGCTGACTCCCGCGTCAGCGGGTTCGAGCAGGTATTGAGCGACAAGTCTTTCAATCAGTTGGAAAGTGGGGTTTGGACACCAGAGCGGGTGCGATGCACCTTTGGACCACCAGAGAACATCAGCGCTGTTGGCCTGCCTGGTTTGATCAGAACCGTCTGGTCCTACCGTTACCGCCAAAATGGTGTCTGGTATTCACTAATGTACGTCTTTTTTGACAAAGACACCAACACCGTCAACCAATTTTTTGCTGGACCTGACCCGATGTTTGAATACGGCGACTTTAGGTTCGATTGACTAGTACTGTCTATCATCCGATGATTTGAATGAAAGCTGCTTGGCGCGCCTAATGCGCCAAGCCCAAACAAACCACCCTGAAAGGCCGTAAATCACAAAAAGGGCAAACAAAACCAGCGGTGGATTACTCGAAACAAACACAAAGGTCGCCACCAAAGCCAGGATTGCCCAAAACGGCACACTGCGGCCCAGTGTGAAATTCTTACCGCTATAAAATGGTGCGTTGGTTACCATCGCCATGCCAGCGTATAACGTCAGGCCAAACATCACCCAAGCCAAAATTGCTGGATCGATTATCAGCCGGGCGTCTTGGACCAGCCAAACAAACCCCGCCACCAACGCTGCCGCCGCTGGGCTGGGTAGCCCTTGGAAAAAACGTTTGTCAGTCGTACCGATGTTCGTGTTGAAACGTGCCAAACGCAGCGCCGCACCCGCCACGTAAACGAAGGCCGCCAGCCATCCCCAGCGACCCAAGTCATTCATCGCGAACTCGTAAGCCACAAGTGCTGGCGCCACGCCAAATGAGGTCATGTCTGAAAGAGAGTCGTATTGCTCGCCGAATGCTGATTGCGTATTGGTTAAACGAGCAACGCGCCCGTCCATGCCATCAAGAACAAGTGCCGCAAAAATAGCAATCGCTGCCAACTCGAACTTGCCATTCATGGCCTGAACAACCGCAAAAAAACCGGCGAACAGTGCTGCCGTCGTAAACGCATTGGGCAACAAGTAAATGGCGCGGCGGCGCCCTTCCCGATCCAGCTGCTCAGCGAGGGGCTCTGATTGCTTTTCTGGTTGGTCAGGCATGTTCATCTGGCAATTCAGCCAACACCGTCGTTGTTGCACTCACTCGATCGCCAATCGACACCCTGGGACGGGCGCCAAGCGGCAAGTAAACGTCAACACGAGAACCAAATCGGATGAAACCATAGCGCTCACCACGCCCTAGCGTTTGGCCGACTTTAGCGTAACAAAGAATTCGTTTAGCCACCAGACCCGCCACTTGCACGGCTGTGACGGTATGACCCTGAGTGGTTTCAATGATCATCGCGTTACGCTCGTTTTCAAGAGATGCTTTATCCAACGCAGCATTGAAAAATTTTCCTGGAAAATAGGTCACTTTCTTAACCGTGCCATCAACGGGCGAGCGATTACTGTGCACGTTGAAGACGTTCATAAAAACGCTGATCTTCAATGCCCGTCGCTCTGCATAAGGATCATCGACTTCGGCGATCACAACAATACGTCCGTCAGCTGGGCTCAATACCGCATTGGCAGCGGTCGACCCTTGCCGAGGGGGATCTCTAAAAAACTGCACCACAAAGATCACCACGATCCAAAGCGGGATGGACCAGCCAAAAGACCAAAAGCTGACCAACAGGGCAATCACCACTGAACCAGCGATAAAAGGCCAACCCTCTCGGGCAATGATGGGGTGGGGGTAAGAAGGTGTGTTCATATCAACCGAAGGTTAACCCAAAAAAAGCGCCCTGACTGTGATCGGTTTCAGATCTGATCAGGGCGCGGTACTTTAGCAATCGATGTCCCTTATGTAGCTTAGGGGCACCAAACGCTCAAACTTAGTTTTTGCTCTTGTCTACCAGCTTATTGGCGGCGATCCAAGGCATCATGGCACGCAACTGGCTACCCACTTTCTCGATTTGCGAGTCAGCATCGATGCGACGACGTGAAATGAGTGACGGACCGCCAGCCTTGCTCTCAAGAATGAAGTTCTTGGCGTACTCGCCCGTTTGGATGTCTTTTAAGGCCTGGCGCATGGCTTTACGAGTCTCTTCAGTCACAATGCGAGGACCGGTGACATATTCACCATACTCAGCATTGTTAGAGATCGAGTAGTTCATGTTGGCAATACCGCCCTCATAGATCAGATCCACAATGAGCTTCAATTCGTGCAAGCACTCAAAGTAGGCCATTTCTGGAGCATACCCAGCTTCAACCAATGTATCGAATCCAGCCTTAATCAACTCAACAGCGCCACCGCACAAAACGGCCTGCTCACCGAACAAATCTGTCTCTGTTTCTTCACGGAAGTTCGTCTCGATGATACCGGCACGGCCGCTACCAATCGCACAAGCATATGACAAAGCGACATCACGGGCAGCGCCCGAGGTGTCTTGATGAACGGCGACCAACGATGGCACGCCACCGCCTTGCGAGTATGTGCCGCGCACGGTGTGCCCAGGAGCCTTAGGCGCAATCATGATGACATCAATATCGGCACGGGGGATGACTTGGCCGTAGTGCACGTTAAACCCGTGAGCAAAGGCCAGTGCAGCACCAGGCTTGATGTTGGCGTGAACTTCATCGCTATAGACCTGTCCGATGTTTTCATCGGGCAACAGCATCATGACCAAATCCGCTTGCTTGACCGCATCAGCGACTTCAGCCACTTTCAAGCCAGCGTTTGCCGCTTTTGACCACGACGCACCGTTTTTGCGCAGGCCCACCACCACATTGACACCCGACTCATGCAAGTTCAGGGCGTGTGCGTGACCTTGTGAACCGTAACCAATGATGGTGACGGTTTTGCCTTTAATCAGGGACAGGTCGCAATCTTTGTCGTAAAAAACCTTCATTGAAAACTCCAAATAATTGTTTTGTATTGTTAGTCGTGTTGTGTCAATTAAAACTTAAAGGCGCAAAACACGCTCACCGCGCCCGATACCACAAGCACCCGTACGAACGGTTTCTAGAATCGCCGTTGGATCAAGTGCCTCAATAAAAGCTTGGATTTTTACATGATCGCCAGTCAACTCAACCGTGTAGGTTTTGTCGGTGACATCCACAATGTGCCCACGAAAAATATCCGCCATGCGCTTGATTTCTTCGCGCTCTTTGCCAACAGCCCTAACTTTAATCAGCATCAACTCGCGTTCAATATGCGGGCCATCAGTCAAATCAACCATTTTGACCACATCGATGAGGCGATTGAGATGCTTGGTGACTTGCTCAATCACGGCATCCGATCCGGCTGTTGTCAATGTTAAGCGCGACAACGTAGCGTCTTCGGTGGGTGCCACTGTCAACGTTTCGATATTGTAGCCACGCGCTGAGAACAGACCGACCACCCGAGAGAGTGCGCCAGGTTCGTTTTCCATCAGAACTGAAATAATGTGTCGCATGTCAGCCCCTTATAGATCTTCAGAACCGAGCAACATTTCGGTCAACCCTTTACCGGCTTTCACCATTGGCCAGACATTCTCTGACTGATCAGTAATGAAATCCATGAAGACCAGTCGGTCTTTCATCGCAAAAGCTTCCCTCAAGGCGCCGTCCACATCACCTGGCTTGTCGATACGCATACCAACATGACCATAGGCTTCTACCAAAGCCACAAAGTCCGGTAGGGCATCCATATAGGACTCCGAATAACGCGAACCATAATCAATCTGTTGCCATTGCCGCACCATCCCCAAGTAACGATTATTCAAGCAAATGACCTTAGGGGTGAGGTGGTACTGCTTGCAAGTCGATAGTTCTTGGATGTTCATCTGGATCGAGCCTTCACCCGTGATGCAAGCAACTGTGGCGTCTGGATTGGCCATCTGAACACCCATGGCATAGGGCAAACCAACACCCATGGTTCCCAATCCGCCCGAGTTGATCCAGCGCCTTGGCTTGTCAAAACCATAGTATTGAGCAGCCCACATTTGGTGTTGACCCACGTCTGAGGTGATGAATGCATCACCTTGGGTGACTTCCCAGACCTTTTGCACCACCGACTGCGGCTTGATAAATTCGTCAGATGTGGCGAACTTCAAGCAATCGATGCCGCGCCACTGATTGATTTGTTCCCACCATTTGCCCAGTGCAACTTTGTTAGGTGGTGTGTCAATGGCGGCCGCCTCGTATTGAGCAATCAGCTCATTGATAACGTCTTTGACGTTACCCACAATCGGCACATCCACTTTCACGCGCTTAGAAATCGAAGAGGGATCGATATCCAAATGAATGATCTTGCGTGGTGCTTGTGCAAAATGCTTGGGGTTTCCAATCACGCGATCATCAAACCGCGCGCCAACGGCCACCAACACATCACAATGCTGCATTGACATGTTGGCCTCGTAGGTACCATGCATACCGGGCATGCCGACAAACTGTGGATCTGTCGATGGAAATGCGCCCAGGCCCATGAGAGTGTTGGTGCAAGGTGCGCCCAACATTTTGACTAAGGTGCGCAGCTGCTCTGAAGCATTCGCCAAAATCACGCCACCACCACTGTAAATCATGGGGCGTTCGGCTTGCAGCAACATCTGCACGGCTTTCTTGATTTGCCCCTGATGCCCTTTTACCACCGGCGAATATGACCGCATGACGACTTCGCCCTTGGGTGGGCCAAACTTGGTTTTGGCGATCGTGATGTCCTTGGGGATATCCACGAGTACAGGGCCAGGACGACCTGTTCGCGCGATATAGAAAGCGCGACGAATCGTATCGGCCAGTTCACGGACATCGCGAACCAAGAAGTTGTGCTTCACGCATGGTCGGGTAATACCGACCGTGTCGCACTCTTGGAAAGCATCTTCACCAATCGCGTGCGTGGGCACTTGACCGCTGATGATAACCATTGGGATTGAGTCCATGTACGCGGTGGCGATACCAGTCACAGCGTTAGTCACACCTGGGCCGCTAGTCACCAGCGCCACACCGACCTTTTCAGAAGACCGAGCGTATGCATCAGCAGCGTGAACCGCTGCTTGTTCGTGGCGAACCAAGATGTGTTGGAATTTGTTTTGGGTAAAGATTGCGTCGTAAATATAGAGAACTGCGCCGCCCGGATAACCAAAGACGTGTTCCACGCCCTCTTCAGCCAGACAGTTCACGACGATGTCGGCGCCTGTCATTTCCATGATGATATTTCCTTTCGTTACCGGCTTCGCCAAACCAATTGCTCGCCCACTCTTGGGTTTGCCAATTCCGCATAGAGATCCACCACATGAACAGCGCTTTCAGCCTCACGGAGGCTGGCCACCTGATCACATCGCAACCCCTGCACAGCCTTATTGATTCGCTAAGCACGCACCCACTGGTGCACTGGATTGAAACGGATGAGTCAACGGTCCGCTTGTGGCGGCGTTGACAACATTTATGATTAGCCGAAACTGGCCTCGGCGTGTCGCCCGACCAGACACAACTCTTGATCGTCTAGAGTTAACTATTGACAAACAAGACGAGTAATGTAGCTTTTTCTGCAGTGCAGCGCAAATGATATAGAGTAGCAACTATGCTTGGAGCCCGCCTAAACCGCCTACAACGCTTTGTTTACAGCCACCACTTTGTGGGTGGGTTGCGCCGAGGGTCGGGGGTTGTGGTGGCATTTGCGCTGGTCACGCTTGTGCTTGACGACCCCAGCGCTGGCTTGATCGCTGCCCTTGGGGCGCTTTGCGTGGCATTAATCGACCAACCCGGCCCCGTTTCGGTGCGTATTCGAGAAATGCTCGGTGGTTTGGTGCTCGGTGCCGGCGCTGTCGGCATCACGGGCTTGGCCTCTCAAAACCCGATCCTCTTGCTGATTGTGGTGGTGGCTCAGAGTTTTTTCTTTTCGTTGTTTTCTGTTTACGGCAAAAAAGGCGGTGTTATCGGTTTGGCCTGCCTTGTGCTAGCCGTTGTCACCATGCACACCTCCCTAACACCGGTTCAGGCCAGTTTGCACACACTAACCTCTGTTAGTGGGGCTGTGATCTACATTTTGGTCAGCCTACTGAGTAGCCGCCCTTTGCAAGTGCGCGAAGAGGAGCAAGCCCTCTCCGTGGCACTTTTTGCCACGGCCGATTATGTCGCTGCCCGTGCCGACATGTACGAGCCTCGGGCTGACATTGACGACGGCTACCGGCGCTTGATTGACCGCCAATCAAAAATGACTGAGCAACACCAAGCCGCCCGCGACATGATTTTGCGTAACATCAGCCCAGCCGCGCTAGAACGATCGCCTCGGCGAACAGTGGTCTGGAACGTCTTTATCGACATGGTCAACATGCTCGACATGTTAGTTAGCACCCACACCGACTACACCTTACTGCATCGAACTTTAGACGATGCCGACATCATGATTTTCAGTCGCGATGCGCTAGATAAAATGGCACTTGAATTAGAGCGTATCGCATTGGCCGTGACCCGCGAGAAGGCGCTCTCTCGGCGTAACAGCGTCAAGGCGGAACTTCGGGCAATCGAGTTTGAGTTAGAGCAAATGAGGCGCAATGGCTTTGCAGATAGTGCGCCTGAACCCTACACCATTTGCGTCCAAATTCTCAGACGCCTGAGAAATGTCAATCGACTGATTGAGCGGATGTTGGATCAAACCAGCTTTCCCACACACAACGAGCCACTGAACGCGGCTCAACTCGACGCCTCTTTGATCGATTTTCTTTCACGCCAGTCTTTTCACCCACGCTTACTATCGAGCAACTTACGACTAGACTCGCCCCCGTGCCGCTTTGCCTTACGCGTGGCATTGGCGACAGCCATTGGGCTGGGTTTGGGTTTGCTGCTGCCTGATGTGGCCGAGCATGGCTATTGGATAGTGCTGACAATCATCATCATCATGAAGCCCGCGTTCTCTTTAACCAAACAGCGCAACAACGCACGCTTGACGGGCACTTTAATCGGCTGCGGATTGGCCTATGTGCTGTTTTCACTGACAACTGACAGCCACTGGCTTTTGGTTGCCCTATTTCTCAGTCTTGTGGCTGGCTTTTCGTTCTTACTGGTCAACTACCTCGTTGCCTCGGTGTTCAACACCTTGGCTATCCTACTGGCGCTGCACTTCATATTCCCCAGCACATTTGCCTTAATTAACGAAAGGGCCATTGATACCGTGATTGGCTCTTTGGTCGCCTTTGCGTGCAGTTATTTTCTGCCATGGTGGGAGTCACGTTCACTGCCAAGCCTGGCGCAAGCAGCGGTACGTGCCAATCAAACCTTTTTACAGACGGCGTTGCAATTGCTTGTAAACCAAGACCAAGAACAAACAGCCGCCATTCGCCCCAATGCGTGGCCATTGGCCAGACGCAACACACTGGTCGCATTTAGTAATTTTGCTGAAGCGTTTTATCGGATGATGGGTGAACCGCATTCGCGACAGCGCCATGTGGCTGAATACAATCATTTGCTGATACAAAATCACGTCTTGGCTGCTGAAATCTTGACCATCGTGTCGCAATTGAGGGCCCAGCCTAATCAAGCCGCTCAAGCCATTGCTTTTATGCAAGTCCTTGATCAAGCCCTTGCCAATCGAGATTTAAAAGCGGCTGGTTTGCCCGCCCCCACCTTTGCCAAAAACACCCCCGCTGACTGGCTCTACCCCTTAAAACAAATGCAACGCGCCGTGCAAGGCATCATTCGAGAGTCCACAGCGATTCAAACTGCGACCCAGACTGCAAAAGACTGAGGCTAAGCTCAACGGCTCAAGCCCAATCCCCAACCTTGATCGTTTTTGTCACAAAACCACGCTTGTTGATACTGCCCAATACGCTTATGCTTTGGGCCACGAGCCCACTTTAATGCCTGGAGAGTGATTTGAAAATTGCAGATATAAAAGCCAATGCTTATTCAATGCCTTTTGTTAACCCTTCATACCCTAGAGGGCCGTACCACTTTGTCGATCGCGAATTTTTTATTATTTCCTACCGCACCGACGAAAAGTTATTACGTCAAGTGGTGCCTGAGCCGTTGACGATTGATGATCCCATCGTCAGTTTCGAATTCATTCGGATGCCCGACTCGTCAGGATTCGGTAACTACACCGAATCAGGTCAAGTCATTTCGATCATTGACGAACAAGGCCGCAAAGGCGGCTACAGCCACATGATGTACCTCGATGATGAATCACCGATTGCGGGCGGCCGTGAACTGTGGGGATTCCCTAAAAAATATGCCTCTCCCAAGCTTGAAGTCGCCACTGACACGCTGATTGGCACACTTGACTACGGTCCTGTGCGAATCGCAACAGGCACCATGGGCTACAAATACGAGACTTTGGATATGGCTTTAGAGCAGAAAAAGATGGCGGAATCACCAAATTATCTGCTTAAGATCATTCCGCACGTCGATGGCACCGCCCGCATTTGTGAATTGAACCGCTATTACTCACAAAACGTGACCGTCAAAGGTGCTTGGACCGGGCCAGCGAAACTGGAATTGTTCCAACATGCGCTGGCACCAATCGCCGACTTACCCGTGCTTGAGATTGTCGGCGCCAAACATCTTTTGTGCGACCTTACTTTGGGGCTCGGCGAGGTGGCGTTCGACTACTTGAAGGCGTAGTAACTGCTTTTTTAGCAACCTGTTTGCGAGCAGTCGTTTGACGCACGGGGGCCTTACGGGGTCCCGTTGCTTTTTTAGCCACTGGTTTAGTGTCACTAACTGGTGCACCACGAAACTGCGACGACGACGTGCGCTTGTGCGTGTGGATATCGAAGGTCACGAAGTTTTCGCCCTCAGCCGGCAACTCTAAACACGGGGCATACCCGATGGTTTCGTCCATGTCATCGAGACCCGTTTGCCAGTGCTGACGCATCGACTCCGCACTGAATTGAAAGTCTTTGTAATGGCCCTCAGCCCGCTTGTTTTTATAGATCAAATGAATCACGTTGTAACGGGCACCCAGCATGTGACGGGCCATTTGATCAAACCACGGGTCCTTTGCTTTGACTGCCGCTGGAATTCGCTCAATCGTCTCATAAAACACTTTGCGCATGCGTTGCATCATGTGAACGGCATTAGTTACCGTGCGAGTACGACTGGAGTACTGGATATCCTTTTGGCGTTCGGTCACTGTCAAGATGTCAGTGGGCAATGCGCCTTGGGAGCTCCAGACATCCACTTGGAACACCAAGGTGTCGCGCCGATGCGGATCGCCTAGCACATACTCTAATGGAGTGTTTGAGACGCAACCACCATCCCAGTAATACTCACCATCAATTTCCGTGGCAGCAAAGCCTGGCGGCAATGATCCCGAAGCCACGAAGTGTTTGGGTGTTAGTTTTTCGGTTTTGGAATCAAAATAAACAAAATTGCCTGTCTCGACATTGGTCACACCCAAAGACACACGGGTTTCACCGCTGTTGATACGGTCGAAGTCGGCAAACTTCTCTAACGTTGCGATCAGTGGTGTGGTGTCGTAGAAGCTGATTTGGTCGGGGGTGCCACTACCTGGGGCCATGAATCTGGGTTTAAAAAAACCTTCTTGTCCATTCATGAGCGCTGACATGGCCGCCATTGAACGAAACATACTTTGGCCCATGTCGCCCATCATGCTGGCCATGGGCACACCCGGCGATCCGAGCAAGTCGTGCTGTGCGAGCGTTTGCGCCGGCATCCAAGGCTGGGCAAACATTGCTGGGCTACAAATCGTGTCCCAGAAGTCGCGCAGGCGTTGGACACGATCTTTGGGCGCATTACCCGCAATGATTGCACAATTTAGTGCACCAATCGAAATGCCAGCCACCCAATTGGGATGAATGCCAGCGTTGGCCAAACCTTCATAGACCCCCGCTTGATAGGAACCCAGCGCCCCCCCGCCTTGTAGCACCAAGGCTACTCGATGGTAATCGGGTAATTCAAGTGTCGTTTTTTTCATGCTGGGTACTCCTATGATTCCGTGCGGCGAAACACCAACTTATCGGGGGTCGATACTTCCGGCGCAAAACAATAGCCTTCGCTGTTAAACATCGATAGCTTTTCAGGACTATCGATGCGGTGCTCAACAACGTAGCGCGCCATCAGACCTCGAGCTCGTTTGGCATAGAAACTGATGATTTTCCAGACGTCACTTTTTTGATCTTGAAACACGCAATCGATCACCTTAGCTTTTAACACCTTTCGGTCAACGGACTTGAAGTATTCTTCGGACGCCAAGTTAACAATCACAGGATTTTTGTCTTTTGCCAAGCGCTCGTTGAGGTAGGGCGCGATCTTATCCTTCCAAAAATCGTAAAGGTTTTTACCGGCTGGGTTGGGTAGTTTTGTGCCCATCTCGAGCCGATAGGGTTGCATCAGATCGAGTGGCCGTAGCACCCCATACAAACCGCTCAAAATGGCAACGTGCTCCTGAGCCCATTGCAAATCGTCTTCAGACAGGGTCGGCGCCTGAAACCCTTCGTAGACATCGCCATTGAACGCCAGCGCGGCAGGCCGGGCGTTGGTTTGCGTGAATTTTTCAGACCAGCCCGCATAACGGTCCACGTTGAGTTGCGCCAAAGCCGGGCTCAAGGACATCAAGCCAGCCACTTCAGACGCACTTTTCTTTTTCAGCACCTCA
>Ga0213861_10000794_pt1 | contig 28159 bp, 27 predicted proteins | sample PICome_4_FD_160110 | JGI IMG/M metagenome (GOLD analysis project Ga0213861, IMG submission 160110) | Coastal seawater microbial communities near Pivers Island, North Carolina, United States - PICO131 | ecosystem: Environmental > Aquatic > Marine > Coastal | place: USA: North Carolina... | reverse complement strand
AAAACGAACATAAAGATACATCTATTTATAGAGGTGATTATATTATTTATTCTGGTGATATGTCATTATCACAGTATGCTAAAGAATATTTAAATGAAAGACAAAATATGATTAAAAAAAAAAATGTAAAGGTATTTATTGGAACAAAAAAAGCAAGTGAAGGTATAAATTTATTTGGATATAGAGAAGTACATATTTTAGAACCTTGGCATAATATTAATTTAATAGAACAAAGTATAGGAAGAGTTATTAGAACTGGTAGTCATTTACATTTACCACCACAAGAAAGGAATGTATCAGTATATCAATACGCAACAACATTAAAAGATAGAGAAACGTATGATTTAAAAATTTATAAAATATCTGAAAAAAAAGCAATTAACGCTGGTGTTGTTGAAAAATTATTAAAAGAAAATGCTTTTGATTGTGAATTAAATAAAGAAGTTAATGTTTATAGTGAAAAAGATTATAATAGAGAAATACCATTAATTACATCAAATAATAAAAATATAAAAATATCATTAGCAGATAAACCTTATTCACGTAGTTGTTTTTATATGAAAGATTGTAGTTTTAAATGTTCTAATAATGATAATGATAATAATGATAATAATGATATTAATAATATAAATAATAATTCTAATAGTAAAAAAACTAAAAATAAAAGTAAAAAAATAACACTTAAATTAAAAACAAAGAAAAATATAAAAAATAATGATACTAATACCGATAATTATAATTATAAAGATTTTCCTATAATGAGATTTAATATAGATAAAGATATAGATGAATATAAAAATTTAATTAAACAATTAATGAAAAGTAATTTTAATATTAAAATTATTAATTTAAAATCATATATAAAAAATATAATTGATGGAATAGATAATAGCATATTAGATAGTGAAATAGAAATTAAAGGCAAAAAAATAACATTAAAAAATAAAGATAAAAAAATGACATTAAAAAATAAAAAAATAGAAAAAAATAAAAATAGTGATAATAGTAATAATACTGATATAAATAATACTATTTTTGAAGAAGCATTTTATAAAGCAATACAAGATATCATAAATGAAGATACTTTTATAATAGATAAATTTAATAGAAATAGTAAAATTGTTGTATCTGGAGACTATTTAAGATTGATACCAGAAAATAATTTAATACCTAATATAGGAATACAGAAACAAAATATTAAACCATATAGTTCATCATTATCAAAAATTAATTTAAAAGAATATATTAATAAATTAAGTGAAAAACAAAAATTATTAATAAGTGAAACAGAATATGATTATAATGAAGTTATTAATAAATATACAATTGAAAAAGCAGAGCAAATATATTATGGAACATATTCTAATTCAAGAGAATATAAGTTTAATGTTAAAATGAATTTAAAAGATGTTATTGAGTTTGTATTTTATAAATTATCCTATCAATTTAAAAATATAATAATAAAAACTATTTTAGAAAAAATAATAAATAATGTTAAATTATCTATAAATGAAACTAAATTAGAATCTATAATAAATAATCATATTGTATTAGTAAAACATATTTATCCAGATAGTAAAGAACATAAACAATATGAAAAAAATATTTATGGATATATTATTAAAAATGTAAATAATTTAGAATTATTTAATTATAATACACAAACTAACAAATTTGAATTAGATAATGGTAATTTGAAAAAAATTATAGAATATAAATATGATAAATTACATAAAACTCCAAAAAATAAATTATTTGGATTTTTAAAATATGAAAAAAATAATGAGGTTGTTTTTAAAATAAAAGATATAGATGAAAAAGGAGATAAAAAATCTGTGAAAGGTATTACTTGTAAAACTATGAAGACAAGTAATATAAAGAAAAATTTACATAATCTTGATTCTAAAATAATAAAAAATATAAAAAATAATAGTATTTCAAGTTTATGTATTGATGTAGAATATTTATTACTTAGTAATGATAAAATAAAACTAAATAATAAAAAATGGTTTTACACACCAGAAGAATATTATATTTATTTTGAATATAATTAATTTAATTATAATATATATAAATAAAAATTGATTTAAAAAAATAAAATATAAAAATATATAATTATAATATAATATAAGTTTAACATATATAATTAATATAAATTAAAAAAATATATTAAAAAAAAATATTAAAAAAAATATTAAAATATTATATTAAAATATTATATAAAAAAATATAAAAAATATAGTAAACTACAAACTATTAACCTACTTTTATAAATAATTTAATATTTAAAATTATTAAAAAATGACTGAAGAAAAAGAAATTAATAAAAATATAAATAAAGATTTATATAAAAGTTTATTATTAGAAGAAAATATATATATTAAACCAAGTGATTTAAATAAAAAAATTGATGATATTATACTATTAAAATTAAAAAAAAATATCGAAGGTAAATGTGTAAAATATGGATATGTTATGCCAAATAGTATAGAAATAAAAAAAAGGTCTTTAGGTATCATTAATAATGCGAGTTTTGATGGAAATACAATATATAAAATAAATTATACAGCAAATGTATGTAATCCTACAATTAATCAGATTATACAATGTAAAGTGGGACATATTAATAAATCACAAGTAATATGTTATATAGATATAAGCGAACAATCCCCTATAGAAATTTATTTATTTAAACATAATCATGTAGGTAATAATGAATTTTTAGAATTAAAAGATAATGATATTATAAACATTAAAGTAGGTATTAGTAATTTCAAATATAAAGATAAACAAATTGTATGTATTGGTGAATTTTTGAGTAAAAATTAATATTATAAATGTATCGTCATTCTAATTTATTAATATTTTATTTAATTTATATTTTTTTAAATTTATATTTTTTTAAATTTATATTTTTTTAAATTTATATTTTTTTAAATTTATATTTTTTTAAATTTATATTTTTCTTTTTTATTTTAATAATATAAGAAATAAATTACTATATAATATATTATAAAGATTAAAAATTAAAAAATAGTTTTAAAAATGAATACTATAAAAAATGATAGTATAGCAATTAAACATAATTTATTGTGTTCTACTTATAAAAATAAACATAATAACAGTCAATGTCCTAATAAAAGAAAAAATAATTTATTATTTTGTGGAAAACATAAACATATGAAAGATATAATATTTAAAAATGAAACAAATGAAACAAATAATAATAATAATAAAAATGAATGTAATAATAACTATAACAATACTTTAATTAATATAATAAATAATGAAACAATAGGGTCAAAACGAAAAGTATTAAAAACGTTAGAAAAAAATAAATATTATGATGACTATTTAATGATTAGAAAGTCATATATTAAAGAAAATACTAAATATATAGAATTGATTGATTATATTGAAAATAGTAAATTAGATAACTATCCTTTACCAAGAATAAATGCTTCTTTAGAACATTATAAAATTATTAAAACATATAGTAGTTCGCAATTTTTACAAGCAATAAATAATATAGAAAAATTAAATTCATTTTTCATAATGTTATTAAAAGCAAATCAAAATATGAATAAAGTTATAACATTACAAAGATTTATAAAAAAATCATTGAATAATTATAAATTAAAATTATTAGGTCCTGCTTTTAATAATAGAAGCTTATGTGTGAATGATAGTGATTTTTTTACATTAGATGAATTAAAAGATATTCCTAATGACGAGTTTTTTTCATTTAAAGATGAAAAAAATTTTATTTATGGATTTCATATAGATAGTATAACACAATTAGTTTTTAAAAGCGATGAACATTATTTTGAACAATTTAAAAAAAAGATAAAAAATAAACAAATTATTATTAATAATAATAGTATTAATCTATGTTATCATCAATTTATAAAATTATTATGTAATCATTATAATAAAATAAAAGTATTAAATCCTTATACACGTTTTTTAATAAATAATAATACTAAATTTAAAATTATTACTTTATATGCTAAAAAAGAATATGATATTAATAAAATAACAACTACAACTACAAATAATGATATATTACCCATTGATATAAAATTATTTGTAAAAAATAAATGTTTAGAAATATTTCAAAAGATTGATTTATATGGTTATCAAACAGATATTAACTGGTTATATAATCAAAATACAACAATTTTAAAAATTTTTTATAAAAAATTAGCCCTATTATGGAATTTTGAATTTGGATTAAATCATGAAGGTAGATATAAAATTGCACAAACAAATCACGTATTTAATAATTTACACGATATTATGACATCAAGAATTGATAAATATAATCTATTAGATAAAATATTAGAGCCTGTCAATATTATGGTTAGTAATGGTGCTACTGAACCTGATAGACAAAATGGTTGTATTATAATATTATATGCTCTTGCGTTTATTAATAATAGATGTATATTAGCAAATCCTTGGTTAGCATAATTTAATTTATTATTATTTTTATTTTTTTAGTATTTTTAATATATTTTTGAATAAAATATTTATATATAATAATAAATAAATAAAATTATTTAGTTATAAAATGTTATCCATATTTAATAAATGGAAATCTTCAAGTAAACTTGTAAAATGGTCAAGTATCATAATACTATTAATAATTATTAGTTTAACAATATTTTTACCTATCTATTTTTTAGTTATTAAAAAAAGTGATAAAAGTGATAAATGTGAAGATAAATGTCCTGGAAGTTTACAAAGTGTATATAAATTTTTAAGAAATGAAGATAGTGTATTTAATTTAAATACAAAAGAATTAAAAATAAAATTATTAGATAATACTTGTAATTGTGTGGAATTTTCAAATAGTAATGATGAAAATTATTGTGATGGAAAATGGATGACTCAAACTAAACTAATAGAACCTTGTGGTTGTGATACTAATAGATATTGTATCAATAATTTAACTAAAATAATAAAAAAAAGTAAAGAAACAAATAAAAGAATATGTGGTATTGCTATTTTTAAACATAATTGTAAATATCTTCCCTCTAAAGGTGAAGAGAATGAGGCTACTATAGAAAATGTTTCTATTAGTAATAATAATGAAGTTATTATCAAATTTAATAAATTAGCAAGTCATATAAAAACAATTGATGATATATTTCCCATGCACTTACAAATTGCTCTTGAATGTGAATATTATGATAAAGGTGTACCTTGTAGTATGTGGAAAGTAAATTTTTAATTATTGATTAACTATTATTAACAGACGCATAAAAATGTATAATTTTATATGATTTAGCTTTTATTAATAATAGATGTATATTAGCAAATCCTTGGCTAGCATAATTTAATTGAACCACAATTTTTAATTTCTTAATTTCTTAATTTCTTAATTTCTTAATTTCTTAATTTCTTAATTTCTTAATTTCTTAATTTCTTAATTTCTTAATCTCAAAATAATTTTATATAAATATGTATGTTGTTCTTCATTACTATCTGGAATTGAACTTGCAAAACGATAAGGATTTTTCATTACTAAATCTAATATTTTATTATCAATATATGATTTTTTACTAACTGTTGGAGTATTATTTAATTTATCTGAGACGTGTTCGCTACAACTATTAATTAATTGTTTTATTTCACTTTTTAACATTTTTTTTTTTAATTTATCTTCTTTAAATAATTCTTTTAAATAATGTATCATATGATAATTACCATACCACGTTCTAAACATTTTTGGTGTTATATAAGCATTATATTTATCTTGAAAAAAAGAATGTATGTGTTCTGGTGTAATTAATTGATGTGTTTTTTCATTATTATGTTGATTTATATGATTATATTTAAAAAGAAAATCATCATTTGATGAGTTTTCTATTAATTGTTTTAATAATTTACTAATTAATAAATTATTATCAGTATATGTATTTACAATACCTTTTTTACCTATAAATTCTATTTTAAATTTATTGTTAGGTAAGAAATGTATGTGCTCTTTTTTTAAAGTAGTTATACCATAAGAATTATTATCTTTTGTATAACATTCATTACCAATACGAAAATGATACATTTTTAACATATATATAATAATTGGAATATAATCATTAGGTAAATCCCACTCTTCATATTTTTTATTAGTTAATGTATTTAACATACATTCATTATCTTTTTCTATTTTTATAATTGATTTACCTAACTCCATAACATCATCATATTTACGTTCATTGCGTTTTTTAGTATATTTAGGATTATATATATATTGTCTTCTTCCACGAGTATCTGTTCCAATTGCTTGTATTTTATTATTTTCAGATTTTGCGATAACTAATTCTTTATAAGCAGGTGGTATATAAATACTTTCAATACGTTTAATTAAATCTTTATCAGTTATAACTTTATCATTTATAATATGAAATTGTTTTTTTGTTTTATGTTGTTTTTTATCGTTATCATTATTACTTCTATTTTTAGTTTGTGTTTTATTTGCCTTTTCATTTAATTTTTTATAACTCCAGAACTGTCTTTTATTATAATTAGAATTATTTTTAAGTATTGTCATAACTAACAAAATTTATTATTTACCTTATATTATATTAAGATAAATATAAATTATATATAAAAAATATAAAAATAAAAAAATTAAATTATATTATTTAATAAAAATTATTGTGTCGCACATTCAACTTGCTGACCTTTCATATTTGGCATTTCATTATCTTCTTCATCATTAAATAATTCATCATCATTAATTTCATTCATTTTTTGAGGTTTAAATTTTGAATTACCATTTTGTTTATCATCAAAATTTGTCATTTGTTTATCAGTTATATTACTTTCAATGGTGCTTTCTAATTGTAAATCCCAGACTTGTTTTTTAGGTATTGGTAATATTTTAACTAAATACTTGGCTCTTTCTTCTTCTAATGAATCAGGAAATACAATATCAAAATTAATTAATAAATCTCCATTATTCATATCATTTAAACTTGGCATACCTTCTTCTTCTACTATCATTTTTTGATTAGGTTTAATGATTTCATTATGTTTAATTCTAATAACTCTTCCATCTAAATGTTTAAAATAAAATATAGTTTTAGTTAATGCTTCCAGAAGCGATATTGATTTTTTCATAATTAAATTATTACCCTCTCTTCTAAAACAGCTCTCTTCATTTTTACAATTTACAGATATGATTAAATCTCCACAATCACTGCAATCAGGGACCCAATCCGCTTCACTTTTAAATGTAATTGTTGTTCCTGGAACAGAACCTGGTCTAACATAACAATCTAAATGTTTTTTAATTTTCATTATTTTATTACCATTACATTTAGAACAATATTTATTTGGGTCTATCATTTTACCTTTACCTTTACAGTTACCACAATGTTGAATAGATTGTTGTATCATTGGTCCCATTTGAACCATTTTCATAATTTTACCTTGACCGTTACAAGTTTTACAAGTTTTAATACATTCTTTACTATGAGCTCCGGTTCCTTCACACTTATCACAACATATAGTTTTTTCTAAATCAATACCTATATTTTTACCACTATATACATCTGTTAATGATAAATTAATAGTTATTTTTTTATCAGGACTTTTTTGTGATTGGTTTGATTGACGCGTATTCATATTCATTCCTGGAAAACCATTCATTCCTGGAAATCCACCCATCCCACCTCCTCCACCACCACCTCCACCATTGAACATAGATTGAAACATATCAAATGGATTAAACCCAGGAGGCATACCACCACCACCAGTATCTTCTCCATCAATTACACCAAATTGGTCATATCTTTTACGCTTTTCGGGGTCTCCAAGAGTTGTAAATGCTTTACTAACTTCTTGAAATTTTGACGTAGCATCGGGATTATTAGGATTACGGTCTGGATGATGTTTTAAAGCTGCTTTTTTATAGGCTTTTTTAATTTCATCATCAGTAGCTGTTTTGGAAATATCTAAAATACTATATAATTCATCTTGTTTACCCATTTTTATAAAAAAACTATAATAGATTAAGATTAATATTAAATAATTATAGTGTTTATATAGTTTATATTTTTATATAATTATTTTAGATTAAACATAATATATTATTTATTTTTAAATTTATAATATATTAATTACTTTAAATTATTTTAAATTATTTTAAATAATTTTTTTACATTATCAAATTCAAGATCGCATAAATTTTTAATAACAGTTTTTAAATGAAATAATTTTTTTTCTTTTTCTTTATTTATAGTAACACTTGTTAATAAATATGTTTCCAGAATACTATATATATATTCAAAATTATTAAACATTAATTCTATATTATTAATTATATAATTTGAACATATACTATATACATTTGGTGTATTTACATATATAGTATATTCTAAATAAGTTGTTATTTGTATCATGAATGTATCTAAATAGTCCTTTGTTTTTTTATTATTATCTTTTTTATGATTCATATATTTTTGATAATAATTATTTATATTATCTTTATCATCATTAATATAATTTATTAAAATATCATTTGTAAATTTATCATTATCAAATTTTTTACTAAATTTTAAGAATATTAAAATAAGTGTAGATGATTTAATATGTGTTGTTATTTGTTTATGTGTTCTTGTAAATAAATTAAATAGTTTTGGTTTATTAATTGAATTATTTAAATTATAATCATTAGTATGTTTGGTATTTTCATTATTCCCATCAGTACCAGTATAATTATGTTTATTATTTATTTTATCTATAAAATGAACCATTAAAAGGCAAGTAATATTCAAATAGACTTCTGTTTTTACAACAAAATCAATAATTATATTTATAATTATTTTTAAACTATTTATATATTTATACGAATCTATTTTAATTATTTCTTTGTTATTTTCTTTATTATATTTATTAATTTTACTATTTTCTATTTTATTTTTTACTATTATATCATACATTTTACCATTACTATAAACATTAATTACATTAAGAAGTATATAACTTGGTATAAATGTTTTTTCCATAAATTTTAATAACATAAAAGCAATATATGAAATATTAAATATATTTATTTTAATAACATCTTGTAATATATCATTAAAAATAAGTGTTGATTTTGAATTATCTAAAATATTATTTTTTTCAATGTCATTAATTAAGTCTTGTTTTTTTTTATATATATAATTATTCCAATCATCAATAGTTAATAAATCGTGTTCCATTTCATATAATTATTATTATTATTTATTATTATTAAACACTTATTAAATTATATAGTTATTATTTATTATAATACATATACTATTATATAGCTATTATTTATTATATTTTGCCACAAATAATAAAAAATAACAAAAAAAAAAATTTTAGCATAAAATTGATTTATTAATTCTTATTTATAATTTTATAATTCTGTCCCAAATAAGCTATTGTTTTGATAGTTTTTTAAGATGAATGATGCTTTATTGAATGAAGTTCTTGAAGCAAATCAAAGAACAGCTGAAGAAAATAAAATCTTGAAGACACATATCGCAAGAATTGAAGCTGAAAATCAAGCCTTGAAAGAACACAATGGTATTTTGATGGCTAAAAATTATCAATTCGAAAGTGTGGAAGCTAACAACCAAGCTTTGGAAGCTGAAAATCAAAGATTACGTATTGATCTTAACAATGCTGCCATTGAGATTGAAAGACTTCGAAGCATAATACGTCGTAATCCTTTGCCACAAACTGTTGATTCTTCAATTAAAGAATTACAATCAACAATTGCTTTTTTTAAAAATGAATTGGATGAGACAAATATCCAAACTATGAAAGCAATGCGCCTCATGGCAAGAACTCTTGATCAGGCAAAAAAAGAACTTGTCCTGATAAAGCAGGAGAATGAAGTTTTGCAGGCAAATCAAGAAATACATATGGGTGTCATTGATGATTTAAAAGGAGAAATCCTCCAAGAAAAAATGGAAAAGAATCAAATAGAGAAACAATGCAAAAATACAACTGCATTGTTTGCATCTTTTGAACCTCAACCTTACCAAGAACCAATTGTGATGGAATGCTTCCCCGTGCCCGCTCCCGCAACTGGATATTAGGATAATTATCGCAATACAACTCATTGTTGATAATTGAAAATTTTTTAAAAAATAATATATTTATATATAATTTTTTTTCTTTTTAATTATTAAGTAATTAATAATTATTAATTAGTATAATAAATAAATTAAATATGCCTTGTGAAAATCACGGACCTAAATGTAATGGTCAAGAATGTGCTAATAAAAATTTAGATAATGGATTAATGACAAGATTATGGGGTCCCAGTGGTTGGTTATTTTTACATTGTGTTTCTTTTGGATATCCTTATAAAATAGACCCGACAAATCAAGAACATTTAGAAAAACAAAATGATTATTATCGTTTTTTTTATTATTTAGGTAAAGTTTTACCTTGTAAATATTGTAGAATTTCTTATATGGAATATTTTACTAAACATAGCCCTATGTCAAAATTAGGAACGCGTAAAGAATTTACAAAATGGTTATATGATGTTCATAATATGGTGAATGAAAAATTAGGTGTCCCAGAATGTGAAATACCTAAATTTGAAGATATAGAAGAAAGATACCAAAGTTTTAGAGCAGCTTGTAAGCCTTTGACAACAAAAGAAAAAGATGATAAAGCAGGTAAAGGTTGTATAGCCCCTGAGGATGGTAAGCCAAAACGTTGTGTTATTAAAGTAGTTGAATATGAGAAAAGTCCTGAAAAAATAGAACCATTACAATCTTATCCAAAATCAGATGATTATTTTATTATATCAAAAATACATTTTTATTATTCATTATTATTTATTTTATTAATATCAATACTTTATTATTTTTATTATAGATTAAATTTTAAAAAATAATTAAATAAATAAAAATACAAAAAAAAATAATATAAACATATAATCGTTTTAAATTATATAATAATACAATTATATAATTACACAATTAATAATTGTAAATTTTTATTATTTTAAATTAATAATATAAATCTTATCATAATATATTTATATTATTTAAGTAATATTTAAGTTTAATAACTATATATTAATATTTAATATTTAATTTTATTAAATTAAAAAATGGAGAATAAAGATGAAACTAAACAAGAATCTAAAGATATAAAAAATCCTAAAATTTATAATGTAAATAAGAATAAAAATAATAGAAATAATAATTATCAAGAAAACAATCAAAATAATTATCAAGAAAACAATCAAAATAATTATCAAGAAAACAATCAAAATAATAGACGAAACTATAATAATCGTAATAACAACCAAAACTATAATAATCGTCAAAACTATAATAATAATCGTAATAACAATCAAAACTATAATAACAATCGTCAAAATTATAATAATAATCGACAAAATTATAATAATAAACGACAAAATTATCAAAATAATAATTATGAACAAAACGAACAAAATAATACTTATGATAAATCTATTAGTGAAAAACAAGAAACTGAGGTTATTAAAAAAGAAGAATATGATGACCCTAATACAATGACTCCTGAAAATATTATTAAAAGAGAGAAAGCAAGTGATCCAATTGAAACATTTGATGACCTTTCTGAATTAATTGATTTAAAAATTATTCGTGGTGTTATGTCATATGGTTTTGAAGATCCAAGTCCAATTCAAAAGAAAGCAATTAAGCCACTTCTTGGTAAATTTGACCTTATTGCACAAGCTCAAAGTGGAACTGGTAAAACAGCAACATTTTGTATTGGAACATTAGGACGTATTGATTTTACTAAAAATGAAATACAAGCTATTGTTTTAGCACATACTTTAGAATTAGCACAACAAATAGAACACGTTTTTACAAATATTGGTAAATATACTGATTTACGCTTAGCAACTGCGGCAAAATCAGCAACAGTTCGTGAAAATATTGAAACTTTATTAGGTCGTAATAATCCAGATGGTTTATTACCACACGTTGTTATTGGAACACCAGGACGTGTTTTAGATATGATTAATAAAGAAGTAATTAATATAAATACATTACGCTTATTAATATGTGATGAAGCAGATGAATTATTATCTGAAGGGTTTATTGCTCAAATTAAACAAATTATTGGTTCTATTGGAGAACAAACACAAATTGGATTATTTTCAGCAACAATGGACGCAAGTTTTTTTAAATTAACTGAAAAATTTCTTCGTAATCCTATTAATATTTTAATTAAAAAAGAAAATTTAACATTAGAAGGTATTAAACAATTTTATATTGATTGTGAAAAAAATGACTTTAAATTTGAAACATTATGTGATTTATATGGATTATTTTCAACGTGTCAAACAATTATTTATTGTAATCATCATCAAAGTGTGGAAATGTTAAGTCAAAAAATGCAAGAACAAGATTTTAAAGTTTCTTATATTCATGGAGCAATGAATATTTCTGAAAGAGAAGAAGCTATGAAAAAATTTAGAAATCTTACAACTCGTGTATTAATTTCAACTGATTTACTTGGGCGTGGTATTGACGTTCAACAAGTTTCCATTGTTATAAATTATGATATTCCATTTAAATCAGAAGCTTATATTCATCGTATTGGTCGTAGTGGTCGCCACGGCAGAACAGGAACAGCAATTAATTTTGTAACAAATAATGATATTAAAAGAATTCACGATATTGAAACATATTATCATACCCATATTTTACCTTTACCTTCTGATATGGCTAATGTTTTTCAATCTAATATTTAAAAATAATAAAAAATAATAAAAAATAATAAAAAATAATAAAAAATAATAAAAAATAATAAAAAATAATAAAAAATAATAAAAAATAATAAAAAATAATAAAAAATAATAAAAAATAATAAAAAATTAACTTATTAATATTTAAAAAATAATTCGTTTATATTATTAAAATAAAAACAATATTTTATATAATCTATATATTAAATTTATATATTAACTATTTTAATTATGTCTCAACCTAATAATCTTTCTGTTGTTCAAGGTCAAAGTGGTGGTCAATCTGCTAACCCAAGTTTAATTTTACCAAGTGAGAAAACTCTTATGCAATCTACTAAACTTGCTTTAAAGACAAAAAAACCTGTTTGTTTTTATTTTTATATAGATTCTCTTAAAGGTAAAATAACAATTGTTTCTGATGGTGAAGATCGTGTTATATTTAAGAATGATGATGAACATACATCTCCAATTCTTAACACTTACAAATCAGAAAATTGTTATATTGTAGTTACTGAAAATACTATATATATAATTAGTTCTGAAACTCAAGTTCGTTAGTAAAAAAAATATTTATAAATATTTTTTATATATTTTTAAATTTTTAATATTTATTTTAATTTGAATATATAATGTTTAAATTATTCAAATTCATCATAATCGCCATTTAAATATTCATCAGGTATAATATTTGTTTTTAGTATTTTATTAAAAGTGCATTTACTATTATTAATAGTTCCAAGAATAAAACCATTAAGTGTTACATTTTTAAATTGTATGTTGTTAAATTTACAATTATAAAATTCTGAATCAACTTCACCTTTAAAATAACAAGTTAGATTACCAGTAAAATTATTTATATTTATAGTAGATGGTAAACATTCTCCATCAATACAAATATATTGTTTTAATATATTATTTGTTTGTGTTTGTAAAGTTGTCATTTTAAAACTATAGTTTATTTATATTAATTATAATTATTAAAAATAAAAATCAATTTTTACAAAAAAAATATTAAAAACTATAAAAAAATAAATACAAAACTTATATTAAACTTTAATAATATAAATCAAAAAATAATAATAAAAATAAATATATATATATATATTTAATTTTTATTAATATAAAATAGTTGATTCCCAAAAATACGATTTTTAGCAATAAAATCATTAAAATTACCAGTATTTCCTTTACCATAAATTAACATATTAGCACCAGATAATTTTTCAAAATTAATATCATTCATTGGTATATTATAATCGTTATTATTATCATTATTATTATCATTATCATTATTATTATCATTATTATTTAATAATGAATCTGGTCTAAAAGCATTACCAAATACAAAATTACTATTATATTCATTACCTAATGGTATTTGTGTAGGTGTAGGAAGTGATGTTCCTGATGTATTTGTATTATTGTTGTCAGCATTATTGTATTCTGTATTAGTTGTGTTATTATATTCTGTATTAGTCGTGTTATTGTATTCTGCGGGATTTGCATTATTGTATTCTGCGGGATTTGCATTATTGTATTCTGCGGGATTTGCATTATTGTATTCTGTATTAGTTATATTATTTGTTGTTGTTGTAGGTGTATTATTTTCTGTAGTAGTAGTTGTATTATTTGCTATTGTCGTTGTTGTCATTGTTGTATTATTTTCTATTTTTAAAAATAATTTATTTATATTATTAATAATATCTGTATTATTAATTTCAGGTTCTTCATTTTGATATAATTCCATCGTAAAAAATGTATCAAAATTATTACCAATTAAAATATTTTTATATATATTTAAATTATACAATGTAGTATTGTCATTTTGAAAAATATCTATTTTTTTTAGATTATTATTAACTAATACTGATTGAGTATCTGTATCTATATTAAGTGATGTCCAATATAATATATTTTTTATATTACTATTATTAATATGAGTATTATAAATATATAATATATCGTTATTAATTGTAAAATGAGGATTAATTAAATTAAGTAAGTTTAATTCAATATCAAATTTAATCCATTGATTTTTTAAAGTATCATCTTCGTTAAATTCAATAAATCTATAATATATTTCATATTGTGTGATATTGGTATTATTAACATTTTTACCAATTAAAAATATAAATTTATCATTAATTAATAGTTTATTTATATTAGATTTTTGAAGTGCTGGTAAATCAGTAGCTTTCCATATAGATGCTTCATTTATATTAGGTATTCCATTACTTAATTTACAATAATGTATTTTTTGTATATTTGGTTCACAACCAATAGCACATAATATAGTATCATTGTTAGCAATTAAATTAAGTCTATCATAAGGCATATTAATTTCATTATAATTATTATTATTAGTTTGAGCTTGAGTTGTAATAGGATTAATTAACTTTGGTAATCTTAAACAAGTTAATGTTTGTTCTGGAATACTATTAGTTAATTGTGTATAATAAATACAATCTATATTAATATTTTGCATATCATTTAAACTATTATTATAATACCATAAAGAATTAGATGATACACTTAATAAATTTTTATTACAACCATCACTTATATTTTTATAATCAGGATTTGTAGGTGTAGGTCTATTAAAAGTAAAAGTTTTATATTCAAATGAATCTCCATCAATACAATAATATATTTTATTATCTTTATTATTAAAACCATATATACCAATATTATTAGAAACTAATAAGTCAGGTATAATATTATTTGTAGTTATATCATTTTTATTAATTTTTATAACTTTTAAATTTTCATTGTTATTTATAAGTCTTGGTTCATTATTATATATATTTTGATTAAATGTTTCTAAATCATCAATTATAAATTGTTGAAACCCTTCATTAGATTTTTTTACATAATTATATAAATAATATATACCTATAATTATTAAAATTACAAGTATTATAATAATACTATATTTAAATAATTTATTTACTTTCATTTTATTATATTATATTATATATAATATGTATTAATACTTATAACTTATATTTATAATATATAAATATATTTAAAAATAAAAATTAAAAATATTAATTAAAATATAAAAGTAATTTATTTAAATATTTCAAAAAATTTATCTTTATAAAGAGCAAATTTTTCAAATGATTCAGCGGTACTTTTACTATTATTTTTAAATTTTTCTTTTTTAAATGATTTTTTATATTTATCTATTGAGTTCATAAAACTAACAGATTCATCTTTTTTTTTATATATTTTTTCAGTATTTTTCATAAGTTTATTAATTTTTACATCTTCCATTGATTCTTTTTTTGTTCTTGTATTTTTTTTATTTTTATTTTTATTTAATTTGGATAATATACTTTCAAAATGTTCTATATTTTGATTTTCTTTTTGTTTTGATAGATTATATAATTTATAAGTTATAATTATTAATAATATTAACAATAAAATAATACTTATTTTTTGAAAATTATTAAAAAACATTTATAGTTGGTTTTTATTTATATTATTTATTTTAATTATAATACTTATTATTTAATTACTATTTTAATTATAATACTTATTATTTAATTACTATTATAAATATATAATTTTTTAATAAAAAAATAATAAAAAATAATAAATTATTAATTAATAGTTTATAAAAATAATGCGACAATAATAAATAATAACATCGCAACAACTGATTTTATTAAAACACCACCAATACTAACTTGTCCTGATTCAAGTAATAAACGTGGAAAAAAACCAAATAGAAAACGATTAAATTCTGGTAAAGAAATAATAAATGAAAGTATAAATACCAATATTGGATATTTAATATTTTTCATAAATTTATCTTTTATCGATTCACTATTTAAATTAATACCCATTTGTGAAAACATACCTGAATTTAATTTTTCTTGTTCATTAACCATTTTTTCTGAATAATTATTATATTGATTAATTGGTTGTAAAACTTCATTATTTTCATTTTGTTTATAAGCAGGTATTTGAGATGAATCCATAGTATATTGTAAAGCTTGAGAATTTATATTAGTTTGTTGTTCCATACCTGGACTATCTCCCATCTCTTTAAGTATATCTTCAACTAATTGAGATTCAGAAGGATTAACAAAATCATTATTCATATTATTATTTTGTAATATAGAAGATTCATTGCTATTCATTGGAATAGTATTTGGTGATTGTTGCATAGAATCTATAGATTGGTCACCACCACGTCTAAGAAGATTAATAGGTGTAGATTGAGACATTATTCAATAATTAATAATTAATACTTAATACTTAATATTTTATAAAAGATATTATTATTATTATATAAAGAAATAATATAAAAGATATAAACTAAAAAAAACAATGATAAAAAACTATTATTATAAAACGAATTAATTAAATATAATTAAAAAAGTTAATTTTATATATTATTATTTTCAAGATTTTTACAACTTGTATTTATTGTTTTATAAGTATAACATTTACTATCAAAACTAAATATTTTATCTTGAGTATCTTTTAATGGAGGGCCTTTTATTATAGTCATGTTCGCATTTTTACAAGCAATTCTTAACATTGATGCTAAACCTAAAGCAAGTATTATTGAAAATAAAATATTACCTTCTTTAGTTTTAAAAAAATCTATTATTCTCATTTATAACTTATTTATTATTTTATTTATTACCTATTTAATTTTTAAAAATTATTATTTATTATTTAATATTAATTTATATATTAATTTAAAATACTATTATTTATTAAATAAGTTTATATAAATGTTATATTAATTTTATTTAATAATAAGTGGATGTTCAAGAATTAAATTAGGATCACTTGGACATTTAACCTCGGTTGCTTTATATTTATAACAATTTTTAGTATCGTCTTGATATGTTAATTTGCCAGCATTTTCAGGATTTGGAAATTTAACAACTTTAATTGATTCAGGTTGTAAAATATAGACAACGCCTACACCAATAATAAACGTAATAATAAATACAATAGGATTTATAAATTTATCTAACATTTTAAATAATTATTTTATAGTTATTTTATAATTATAATATATTAATATATTTTTATCTTATAAATATTCTTCATTATATTCATTTTCATTATAATTTGATTTTTCAATTTCTTGATAAACAATATTTATTTTTGAAAAATGTTTAATATTTTTTGATATTTTATCATTTTGTAAAGAATTAAACATTTTAGAGTTTTTAGTATCATCATTTATATCTTCCGTAGTAGTAAAATATTTATTAGAATTTTTACTAATATATAATCTATAATAATCATTACCTTTTAATATAAATTTTGAAATATTACCCATTCTATCTAATAATTTATAATAATTATTATTATATTTTTTATTATTAATAGTATAAGAGTTTAAATATTCTGTATTTTCATTATAATATGGTATTTTTGAATTTTTAAAATTAAAATAATTTACATTTTGTAATATATCTTTATCATTTATATCTTTATCATTTATATCTTTATCATTTATATCTTTATCATTTATATCTTTATCATTTATATCTTTATCATTTATATCTTTTTTTATATTAATAATTTCATTTGAATTTTTTATATTTTTATTATTTGATATATTATTATTATTTACTATTTTTTGTTTTTTTACATTATTATTTGATATATTATTATTATTTACTATTTTTTGTTTTTTTACATTATTAATATTAATACCATTATCCCAGTTTATAATACCTACCCAAGTAGAATTAATCATTTTATTAATAGTTTAATTTTGATAAAATATATTTTATAGTTTCACTAAAAATAATTTATAAAAAATAATTAAAATTCTAAAAGAAAAAGATATTAAAAAAAATAATTATTAACGAATATAATCATTAATATTAAATTAATATATATATTATAATTTTATATTAATTTGATATTAGTTGATAATATATATTTGGAAAATCCAATTAATAATGTATATTGAACTATTAATAAGAATATAGAGAATATTAAACCAGCTAAATACATATGCCAATTACCAGGAGTAACTATACAAGTTGAATAATCACTATTATATTTGTTAGGACAGAATAGAAAATCAACTTCTCTAATAAAATAAGGTAATATTTGTTGAGCCATTGGAAATGTAATAGAAAATATAATTAATCCAGATACTAATCCAAGTGTAATACTACTTGTTGATGCTGCTAAAGATAAAGATTGAAGTAAAATGCCTACAATAGCAATTCCATTTATTATATTAGTTGAAAGAAAACCACTAAATGTAGAATTTTTAGAACATTCTGTTGGATATAAATTTGTAAATACATCTGGTTTTCCAGATTCAGTTAATGTAACAGCTGCCATTACAAGAGCAGGTAAATAATATTTTAATGTTTCATAATCACCAGAAGAAAATAATACACCAGGAATTATAATAACAAAAATAATATAAAATATTATAGTATCTAAATTAGGAATACTTAAACATAAATTAACAAATCTCATTTTAATTAAATATTTGTATTTATATATTATATTATATAAATATTAAATATTTTGTAATTTATATTATATTATATATTTAAATTTATTTTGTTAATTTTTTTTTAACAATATTATAATATTTAATTAAATAATCATCTTGTGATATGTTTAATATTTTTTTCTCTATATCTTGATTTATAATATATTTATTATATAATTCATCCCTAAATTTATTAAAAAATAAATCAAAATCTTCTAATGATTTATATTCTGTAAATAATATTTTTTCTCTAATTAATAAATTTCTTTTTCCATAAAAATATTTTACAAAATATAAATCATAATTTTCAAATTTCATTAATTTCTCTTTTTTAATTTGTTCGTAAATATTTTCATATAATTCATTGATTGTTTTTGAACTTAAAAAAGTATAGAAATATATAAAATTTTTATTTTGTTCAATACTTCTTATTTTATTAGGAATACAAATTAAATTAATAATTTTTGTAAATGATTCTAAATTAGTATTGTTAATATTATAAAATTGTAATAATTTTTTTATATTTATACCAGTTGTAGTTTCAAAAGATTTATATAAATTTTTTTTTAATATATATTTATTTAAATTAATATTAATAATTTTATTATTTTTAACAATATTAATTTCTTTATTTTTAATTATTATTATATCAATAAAAGTAATATATGGATACTGTATATGATTAAATACAATTATTTTAAACATATCTGTAGGTATATTCATTTCTATTTTATTTAAATTAGCATCATAAAAAATAGAAGTTTTACTGTTTGGAATACAACCAGTAAATATATTAATATTAAATATATTTTTATTATAATGTAAATTATAACACCATATCTCTAAAAAATTCCATATACCTGTATTCATTATATAATTTTGTGGTATTATATTAGAATATAAAAATGTTTCACAATAATCTTCTATATTTAATTTATGCCAAGAAGCAGGTGCTATATGACCATAACTACCATTGTAATATCTTGTATAAATTAAATAATCATTCTCTTTAGTTGAATATTTTATAGGTATATTTGAATCTGGTTTAAAATTATCTATTATATTTTGTCTAATTATTTTATTTTCACCTTTTCCAGTTAAATTATTTAATTGTTCTCTAATTAATAAAGGGTATTTATATTTATAACTATAAAATATATCAAATGATATTTTTTTTAAAAAAACAATATCTTTTGATATATTTTTATTATTTGAAAATATATCTTTAATATTTATAGTTATATCACTTTTTGTTAATTTTTTAGTTTTATAGTTTCTACCTTTGTTTATTATATTTCTATCTGTTTTTATTATATTTCTATCTGTTTTTTTACTTTGTTTTGTTTTTTTACTTTGTTTTGTTTTTTTACTTTTTTCATCCATGTTTAATTTTTTTTTACCTTTAATTAATTATAATATATTAATTAAAATAAAATAAAATAAAATAAAATAAAATAAAATAAAATAAAATAAAATAAAATAAAATAAAATAAAATAAAATAAAATAAAATAAAATAAAATAAAATAAAATAAAATAAAATAAAATAAAAATAATAAAAATAATAAAAATAATAAAAATAAAAATATTATAATTTAGATAAATATAAAAATATAATTTATATAAATCTATTTCCTTGATGATGACCGCATTCTAATTTACCAGTTAATCTTTTTCTACCATTTTTAGTAGTTTTAACTGATGGGTTAATCATTTTAACTGCTTTTTTGCATATCATACATCTTGCATAACCTTCAGGCATGGCTTTTTTAGTGCTTTTAGATTTCTTTACTTTCTTTGAAGCTTTTTTAGTGCCTTTAAGCACTTTTTTGGATAATTTCTTAGTAGTAGTTACCATTTTAATTTAGAAGTTAATAGTTATATATTTGTTTGTTTATTAATATATAAAAATATTTAAAATAAAAATTAATAAAAATAAATTAATAAAAATAAATTAATTAAAATAAATTAATTAAAATAAATTAATTAAAAAAAATTAATTAAAATAAATTAATTAAAAAAAATTAATTAAAATAAATTAATTAATAAACACTACTTGTCAAAGATTGTGTGTATGGATTTTCTTTAAAAGCATTTAATATATCAGGATTAATACGTTCTCTATTTGTATTTTCTGGTAATTTACTTTTAACTCTTGTTAAACCACAGTTATTTTTTTGTGGAGGAGCATTATATACAAATGTTTCTGCTGGTTCTCTTATATTAATTTGGTCTGCTTCTATACGACGATGATTAATATTTACTAAATCAACACCAGAACCTAATTTAACACTTTCTTGGGTTGGTGCTCTACCTAAAGAAATTTCTTCTTTATTTGGATTCATACGAGCATTATACATATCATCATAACTTTGTGGTTTATTAGAATAATGTTTAGCGGGACCCTCCCATTCATAATCATTAAGAAATTGTCTATTTGTATTTTTAGCTTCATATTGAGCTGCCAAATAACCACGACCTGTTCCAGTTCCAGTTTCACCATCAGCAACACCTTGATAATACCAATCAGTTGTAAATTGTCTATTAGTATTTTTCATATCAACACTTGTACTTGTATAACCACCAGATTTGAGAGTTTGTTGTGCTCCTATAAATCCAGAATGGTCATTATCAATAGTAACTTCTTTTAATGTTGTTTTAGCAATATCTTCAGGGTCATATATACGAACTGAACGTGGTTGTTGAGGATTCATATTTATATAAGGTGTATTATTATTAATATTTTGTTCTTTAATAGTTGTTCTCGCTATATCATTAGGATCATGAATTGTATTTCTTTTTTCACCTGTAAGCTGACCTAAATAATCATTATCTATATTTTGTTCTTTGATTGTAGTTCTTGCGATATCATTTGGATCATATACAGTGTGTTTTTTATTAGCTGATAATGAACCTTCATATTCATTATCTATAGTTTGTTCTTTTATTGTTGTTCTTGCTATATCATTAGGGTCATAAACAGTTTGTTTTGAAGGCATCATAGCATTCATATTACCTTCTGGACGAATATTACCAATTGCGTTTTCTTTTCTTGTTCTACGAAAAAAATCAGTAATTGGTGTAATTAATTTTTTAACACTAATACTTAAATTATTTAAATGCATTCTATCTTGAGTAGTATCACGTTCATTAGCTTTATTTTCAATAGAATGTTTACCATAATCACCTACACTATTAGTAACTTCATTATTATTAATATTCCAGCCTGATTCACGATAAGCATTACGAGGAGTGGGAGCCATATAGTTATTTTTAGTTGATTTACGATAAGCACCTTCTTTACGTGGTTTTCTTATTTCACTTTGACCAAGACCACCAAAATATTGTCGTTGATTTTCTTTTTGTGTTGGTTTCATATAATATTTTTCACGAAGTTGTGAAGCTTTAATTGCTGAACTACGATTACCACGATCAGCAGAAGATTTATAGAATTTTTCAGGTTTATGTTTAACAATTTTAGATTGTAAACCACGTTGAGAACTTTTTAAACCAGAAATAATACGACCTTCATAAGTAATATTAGGATTTGTTAAATTTCTTAATTGATCTGTATTTTTAGGTAAAATATAATCACGTGTATTTGCTTGTGTTAATCCACCAATGGGTTCTGCTGTATAACCTGCTGCTAAACCAGGACCAACTCTTATATCTTGAAATGCTTTTTCATTTGTTCTTTTTTGACTTGGTATATAACGATCTCTTCCAACTGTATCAGTAAAAGAAGGACTTCCATATACATAACTATTATTAGGTGTTACATCAAAAAAACTTTTAACTTCTTGTTTTTTTGGTCTATATGTTTCATCATTACCTGTATGTCTTCCCAATGTATTAGTATAAGAATTATAAGAGGTATTTTGCTGATTTTTATTTTTAATAAAAGGTACCATATTATCATGAAAACCTTCTTTATTAATTGATTCACCACTTAAATTAGATATAAATGTATTTGTTTGTGAAATCTCACGACTTATATTATCTTGAGGAAATCCAGTATTATTATTATTTAAAATTTTTTGATTAAAACCTGTTTGAGGTATTATATTAGAATTCGTAGCATTTTTAGCACCGTTATAAAAAGAATTTGCTAATTTAGATTCTGTTTCATATACATTATTTAATATTGATGACATTTTATATTCTGATATTTTCTTTTTATATTCTGATATATATTAATATAATATTTATTTAAAATAAATTTACTAATTTAAAAGTAATTTAAAACTAAATTATATTATATTAATTATTATATTAATTATATTAATTATATTAATTATATTAATTATATTAATTATATTAATTATATTTATTATATTTATTATATTTATTATATTTATTATATTTATTATATTTATTATATTAATTATCTTAATTATCTTAATTATCTTATATAATTTAATTATATAATAATAATATTTATAAAAAATGTCTTTAAAAATAGAAACTTTTTATGAAACAAGAAAACAATTATTTGATATATGTGGAAATTTAATAAATAAAGAAAAATATCAATTTATTAATATTCTTTCTGAATATTTAAAAGACATTGTAAGTAGTATTGATAGTGAAATACAAAAAACAACAAGAAATTCTATGATTAATTGGAAAGAAAAGAAAAATCCAAAATTATTATCAAAAATTATTAATAATGATGATAATATTAATTTAATTAATCAAAGTATGAATAAAATTACAGAAACAAATTATATGAGTATCGTTAATAAAATAACAGAATCATTAACAGAAGATAATTTTAGACAAATGCCAGAATATAGTAAATATTTATTTGAAATAGTTATAAAAAAATGTTTATTTGATGAAAATTTAATTAAAGATTATTTATATTTTATAGATGGATTTAAAAATGATATTGAAAAAAACATATATAATTATATGGAAAAATATATACAATCTACATTTTTATTATTTGGAACTAATTTATGTTTGAAAGATTATATATATATTGGATATATAAATAACATTACAAATTATTATAATATTGGTAAAATCTTTGCTAATTTATATTTAATACAAAAAGATAAAGATGTAAAACACTATTATTTTACAGAAAATTTATTCTATACTAAACTAAAATCTTGTTTAACTATTATTAATGATTATTTAGATTGGAATCCAAATGATTTAGATGCTTTAAATAGTCGTATTTATTTAATATTTGGTATTATAGAGACATTACAGAGTGATATATTTAATATAATTAATAATGAAGATAAAAATTTATTAAATGGATTATTAAAACAAATTTATAGTGCTGATATTATATCAAATAAAATAAAATTTAAAGTTCTTGATATTCAAGATATGATTTCAAAATATGAAAACTTAAATGTAAAAATATATGTGAAACCAGAAGTGAAACCAGAAGTGAAACCAGAAGTGAAACCAGAAGTGAAACCAGAAGTGAAACCAGAAGTGAAACCAGAAGTGAAACCAGAAGTGAAACCAGAAGTGAAACCAGAAGTGAAACCAGAAGTGAACTATAATACTAATTATGTTGATAAATTATTATTAAATACTACTAAATTAAAAATAAATAAAAACAATATAGATGATAAAACTAATATTATAAATATAGTAAAATCAAATATAGATGAATCTAAAAAAAATAAAAATAAAAAATATTATAATAAAAATAAGAAAGATTTAAATAAAACTAACAAATATAAAGATATAAATAATAAGAATATAAATGAAGATAATAATATTAAACAAACTATTGATAATGATGGTTTTATTAAAATAGAAAGAAGAAATAAACTTAATAAATAAAATAAGTAAAAACTAAATATTTTTATAATAAAATATTATTATTTTTTTACCAATAACATCCATTTTCAATACTATTTTTATTATTTATAATTTCATCACCACTTGGTCTAATAAATATATTATTAGGTTGTTGATTTTCATTAATAATTTTTTTCCAATCATCTCTATTTTCCCAACGATGGCCCATAATACCAAATAATAATTGTAATCCTCCGCCTACATAAATAGCACTTTTATTTAATTCCATTTTAATAAAATTACATAATGGTAAACCATAACATCCACAACCTAATAAAGCAATATCAAAATTATATTCATCATTTAATTTTTTTATATCATTACACATAATTGTATATGTTTCTAACCAATCTTTGTGTATATGATTACCAGCAATTGTTTGATAAGATTTATAAAAAATAAAATTTTGATTATTTAAAAATATTTTTTTGTTAGGATCTTTAAATATTTGAAAATTATTAGACAATTGTTTTTTCATACTTTCAACAAAAGGATTTATTATTAATACTTTTTTATCATATAAAAAATGAGTCCAAGGTTTTATATTTTCCATACAAGCATAAAAAGGTTCTAAACTTCTCGAATAAATTTTATTTAATTTATATTTATTTGTAAAATATTTTTGTTCATTTACTATATAATTAGGAAATATAGCTAATATATCAGAATTTTTAATACATTCTTCATATTTTTGACAAAATATTATATATTTATTAATATCATTATTTTTACTATATATACCATTTATATTTACTTGATTATTTAAAAATTTAATATTTATTTTATTAGTAAATATATATTCTATCATCATATGTGTTTCAGGACCAATACCTAATCTTGAAATAATAAAAGGTTTATTAGATTTTATTAAATTTATTATTTCTTGATTAGATGTTTTAATATCCATATTTTTAGATATAAATATAAATATAAATATAAATTTAAATATAAATATAAATTTATATTTAAGTTTATAAAATTAATAAATAATATAATTTAAAAAATAATTAATTTATAATAAATAAAAAATATAATATAATATATAATTAATTTTAAAAAATGAGTGAAGAAGAAATTACTAAATATCGCCAAATTGCAGTTAAATTTATAGAATTAAATAAAAATAATTTAATTAATATTTATCTTAAACATACGAATGGAACAGAAGAAAGTGAAGGTGAAGGTGTTTTATTTATAAATCTAAATGAATATGAAAAAAATCAAAAAATAGATGTTTCATTTGTTATATTAAAAATATTATCTGACGATTTAATTAAAAAACTTGATGAATGTAAAGAAAAAAATAATGAACATATTATATACTTTATATTAATAACACCATATGAAGAAAAAATTATAGAAATTGATTGTAGAACATTAAAAGAATAAATAAATTTATTCTTTTTTCCTTTTTTTTAATATAAATATATTTTTTACTAAATATAGTATAATTTTTTTATTAAGTATTTTATTAAGTATTTTATTAAAAATAAAAACTATAAATATGAATACTATATTGTCTCACTATTTTACAAAATCTAACTTTATACATTTTAAAGAATGGTATAAATCAATTGATTTATTTAATGATATTTATAATGAATTAGATAATTTAAATACTATTATTGAAAATTCAAAATGGACTAATGATAAATTAAGAAATAAAACATTTAATGAAATTAAATTATTATTAATCAAACAAATTAAAAAAATATTTAAAAAAGAACCTGAAGAAATTTATATTGAATGGATTTGCTCAATACAACCTTATTGTTTTCAAGGTGGCCACGGATATAAAATACAATATAGTGGAGATATACCTCATCATTGGTGTATTAAACCTGAATATTATAATAAAGTATCAACGATACCTAATGAGGTATTAATAAGTTCAATTATATGTGATAAATATATTACTATATCATCAAAATGTGAAACACAATATTGGAGTAATTAATATATTATTATTTGTTTTATAATTTTTATTTTATAATTTTTATTTTATAATTTTTATTTTATAATTTTTATGTTTTTGCATAATTTATAGTATATAGTATATAATTTATAGTTTAATATAAATATATTTAATATTGAGAAATAACGTCTTCTCTTTGCCATTGGACGCTTGGTGGCATAGTAGGAACGTGGCATACTGGAACAATAGTTTCACATATAGGTTTGTTATTAGGTGTAGGAAAAGTTAATTCTTGAGATAATGGAGTTGGAACACAAGGACGATGATTATCTTTGCTGAGTATTTTAGTATTTATTTGAAAATCAAAAGGTTCTGTAACTCTATCTTGAGGATCAGCAGGTAACCATTCCCATCTATTCCAACCAGTTCCACGTAAAGTAGAAGGAGGATTAGAAAGACGAGTATCCTCAGTTGGCGTAAAACAATTTCCAAAGTTAAGAACTTGAGTATTATCTATACATAATTTATCAGTATTAGAGCACCCATTTTTTACAGTTCCAGTTTGTGCTCCACAATGAAAACTTGATGTTTGATTAGGCATATACTTACGTTCAGGACAATCAGAAAGATTACGTCCAATACCAATAAGCTCACTATCAATATCAATTAAAGATGTATTTTTACTAATACTAACACCTTGGGTTTGAGCTACTATACGTGGATCATTTGGTAAACAAGGCTCACAAACATTATTTGGTCTTGTAAGTTGATAAATACCAGTCCCAGCACTTTCAGCAAGTTGGTATTTGTAACTACACATATCATATTTATTTCTATTAAAACTCATTTTATTATTTTAATTAAAATTATTTATATACTTATATAATAATTATATATTTAATTATTATTATATTAACATATTTATTTTAAAAAATTATTTTAATTATTTAGAAATAATAAAATTTATTAAATAAAAATTGTTTTTTAAAAATATAATTTGTTTATACTATAAAAAATAGTTAATATGGGATATCAAGACACATCACAACCAAAAACAAGAGGTGAAAAGAAAGGTAAAGATAAAAAAAAAGATAAAAGTGGCAATTTTATCTATACATCTAAACATATTAGATTAATTGAAGCTCGACAACAATCTATAAAATAAAAAAT
>Ga0213861_10000793_pt1 | contig 28167 bp, 23 predicted proteins | sample PICome_4_FD_160110 | JGI IMG/M metagenome (GOLD analysis project Ga0213861, IMG submission 160110) | Coastal seawater microbial communities near Pivers Island, North Carolina, United States - PICO131 | ecosystem: Environmental > Aquatic > Marine > Coastal | place: USA: North Carolina... | reverse complement strand
AGTTGAGGCAGTAGTTCTTGCGGTAGATCCAGAACGTGAGCGTATATCTCTTGGTATCAAACAAGCTCTAGACGACCCATTCGCTGCGTTTGTTGGGACTTATGGAAAAGGTGGCATCGTTAAGGGTATCGTAACTGAGGTTGATGCCAAAGGCGCGATTATTACGCTGACCGATGGTGTCGAAGGTTATTTGAGAGCTTCTGAACTATCCCGAGATCACGTCGAAGATGCGCGTACCATTCTTTCTGAGACTCAAGAAGTCGAAGCAAAAATTACGAGTATTGAACGTAAAACACGTAAGATATCGCTTTCAATTAAGGCCTTGGAAATTGACATTCAAGACCAGACATTGCAAGAGTTTACTAAGAAATCGGCCAGTGGTGCAGCAACACTAGGTGACAAATTGAAAGAACAACTTTCTAAACAGTCTTCCTGAACACTGTAATTTGTGGCAGTATTGTCCGAGGGTTAACAAAACCCTCGGGCATATCAAGTTTAAGCAATGAATATGCTAGCCCGTTTTAATCATTAATAAATATGTGTGTTTAGTGTGAATACCGTTACTAAATCCGAACTAATTGAGGCGTTAGCCGCTGAGCAGTTGCATTTAGCTCAACGTGATGTTGAGTATTCTGTAAACGCTGTTCTTGAAAAAATGGGCGAAGCATTAATAACCGGCCGACGAATCGAAATTCGAGGGTTTGGCAGTATATCGTTGCGCTATCGTGGCTCACGAGTGGGCAGAAACCCCAAAACAGGTGATGCAGTAACGGTCCCTGAAAAATATGTACCCCATTTTAAACCCGGTAGAACATTACGCGAGCGCGTAAATCAACTGGACGACAATCAACCATCGGAATCCAGTGCCGAGAATTGATCATAAGAATTTTTCTTTAAGAATCTTTCTTGTTGCATAACAAATAGGACAAATTGTTGTTTAAAACGATTTTCTATTTAATACTTTTCTTCTTCATATTGTTCTTTGGGCTAACGTTTTCTGCCCAGAACCCTCAAGTCATATCTATTCGTTATTATTTTGGTTTTCAAATCGATATGCCGTTGGTCGTCTTACTATTAGGAAGCCTTGCCCTTGGCATTCTAATCGGTTGGCTTTCCTCTATTCTTGGAAAACTTTTCAAGCCCAGAAAAACGAGTAATCAAGCAATAAATATGTCCAAGCGCGGTAACCAAACACTTACACAATTGGATAACGAACGTAAGACTATCTCATGATGGAAGTAACTTGGTTGATGGTGCTACTACCGTTAGCCGCAGGCTCCGGTTGGATTGCGGCTAAGTTATCCAGCAAGCACAGAACAGCATTGGCAAAAAAAGAACTTCCAGCAGCTTATTATAAAGGCTTAAATTTGCTGTTGAATGAGCAGCACGATAAGGCAATCGATATACTTGTAAAAGCACTTGAAGAAGATTCTGAAACTGTTGAAGTACAGCTTGCCCTTGGCAATCTATTCAGAAGAAGAGGCGAGATAGCCCGCGCGACACGTATACATCAAAACCTAATTGCCCGCGAAACTCTTGATGCATCGCAGAGATCCCAAGGCTTATTTGAGCTTGGGCAAGACTATTTTAAGGCCGGTCTTCTTGATCGTGCAGAAGGTTTGTTTATGGAACTTTCTGAGACATCAGATCACGGCGATAATGCTAATCGCTCGTTGTTATTAATCTATGATCAAGAAAAAGAGTGGGAAAATGCGATTCAGGTAGCTAAACGAATAGTCGATAGTGATGATGTAACGGTAAATTTACTGATTGCGCAATATCACTGCGAAATCGCCGAATCGGCGATTCGTGAGGGACGTTATGATGCAGCAAAAATACATGTTAAAAATGCTGTTAATGTCGATAACAGTTGCGTTAGAGCCCGAATCCAGTCAGGTCGACTTTCAGCGCTAAATGGTGATCACCGCGTTGCAATCGAAACGTGGAAAGGCATCGAAGATCAGAATCCAGGCTATTTAGGTGATGTCATGGATCTTATTGCGACGAGTTATCGCACCTTGGGCGGGTACCCTGAATACAGAAATTATCTTGAACATGCTCTTAAACGAACCGCTGACGTTAGAATTATGTTTTCGTTACTTGAGGTTGTTGACGAACTTGAGGGTAGTTTAAAAGCCGAATCGTTTTTAGTGGGCTGGCTACGTACCCATCCGACCATTTATGGGTTATATCGATTAATCGAACTAAAAATCAAACAGAAGCCTAGTGATCAAGAAGATCTATTGCTGCTAGAAAGCATGATCGGCAGTCTTTTAAAAAAGGATTCAGCTTACATTTGCCGACAATGTGGCTTTGCAGGCAAGACATTGCATTGGCAGTGTCCAGGTTGTAAAAGTTGGAATAGCATTCTGTCAACCCAACACCAGACTACCCTACAAAAGTATGCCATTTCAGGCTATCGACATATAAAACACGTTTAAAGTATTCTATATATTTAGGTTTTATTTAACATTTAGAACAGCGATTCCATCACAGATTGAACCATTCTTCATCTCTACTATATTTTAGGTCGCACAAGTAATTGTCGACTTAGCATTAATTTTATATTTTATTGGAGAATCATTATGTTTAAAGGAATACTAAAATCTGTGTCTATCGCTCTTCTAGCCTGTTTTGTTTCTTTCTCTGCGTTGGCAGCTAAAATAAATGTTAACACCGCTGATGTTGAAATGCTTGCGGCAGGACTAAATGGTGTTGGACCTACGATTGCCCAGCGTATCATCGAATATCGAGAAGCAAATGGTCCTTTCACAAGTATTGAGCACTTGATGGAAGTAAGGGGTATCGGAGAGGCAATACTTGAAAAGAACCTGGAAGAATTAAGTATAGAGGCTTCATCCAATTAGCTTATCAGGGTAAAATACAATCGTTGAGAAAGGGTGCATAGGCACCCTTTCTTTTGTCTGTATTGATAACGCCACGACATTATTAACGACTTGTGAATTCCGCAGCAAGACAAATTCCGTTTTAAAGCGTTAACTTTCGTATTTATATCTCGCGACAATAAAATACTCGTGGGGTTTCTTACACCGTTTGAATTTGACACTCTATCAGAGGAAACTTTATGAACATTACCATTGTTGGCACGGGCTATGTCGGCCTTGTAACAGGGGCATGCCTTGCAGAATTCGGAAACAATGTATTATGTATCGATACTGACGATAAAAAAATTGCTGCACTTCGTAATGGAAATGTTCCAATATATGAACCGGGATTGAATGCCATAGTTGCGGAAAACTTACAGGCAGAACGGCTTCAGTTTTCTACCGATATTTCAAAAGGTGTTGAGTTTGCTGAGATAATCTTTATTGCTGTCGGAACACCACCGGATGAAGATGGTTCAGCGGACCTCAAATATATACTTCAGGTAGCTAGTTCTATCGGGGAGGAAATTCAAAATTATCGGGTAATCGTAACAAAATCCACGGTTCCCGTTGGCACCTCCGAGTTGGTAAGTCAGACTATCCATAAGGCCTTGAAGGAACGGTCGTATGAAACAGAATTTAGCGTGGTTTCTAATCCGGAGTTTCTAAAAGAAGGCGCTGCCGTTGATGATTTCATGAAACCTGATCGAATTGTTATCGGTGTGGATGACAAACGTGCTGAAATAAAAATGCGTGAGTTATATGCTCCATTTGCGCGGAATCACGATAAAGTTATGATCATGAACATCGCCTCTGCCGAGTTGACAAAATATGCGGCAAACGCAATGTTAGCCACAAAAATATCTTTTATGAATGAGATGTCTAATATTGCAGAGCGATTAGGGGCTGATATCGAGTCAGTGAGACGTGGGATAGGTTCAGACCCTAGAATCGGTTACAACTTTATTTATCCTGGTTGCGGATACGGCGGGTCTTGCTTCCCAAAGGATGTCAAAGCGATCGTTAAGACGGCTGCGGACATCGGCTATCCTGCGAGAATCCTAGAGGCAGTAGAAGAAGTTAATAATTCTCAGAAGTATGTAATTCCAAATAAAATCCGACAGAACCTTGGTGACTCTCTTACAGGTAAGAAATTTGCAATCTGGGGCCTCGCGTTCAAACCAAATACGGATGATATGCGTGATGCGCCAAGCATTATAGTTATAAATGACATCCTCAAGCGGGGCGGGACGATAGTGGCATTTGATCCTGTGGCTCATGAAGAAGCCGCACGAATTTACAAAGGTGTCGAAAACATCAAGTTCAATTCAGAAGATCCATATGATGTTTTAGATGATGCCGACGCACTGGTCCTAGTTACGGAATGGAGTATTTTCCGAAGCCCTGATTACTCCCGAATTAGAAACCTTATGAAAGGAAACAGTATTTTCGACGGTCGAAATGTTTTTGATCCGGTGATGACTAGAAATAATGGCTTCGACTACTATGGGATCGGACGGTAGAACATTGCAGAAATCAGTAAAATTTCGATCGGTATTAAATAATGACGACTAACTTTATAGAGTCATGTTCATCAGTAAAGGTTTTAGTCGCCGGTGATGTAATGCTCGATCGCTATTGGTACGGAAATGTTGAAAGAATATCTCCGGAATCTCCTGTGCCGATTGTTGAGGTAGCCAAGTCGTCGGATTGCCTGGGAGGCGCTGGAAATGTGGCGGCTAACGTTGCTGCACTTAACTCGCATTGTAAATTACTATCAATTATTGGCGAGGATGAAGCAGGGAAACGCATGCTTGAACTTCTGGATAAATCCAATATTCAGTCTAAGCTGCATATTGATCGAGCTATTCGCACCACCGAAAAGTTGCGCATCGTCGCGAGAAATCAACAGCTATTACGTGTAGATTTTGAGGATACACCCGACCACGAAATTTTATCGGCTTTAGGTTCTGCCTATGAAGGTGCACTAGAAAATTGTGATGTTGTTATTATGTCTGATTATGGAAAAGGCGGACTCACTCATATAGCAAGTATGATCCAAGAAGCATGCGCCCGAAATATCCCCGTAGTGGTGGACCCTAAAGGCGCTGATTTTTCCCGATATCGGGGAGCATCCATCATAACTCCGAACCTTAAAGAATTCGCTACAGCCGGTGGAATTATCGTTTCAGAAAAAACAATGGCGGATAGCGCATTGCGGATGATAGATGAATATTCCCTAGGTTCCTTGTTGATTACTCGCAGCAAAGACGGGATGACCCTGTTTCTACCTGATGGGAAACGCATACACAGCCCTGCGACGGCCCGTGAAGTGTTTGATGTAAGCGGTGCAGGCGATACCGTGGTGGCAATTGTTGCGTTATCAATCGCACTGCAAGTTGAACATGATAAAATGCTCGACTTATGCAATCAGGCGGCTGGATACGTAGTGTCCAAGTTCGGAACTGCAGTAATCGAACCATCCTTTTTATTCGATTAAACCCAGGGGTAGTAAATTTCTATGATCGTAGTCACTGGCGGCGCCGGCTTTATCGGTTCAAATCTAATTTCCGGTCTAAATAAGAACGGCTTCGAGAATATCATTCTTGTGGATGATCTAACGCGCACAGATAAAATTAAAAACATATCTGATCTACGCGTTAACGATTATTTGGATAAGCATGAGTTTTTATCGGCTTTAGATCGGAACCAACTTGGTACGGTTAGTAGCATTTTTCATTTGGGCGCGTGCTCCGACACAATGGTGTCTGATGGTCGCTATGTTATGGAGAACAACTTCACCTACAGCAAACAGATATATGAATATTGCCAGGAACATTTAACGCAATACATCTACGCTTCGTCTGCATCTGTATATGGAGCAAATACTGTTTTTGCGGAACACCCCGAAAATGAGCGCCCGTTAAACGCATATGCATACTCCAAATTTCTTTTTGATCGATATGTTAGGAGTAGGGATGCCGACAAGAAGAGTCAAGTAGTTGGATTGCGCTATTTCAACGTTTATGGTTATCGCGAGCAACACAAACCCAAGATGGCCTCAGTTGCATTTCATTTTTATAATCAGTATCGAAAATTTGGAAAAGTAAAACTTTTTGAAGGCAGTGATGGCTACGCAAATGGCGAGCAACGACGAGATTTTGTATTTGTAGATGACATCGTGTCGGCAAATTTATATTTCATGAACAATCCCGATAAAAACGGTATATTCAACATTGGTACCGGTCAGTGTCGCCCTTTTAATGCTGTCGCAGAGGCAGTTGTAAACACGCTTGCTGAACGTGATGGAAAGGGTTCACGCACACTAGAAGAGATAGTCTCGGCAGGCGAAATTGAATACATTCCAATGCCAGAAATATTGCATGGAAAATATCAAAGTTTTACAGAGGCAAACTTAAGTCAGCTCAGAAGTGTTGGCTACACAAATGCGTTTGCAAGCGTTGAAGAGGGAACCCGACTGTATGTCCAGTGGCTTTTAAAGAATGACGCCGAGTAAGCCTGTCTTGCCTGTCACTGATATTAACTTCAAGCCTGTTTATCAGGCTGATGCTAAAAAATGGTATCTTATATACAGTAAACCCAAATCTGAACGTATTGCCGAACAGAATTTAAATAAACAAGGTTTTGTAACGTATCTTCCATACATGTCGGCCAGTAAAAAAAGAAATGGAAGACTGGTAACTATTAGTGAGCCAATGTTCCCGCGCTACTTATTTATTGGGCTCGATACAGAAACAGATAACTGGTTGCCTATCCGATCGACGATTGGCGTTTCTATGTTGATTCGCTTTGGTGATAAACCTGCGGTGGTTCCAGATGCGCTGGTTCGTTCGTTTATGCATCGAACAGCCGATAATGGCATTTTAACATCGTTACGACCCAACTATAAAAGTGGTGATCCGGTGCGTATTTTCGACGGTGCGTTTAAAGATTATGAAGCAATATTTTTATCAAAATCAGGCAGCGAACGTGTGTTGTTATTACTAGATATGATCGGTCGTAGAACACGTGTATCTGTTGAAGCACAGAATGTAACCAAGGCGTAGAATAAAAGCATTATTATGAAAAAAGCATTAATAACAGGAATAACTGGACAAGATGGATCCTATTTAGCTGAGCTGTTATTGGATAAAGGTTACGAGGTACATGGCATAAAGCGCCGTGCCTCTTCAATTAACACCGAACGCATTGATCATTTGTACCATGATCAACACGATAGGGAGCACAATAATTTTTTCCTACATTATGGCGATTTAACCGACTCGTCAAGTATTGTTAGTGTGATTCAAAGAACTGAGCCGGATGAAATATATAATCTGGCGGCCCAAAGTCATGTGGCTGTATCTTTTGAGGAACCAGAATATACCGCAAACTCCGATGCTCTAGGGGTGTTGCGAATATTGGAAGCGATTCGCTCGTTGGGTTTGGTTGAGAAAACACGGTTTTATCAGGCATCAACTTCTGAGCTCTATGGTTTGGTAAGAGAGATACCACAAGCAGAATCCACACCATTTTATCCTCGTTCTCCTTACGCCGCTGCAAAATTATATGCCTACTGGATAACGGTTAATTATCGTGAAGCGTATAATATATTTGCGTGTAACGGTATTTTATTCAATCACGAATCGGAACGACGAGGGGAAACCTTTGTAACTCGAAAAATAACCAGAGCATTTGCACAAATACTATCTGGCACGAGCAATACATTGTACCTAGGGAATCTTGATGCCAAGCGTGATTGGGGACATGCACGCGACTACGTTCGAGCTATGTGGATGATGTTACAGACACAGGCGGCAGAAGATTTCGTTATCGCAACAGGAGAGCAATATTCGGTTCGAGAGTTTGTTACTCGTTCGGCATCAATCCTAGGTTTGGTTTTACAATGGAGTGGTAGTGGAGAAGCTGAGAAGGGCACGGTTGTTGGTTTTTGTAAGCCAGCTGAGTATGTTGATGTTGACGAAAGTTATCGCCAACTCGAGGGTAAGGACATTATAAGAGTAGATCCAAAATATTTTCGTCCTGCAGAAGTAACGACTTTACTGGGTGATGCGAGTTACGCGCATCAGAAACTTGGTTGGGAGCCAGAAACAACTTTTGAAGCACTGGTTACTGAAATGACCAAAAGCGACTACTTAAAATTTCGTCGTTAAAAATAGATTAATAATGGTATTAAGATGATGACTGACCAAACCGTAGTATTGGTTACTGGTGGAGCAGGCTTTATAGGCTCCGCAGTAATTCGAAATTTGCTGACGAAACAGAATGTAAAGATTGTTAATGTTGATTTACTTACATACGCAGGTAACCCCGCAACAATTCGGTCCTTTGATGATCACGAAAATTACTCATTTGAACAGATAGATATTCGCGATGCTGCCGAGGTATCGGCGGTATTCGAAAAGTACGCTCCACAGTATGTAATGCATCTCGCTGCCGAATCACATGTGGATCGCTCGATTGATGGGCCTGCTGACTTCATTTCTACTAATATAGTAGGGACATATACTCTCCTAGAAGCATTCAGATCGGTATATAAATCTGCTGGGGACAAACAGTCAGTTATGAAATTTCATCACGTTTCTACTGACGAAGTATTCGGTAGTTTGGGTGATGAAGGATTATTTACCGAAGCTTCTCCATACCAACCAAATTCACCTTATTCTGCGAGTAAGGCATCATCAGATCATTTAGTCCGAGCGTGGGGTGAAACATATAACCTACCGGTGGTAGTCTCGAACTGTTCTAATAATTACGGGCCTTTTCAGTTTCCGGAAAAGCTTATTCCGGTGGTTATGTCAAAAGCACTATCCGGTGCGCCCATACCGGTCTATGGCGACGGCAAGAACGTACGCGATTGGTTGTTTGTTGGTGACCATGCTGCGGCATTGATAGAGATAATGTTTCGCGGCAACGTGGGAGAGACCTATAACGTAGGAGGAAATGCGGAGCGGACTAATCTGCAGGTTGTCCATACGATTTGCGACGAACTAGAAAAAATTAAGGCATCCGGTCTTGATGGTAGCTATCGAAGTTTGATCGAATTTGTCACCGATAGACCGGGGCATGATTTTCGTTATGCTATTGATGCAAGTAAGCTAAAAAAGGAATTAGGTTGGGAACCGACTGAAACCTTCGAGTCTGGTATTTACAAAACTATCCGATGGTATCTTGATAATCAACCATGGGTTAAAGAGGTTCAGGGCGCTGAAATAAATGCTGGTAGATTGGGATTAGGTGGAAAATAATGAAAGGTATTATTCTTGCAGGTGGTTCTGGAACACGATTGTCGCCAGTAACCAATGTTGTTTCAAAGCAACTGCTACCGGTCTACGACAAACCTATGGTTTATTACCCGTTGTCAGTTTTAATGCTCGCGGGTATTCGTGAAATTTTACTTATTTCCACGCCTGAAGACACCCCCCGTTTTCAGCAACTTCTGGGAGATGGCAAACAATGGGGTGTTCAAATTTCCTACGTCGTTCAGCCCTCACCAGATGGACTCGCACAGGCTTTCATATTGGGATCTGAATTTATTGGTAACGCCCCGTGTGCATTAGTACTTGGAGATAATGTTTTTCATGGCCATGGCTTATCAGGGATCTTGAAATCGGCGGCTACGTTAACAAAAGGAGCGAAGGTCTTTGCATACGGTGTAACCGATCCCGAGCGATATGGTGTTGTTGAATTTGATGAAAATGATAAAGCGCTATCCCTTGAAGAAAAACCAAGTCAGCCAAAAAGTCGGTTCGCGGTAACAGGCCTATATTTTTATGATAATCAGGTTGTTGACTTTGCCAGGGACTTAAAACCATCGGATCGTGGTGAACTTGAAATAACAGATATTAATCGTTTATATCTGGAAAAGAATCAACTAACCGTAGAAGTACTTGGGCGTGGAATGGCCTGGCTCGATACCGGTACCCATGAGTCGTTGTTACAAGCATCAAATTTTATTGAAGCGATAGAAAATCGTCAGGGACAGAAAGTTTGCTGTCCTGAAGAAATAGCGTTTCGCAATGATTTCATCGATCACGAGCAATTTTCAAAAATAGCAAACAGCTATGGAAAAAGCACGTACGGTGCTTATTTAAGAGCAATTTCCGACGAATGAGCGACTCCAATTCCTTTTTAGCGAGAGCACAAAATAAATCCGGTGTTCTTAAAAGTTTATTAACCCATCATGTACTCATTTTCCAACTAACTAAGAGAAGTATCGTTGGTCGATACCGGGGCTCTATTGCAGGTATTGCGTGGTCTCTTGTTATACCGTTACTGATGCTAGCCGTTTATACATTAGTATTTGGGTTTATTTTTCAGTTTCGCTTTAAACAGGGTGAGGGTGGCAGTAATACCGATTTTGCATTATTTCTTTTTACCGGGATTGTGGTTCATGGCTTATTGTCAGAATGCCTAAACAGGGCTCCCGGCACTATAGTTAATAATGCACAATACGTTAAGAAAATTGTATTTCCAGTGGAGTGTCTAGCCTGGATATCGGTTTTTACAGCACTTTTTCAAACTACAATTAGTATTTTCGTATTAACAGTTTTCTTACTATTGGTGAAAGGAACCATTTATTGGACCGTTTTACTCATACCCTTAATTTTTGCACCACTTGTTATTGTTAGTGTTGGTTTAGTTTGGATAATCGGAGGATTATCCGTGTACGTCAGAGACCTAGCTCAATTGACCGGCGTTCTATCTACTTTATTATTATTTCTCGCGCCAATTTTTTATCCGGTGAGCGCGTTACCTGCAAATTTACAGTCTTTTATTTACATTAACCCAATTGCATTTATTGTTGAACAAACACGTAAAGTTGTGATTGACGGTGTTCAGCCAAATTGGTTTGGACTATTAATTTATAGTGTAATTGCAATAGGTATAGCGGTAGTCGGATTAAAGTTATTTCAACGAATGCGCCGAGGTTTTGCAGATGCACTCTGAGGAAAAAGAGACTTCGATTGAAATAAGTTCAGTTTCAAAAGACTATAAACTCTATGCTCGTCCTGTAGATCGTTTAATTGAAACAATACTTCCCAGAAGTCGTAAACGCCATAAAACATTTGCCGCGTTGCAAGATGTATCTTTTAAAATATATAAAGGCGAAACCATCGGACTTATAGGTCCCAATGGCTCTGGTAAATCTACTTTGCTGGAAATACTTTGTGGCACGTTAAATCAAACAAGTGGAGAAGTTAAAACAACTGGAAGAATCGCCGCTTTGCTTGAATTAGGAGCAGGTTTTAATCCAGAATTTACTGGCCGAGAAAACGTTTACCTTAATTCTTCAGTAATGGGTATACCGCGTTCCGTAGTTGACCAGAAAATGCAGTTGGTTATCGATTTTGCAGATATTGGCGATTATATTGACCGCCCTGTAAAAACTTACTCTAGTGGAATGTATGTGAGACTCGCTTTCGCTGCGGCCATAAATATGGACCCCGAAATTCTCATTGTAGATGAGGCATTGTCGGTAGGAGATCTTAGTTTTCAGCGTAAGTGTTATCGTCATTTCCAGGAATTGCAGCGTTTAGGCGTAACCATCATTTTTGTAACCCACGCAACTGAGCTTATTAGAGCACATTGTCATCGTGCTGTTTATATCGAGAGAGGACATATTAAAGCTGTGGGAGAACCGAGAGATGTAGTGCATGCTTATTTAAATGCATTATTTACTCGACCAGAAACAGCGATTCAGAAAAATTCTGACGATTCTATAAATGATCTATTGAATAGTACTTGCGAAGATCAACCGAGTTACAATTCAACCGAGTACCGTTGGGGAAATCGGAATGCAGAAATTGTTAATTATGAACTCAGCGCTAATAATAGGAAGAATCCATCCTATATAGAAAATGACGATAGTGTATCTATCAGTATGCATGTTCGATATCACTGCACTCTACGTAAAATCATATACGGTTTAACCATAAAAACAGTGGATGGAATTACAGTCTTTGGATCCAATACGAGATTAAGAGAAAATTTCGATATTAGCGTTAATAAAGACCAAGTTGATGTAGTCACTTTTGCATTCAAAAACAATTTGTTACCGGGGGAGTATTTTATATCCTTAGGTGTCGCGGTTGATGACGATAGTGTTGATAATTTAGCCATCGACCGACGCTATGATTTAATACATGTAACAGTCCAAGGGGACGCAAAAGACTTTGGTATTTCTAATATCGGACTTGATATTTCACGTGTTAAGAGCACATCGATAACCGATGCAAATTAGTTGGCAGAATCAGAAATCAGGCGAATGGTCCGTTGAAGACTCTTCGTACCTGGAAATCTCTGAGCGGATGGATGAATGCCATGTCTCATGTGATATACAAACCTATGGTGCAATTTTAGGCGGGGTAAAAGTTACTCCACATCAGGGACAGTACGTATTTCAACTACTTTCTATACGCGTCAGCGTTGAGAAAAATGGGCATGCCCATGAACTAGTTTTTATAGGTGCAGGCGGGCGCGATCTTGGCGTTATGTCGTTTGAACTATTGAGAACAGTTCAAATTAATGGTTACACGTATTTCATTGCCGAAGAGGATGATGCGAGTTTCTCCATAAAGCTACCGAATCAGGATCCAGGTTTAGGCCGTGATTATCATGTAGAGGTTAGGCTACTCTTGTTGGATGATCGTTATTTAGCGAGTTTTAGAAAATATATCGTTAATGCCATACGAGATACCGAACAACGACTAACCAAATCCGAGGCTAGTCTTGAGCAAAATTATTTATTACAACGACGCATTGATTCTGCAGAAAATGAACTGCAAATTATTAAAAGTTCACGCGTGTGGAAAATTGCAGAATTCACTCGAAAACTAGTATATGAGCAAACGTTATCTAAATTTCCAAGACTTCAGCAGCGATTGTTAAACTGGTCTCGCAAACCGGTGCGTAACTCTGAAGGTTCCAGTGGGATATCAGATTTGGGCACTCTTAAACACAACGCACTAAATACAAACCCCCGTGATGAAGCCTATGCGCAGTATCGGCAGACGCTCGAACAACGAAAAATTGGCTTCGTTGAACTGGCAACGCAAATATCGGCGTTTCATAAAAAACCAAAATTTTCAATTGTAATGCCAGTTCACAATACACCGGTTGCGTGGTTGGAAGAAGCCGTTACATCTGTTCTTGCCCAGCGCTACGAAAATTTTGAGCTATGTATCTGCGACGATGGTTCAACTGAATCTCAAACCCTTGCCTATCTCGCTCAACTGCAACATCCTGCCGTACGGATGGTGCGCAGTGAGAAAAGCGGCAATATTTCCGATGCGACCAATAAAGCGATAGAAATGGCAACGGGTGATTTCATCGCATTTATGGACCATGATGATGTGCTGGATGAAGACGCTTTATTCTTTGTTTGTGAAGCGATAAATGGCTGGGATGCCGACATGCTCTATACAGATGAAGACTATATCAGCGTTGATGGGCAATATCACAATCCCAGCTTCAAACCTGATTATTCACCGGATTTATTGTTATCTCATAATTACATCACACATTTCTTAGTCGTCGAACGTGAGTTATTAGATAAGTCGGGGCTTTTAAACTCGGAATTCGATGGTTGTCAGGATTATGATTTGGTTCTACGTCTAACCGAACACGCCAATACGATCATACACGTGCCAAAGGTTTTGTATCATTGGAGACAGTCCGAGAACTCCACCAGTTTACGGGTTGCCTCTAAACCTTATATTCACGAACGTACTAAGAAAATGTTGGCTACTATGTCGCAACGCCGCGCGGAAGAGGTCGAGATACTAAATGGAAATTTACCGCATTTTTTTTACACACGTCGACGAATTAAAAATGACCCATCTGTATCGATTATTGTTCCCTTTCGCGATGAACCACTATTGCTTGAGAAATGCCTAAATAGCATCTTATCTAAGTCGACCTGGACAGAGTATGAAATTGTTGGCGTAAATAATCAGAGTACATCACCATTAACATTTGAATTAATGGATACTTTCTCCAGAAACCCTCGAATTCGGTTCGTAGATTATGATGAGCCATTTAATTTCTCCGCAATCGTAAATTTTGGAGTTAGCCAAGCCTACGGTGACTATATCGTATTACTAAATAACGATATTCAGATTATAACGTGGGACTGGATGGAAGCCATGTTATGCCATGCTCAATCCTCTCACTGTGGAGTTGTGGGTGGAAAATTATTGTACCCTGATAACCGTATTCAACATGCTGGAATTATTGTCGGTATTGATGGTTATGCCGGACATGGACATAAACACTTTACCTGTCATGCACAAGGTTATCTGAATCGAATTCAAATTGTACAAAACGTAGCTGCCGTAACGGGTGCACTTATGATGACCAATCGATCCGTTTATGAGGAAGTTGGAGGTTTTAATGAAAATGATTTTCCGGTGTCGTGCAATGACGTAGATTTTTGTCTAAGGGTTTTAGAAGCCGGATACTGGAATATATATACTCCCTATGCTCAGGCTTATCATTTAGAGTCGGCAAGTCGTGGATATGATTTTACCGAGGAGAAACGTAAACGTTTCGAACAGGAAAAAATCGCGTTTAAGAAACTTCATAGCAATTTCCTGGAATTAGGCGATCCATTTTATAATCCTAGTTTAACGCTTGAGAACGAATCTTTCATGATTCGGAATATTTAATGTCTAGCGTTCGAAGTGACTCGATAGTAGAGTTTTTCGAACCTATGCCAACATCTATTATTGGCGAATCTGCACTTATCGTTTCATTCACTGGATGGCTCCGTTCAACCGACGATAGCTTTCCTGATTTAACGTTTACAATTGATAAAGGAGCTGTTCAATCAATAACGTTAGGCGAACCAATACCGGGTACTCTCAGGCTCGAAAATACATCTGAAATAGTTAAGTGGATTGGCTTTTCCGGTTTAATTCATCTACCCAAAGCAGCTATTGGCTTTATTCACAATGTCTGTATTAGCATCGCCGGTGCTGATTATTCAGATGAATATTACTACAACATAGAACGGCAACAACCAGACGGACCTGTGTTGCCAAATACTGATTCAGTTATTGCTATATGCATGGCCGTTTACAATCCGCCTAAAGATGTTTTCGCTCGACAAATTTCCTCAATTATTGATCAAGACCGTTCTGACTGGATCTGTATTATAAATGACGATGGATCAAACCCAGAATCCGTCGAATTAATACTACAGACAGTGGAGAACGATTCTCGATTCTACTATTTTCGAAACTCCAGCAACCTGGGCTTTTACTCGAACTTCGAAACCGCATTAGCCAGAGTACCTGACCATATCAGTTATATTGCCCTGGCAGACCAGGATGATTATTGGTATCCCCATAAGCTATCAACCCTAAGCAAAAAAATGCGAGAAGGGTGCCAACTAGTATATTCTGACCTTAAGATTGTAGACGAATCAGGTATACCCCAGTCCGAAAGCTACTGGGGTTATCGACTAAACGAATACAAAAATTTAAAGTTAATGCTCGTGGCAAATACGGTTACTGGAGCTGCTGCTATGTTTCGTAGAGATTTACTCGAGACTATACTCCCATTCCCGGCAAAAATTGGCGACTCATTCCATGATCATTGGCTGGCTTGTGCGGCATTGGCACGGGGTAAGATAGGCTACATTGACTCACCACTATATGATTATTATCAATATGGCAGGAGTATTATTGGTCATTGTGATTTTAGTGTCGACAACAGTAAACCTTTTCCATGGCGTTGGTATCAGCTTCTTAACCCAATTAATATGCGAAATTTAATGCGTCGATTTATCGGCTCGTCATTCGCGATTTATTGGTTCGAATGTCGAAGAATTTCTCTAATCTGTGCAAACCTGAAAGCGAGAAGAATAAATGACGCTAACAACAGCCTTACACTATTCAAAGGAGGACAGTCCTCTATTTGGAAACTACTTATTTTGCATTTTAGCGTAAGCAAAATTAAGCGGATAACCAATCACGCGGAACTAAGACTTGCTCGTGCATATCTGGTATATATCAGCAGCCGCTTTTTGTATCGAATAGGTATAAAGCAAAAGCCGCGAATCAACCAATAGTAAACATACCGGATATCGAAAATGCTTGCAAAGTTGCTTGTAAAATTAGCCAATTCTAGACTTGGCGTACCTGCAAAATCCTTAATGCGACGGTTGCAGGAAACCTATTATAACGCTGAAGTTTTAAGCCGTCCGGTAACAAAGATTGCGCCGCTTAGTGTAAACGTATCCGCTAGCGCAAAATCTAGGGTAAATATTTTAATACCAGAGATAAATTTTGCCCGTTTTTACGGCGGCTATATGGCAAAATTTCATCTAGCCCGAAAACTAGTTGAAGCAGGGCACTCTGTAAGAGTTATCACTGTTGATCAATGCGTTCGCGATATCGATTCATGGAAACGGGATATCCTGGAATATGAAGGGATTGAAGACATATTTGACAAAATTGAAGTGGAATGTTGTTTCGACAGAAATAATCGAATTGAAGTCTCTCCGAACGACGTTATTATAGCGACCACATGGTGGTCAGCTTATATTGCCAATGCTCTAGTGAAAGAGATCGGATCACAAGAGTTTATTTATCTGGTGCAGGAGTATGAACCATTCACGTTTCCGATGGGCTCGTACTATGCACTCGCTAATGAAAGCTATGCATTTCCCCATCGCGCATTTTATTCAACAGAATTATTGCAGGAATATTTTCAAAATAACAATATAGGCTGGTTGCATAATACCGTCGAAGACCGCTCAGATCATTATGAATATTTCGAAAATGCAATTATCGATTACCCTGAACGAACCGAAATTAAGAAACGTGAGTCCCGGGAACGTAAATTACTTTTTTATGCGCGACCGGAACCCCATGCCGCAAGAAATATGTTTGAAACTGGGTTTTTGGCGTTATCTAAGGCCATTGAAGACGGTGTTTTTGATTCGGGCAATTGGTCATTCCACGGTATAGGGTCTTCTCATGGGGATATTCCGTTACCAAAAGGTAAAAAATTAGAAATGTTGGGAAAGTTTGGTTTAAGCGAATACAAATCTACTTTACTTGAATATGACCTAGGCCTCGCACTGATGTACACTCCACATCCAAGTCTGCTGCCACTCGAACTTGCATGTGCGGGAATGCCGATTGTTACAAATACCTGCATGAACAAGACGGTAGATAAATTACGTGCATTATCGATTAATATGCATGTAGCGGCTCCATCTGTTGAAGGAGTGGCAAACAGACTCGCAGCTGCGGTGAAATATGAACCAGATTTATCTTCTCGATACATAGGTTCAAAGGTTAACTGGGCTCGAAACTGGGAAGACGCGTTGGATCATCGGCGTATGTCAAAGTTAAATGAGTGGATTACCTCAATTCGGAGTCACTAAAGACCGTGCAACATTTTCATTCAGCACATTATTCATCGGAAGACATAAGTCATCTCCCGATTCCTGAGTTATCAGTTGTTCTGCCTGTTTACAATGAGGAAGAGAACTTAATTGAGATGCACCGGGAATTGGTTGAAGCACTTGTCGGCATATCCCATGAAATTATTTTTGTGGATGACGGTAGTTCTGACACATCCGTGGCGGTACTTAGAGAAATCCAGTCTCAAGACCAAAATGTTCGTGTGGCGGTGTTTCGTCGAAATTTTGGTCAAACTGCTGCTATGTCGGCTGGCTTAGATCTATCAAGAGGTAAAGTGGTTGCAACCCTTGATGCTGACCGTCAGAACGATCCTGCCGACATACCGGCGATGATGCGAAAGCTCGATGAAGGATTCGATATGGTATGCGGGTGGCGACATCAGCGTCAAGATGGATTCTTTTTTCGTCGATTACCATCAATTATTGCCAACAAGATAATTTCATCAACAACCGATGTAAAACTTAACGATTACGGTTGCACTCTGAAGGTGTTGCGTTGTGAAGTCGCTAAGCAAATAAAACTATATGGTGAAATGCACCGATTTATCCCTGCAATCGCCAGTTGGGTAGGTGTTCGAATAGCCGAGGTCAAGGTAAATCATCGAGCACGTACTGCAGGGATTTCAAAGTATGGCATTTCACGAACTTTTCGGGTTATTCTGGATTTAATGACTGTAAAGTTCTTGCTGAGTTACTCCGCTCGACCGATTCAACTGTTTGGCTCGATTGGCATGATTTCCGGCGTTTCTGGAACGCTACTTGCGCTGTGGCTAACGATGGAACGCATTTTCTTCAACATTGCATTAGGAGACCGCCCATTATTACTGTTTGCAATTCTACTTATCTTTATTGGTCTGCAATTTATTACCGTTGGCTTACTCGCGGAGATGCAAACTCGCACGTATTTCGAATCCCAGAATAAGCCTACCTATTCGATTCGCGAATTAATTCAATCGGAACCCGCTGATTGAGCGACGGCACCTCTTATCTAAAGACAGCTGTAATTATTGTCAATTACAACTCAGGAACCTATTTAAAGGAGTGTTTGGATGCAATGGAACATCAAACACGGGTTCCCGAACGACTAATTATTGTCGATAATGCCAGCACAGATTCATCAGAATCTGTTATGGAAAATAGACCTAATTGGATGCAGTTAATACCACTGGAAGTCAACACAGGATTTGCCAGGGGAAACAATATAGCGCTTTCTTACCTGCTAACTTACGACTATATAGCATTACTTAACCCTGATACTTTACCCGATAAAGACTGGTTGAAGAATCTTCTAGCCGCGACACAGCGCCATAAAACGATCGATTGTTACGGTAGTAAAATGCTTGAAATGGACCCTAAGTCGGTAGATGGAACAGGGGATAGTTATCACGTGAACGGCTTGTACTGGCGACGAGACAATGGTCTAAAGGTAGGTAGTGCTGCTAACACCGAGTCGGAAATTTTCTCCGCCTGCGCAGCAGCATCGCTATATCCAAGAAAATCACTAACCGATCTATTAGGGTTTGATGAAGACTATTTTTGTTACTCGGAAGATATAGATTTAGGCTTTCGCTTACGTAATCGCGGTAGTAAATTTTGGTATATACCGGATGCTATCGTCCAACATGCAGGTTCTGGTACGACCGGACGCCATAGTGATTTTTCGATATATTATGGCCATAGAAATCTGGTGTGGACTTATGTGCAAAACATGCCCGGAAAATATTTTTGGATGTATCTTCCACAACATCTTTTGCTGAATATCGTCTCCATTATTGTGTTTTGTATTCGCGGTCAATCGCGTGTTATTTTAAAAGCTAAATGGGATGCACTGTGTGGCCTGAGAAGCGCGTTTTCAAAAAGAAAACTTAACCAATATATGCGTTTAGTTTCCAGTAAAGAACTAATAAGAACAATGAAAAAGGGTTGGATAAGCCCCTACTTGAATCGGCATGAGTAAAAACTTCGCTAGCGCCGTTGTTGTAAATTATAATGCCGGGCGACTGCTTGCACGATGTGTTGAAGCATTAATCAGCTCAACCGTAAGAGTTGAAGTCATCATCGTTGATAACGCCTCATTTGATAATAGTCTAGAGTTATTGCCGGCTGACAAAGTCACGCTAATTAAAAATAACGAAAACTTAGGCTTTTCTAAAGCCGTTAACCTCGGTGCTCAAAAGGCGACCACAGATCACTTAGTGGTAGTGAACCCCGATTGCATTGTCGCAGCAAACTGTATAGAGCAACTGATCCAAGAGCTACAACATTCAGAAACTGGGCTGGTTGGTGGTCTCGTATTAAATCCTGATGGGTCGGAGCAGCGTGGATGCAGGCGATATGAACCTTCGACTATTCGAGCGGGCTTACGTGTATTACAACCTGTTTTGAAAGTGTTTGGAAAAACCAGTAATTCTATCGACCGTACAAGGGAAGCAATACCGGAGTCGCCAATATCAGTCGATGCAATTTCCGGTGCATTATTTGGTCTTTCGCTTAGTTATTTCCATGAGTTGAATGGCATGGATGAAGGCTATTTCCTTCATTGTGAAGACCTCGACCTTTGTCGTAGGGTGAGAAATTCCGGACGTAAAGTGAAATTTCATCCCCATGCAATAGCCGTTCACCAAAAGTCCAGTTCAGGTGGTACAAATCCCACACGCGTGGAGCGATTCAAGCATTCTGGTATGACACGATACTATCGAAAGTTTACATCTCATGGAGGATTAGACCCTCGCTTTTGGTTTATCTGGATCAGCGTTTGGGTACGATGGCTGTGTATTGCTCTGCTAAATGTTTTCCAACGTGGGAAAAAATCAAACAAATTGACTGATAGTTTATCCAGCATCAATGACTTTCAGCTAAATACGTCCAAGCCGATTCTAATAATCCTAGGCGCAAGCTCTCAAATTGGTACATATCTTTTAGATCTAGATAGCGCAAAGAAATATAGAATACTTGCGGTAAGCAGGGACGCTCAGTCACAGTTATCAACAGACAGTATCTGGTGGATCAAGCCAGAGGGTATTGCTTCCGTTATACAGTTTTTAGATAAACCTTTATGCCACTGGATCCATCTTGCGCCTATTTGGTTAACGGCTTCATTTTCCAATGCCATAAAAGTTTGCCACCCGTCCAGAATAGTAGCCGTAAGCTCCAGTAGCATTATTACCAAAAAGAACTCCAGTTCCAAAAAAGATCTGTCTATCGTGCAAAGGCTAGAGGAGGGCGAAAGTAGTATTCAACAACTGTCCGAGGAACTGAATAATTCATTTACGATATTTAGACCAACCATGATCTACGGAAATACACAAAATACCAATGTGTTCTTTCTTGAAAAAATAATTCGTCGATTTGGTATTTTCCCAATTGTGGGACAAGGTTGTGGAAAACGGCAGCCGGTACATGCAGAAGATATTGCTAAAAGCTGTATCGATGTTATTGCCAATAAGGATACATTCAATAACCATTACATACTTAATGGTGGTGAGACATTTACGTTTAAAGATCTGCTCACCCGAATTTTTTCACATACGGGAAGAAAAACCCGTTTCTTGAGAATACCAAAATCAACCTTGCGTGTAATATTGTCGATTTGTAGTAAAATTCCTGCCATGGAGTTCCTTACTGCAGACATGGTCGATCGTATGGATGTCGACCTAGCATTCGATTCCCGTAAAGCAAAAACTGATTTTAATTATGCGCCTCGTAAGTTTGAACTAATGCGCCAAATAAACGATCGACATATGAACGGCTAGACTCGCATGTATATACTATATTTCTCAAGTTTAGCTATCGTTTTCTGTTGTGCGGCACTCATGACAAAAATGATGTTGGAGAAAGAGATATTCCACAGAGATGTGCCAAACTCTAGAAGTATGCATCAAGCAATTACTCCTCGAGGTGGCGGATTGGCCATTATTATTGCATCGGTAGTCGGTTTTTTACTCGTCACACTATGCACATCATCGTACTTTCAAGATTATTTATTTTGGTGCGTCGGCCCACTGCTAGCCGTGACTGCAATAGGCTGGCTTGACGACCGTAAAGATCAATCAATTGCGATTCGACTCGGTGTTCAATGTACGGCGGCAATGGTAGTTAGCTATGTTGTCATTGATCATTCAGGAAACTTCTCGAATGTGAATTTATTGTTTATCGCCGCTTTTATCTTCGCAAGTTTTGTCATTGTCTGGTACATAAATCTTTTTAACTTCATGGACGGACTGGATGGTATAGCGTCATGTCAATCCATCATCGTTTGCCTAACATTCGCATATTGGTTTTGGTCTGCAAACGCCTACCCACTGGCGTTACTGAGCGGGTTAACAGGAGCCGCAAGTGGTGGATTCCTCATCTTTAATTGGTCCCCTGCGAAAATGTTTATGGGGGATGTTGGAAGTCTATCGTTAGGTTTCTTAATGGGTACATTTTCTTTATGCGCCACATTACTCTATGACATCCCGTTGGTAGCAAGTCTTGTTATAATGGCAGTCTTCTTATTCGATGCAACCTACACATTGTTAAAACGAATGTTAACTAAGCAGAAATGGTGGCGTGCCCACCGAAGCCACTTATATCAACGTGCGGCCAATTTCATGAATCATCGCTCCATCGTTATGATGACAGTTATAATTAATCTATGTTTGTCGATAGTAGCGACCTGGTATATATCAGAACGAAAATTTGGAGTACTTTTGCTGCTGTTTGTGGTTGCCGCATTCTATTGCCTTGCATTATTGATAGAGAAAAAGGATTCAACTGCGGTGGCCACTAACTGATGACACTCCTTTTCCGTAAAATGGCCGCATATTTTTTAAATCTACGCAACCGATGGAAAGTGTTGTTACATGACACGATCATGATTCCGGTTGCGTGGATTCTTGCATTTTGGGTTCGATTTAATCTTGATACCATTCCGCCTGTATTTCTCTCAGAAGCGATCAATTTAATCCCGACGGTAATAGTAATTCACCTTGCAACGTTTATGTTCTTCGGTGTTCACCGAGGCGTTTGGAGGTTCATTTCTTTACCAGATCTCGTGCAGCTGATTAAATCTGTTGTAGTTGGAACTTCACTGGTTGCCATATCGATCTTTTTTGTTACACGTCTAAACTTAGTTCCCCGGTCTGTATTTATACTGCACGGCCTAATTTTAATGGCCATGGTTGTTGGACCACGTATTATCTATCGGTTACTCAAAGATCGTCATATCAGTAGCGCAGCGGAAAATAGAGTGCTTGTTGTTGGAGCAGGTACGGCCGGTGAAATGTTAGTGAGGGATTTGCTTCGGGCAAGACCGAGAGTCTACGAGCCCGTTGCATTTGTAGACGACGATGGTGATAAACAGGGAAAGGATATTCAGGGGGTACGAGTGCTTGGCACATCGGCCACAATTCCGTTGCTTGTTGATGAGTTAAATATTGATCGAGTGATAATCGCAGTACCCACTGCAACAGCGGAGGAAATTCAAACCATCGTTCAATGGTGTGAAAAAGCGTCGGCTCCTTTTCGCATTCTTCCGCGACTACACTCTGTTGTACATGGTGAAATTAGCAGTAGTGATTTACGACCGGTAGAAATTGATGATCTGTTGGGTAGGAAGCAAGTTTCACTTGACTGGGAATCTATAAGCACGGGCTTAACCGGGAAAGTAATCTTAGTCACCGGCGGTGGAGGCTCTATCGGTAGCGAACTTTGTCGTCAAATAGGCAGGCTGGAACCTGAAGTATTGGTCGTTGTAGAACAAAGTGAGTTTAATTTATATTCCATTTCCCATGAGCTTGGGCGACAACTCCCAGGTCTTTTAATTAAGTCATTATTGCTTGATGTTCGCGATCGAAATGCCGTATTCGCCTGTATAGAACAATATAAACCTGATGTGGTTTTTCATGCTGCGGCATATAAGCACGTACCATTATTGCAGGAGCAGGCTCGCGAGGCCGTGAGGAATAATGTTTTAGGCACACGAAATGTAGCAGATGCAGCAACGTTTCACTCGGTTGGTACGTTCGTACTCATTTCAACAGATAAAGCCGTAAACCCAACCAGCATTATGGGCGCCAGTAAACGTGTAGCGGAAATATATTGTCAGGCGCTTAATGTCAAAACTTCGACTAAATTAATTACCGTGCGCTTTGGAAACGTTCTAGGGTCCGCTGGCAGCGTGGTACCGTTATTTAGAAAACAAATTGAAGAAGGCGGTCCCGTTACCGTTACTGATGAGCGGATGACTCGCTATTTCATGAGTATACGGGAAGCAAGCCAGCTCATACTTCAAGCAAGTATTGCCGGCGCTGGTGGGGAGATCTTTGTACTGAATATGGGTGAACCCATTAAAATTTCCTTCTTAGCCCGACAAATGATATTGCTGTCGGGGAAGCGTCCAGACGAAGATATTAAAATTGAGTATATTGGGCTTCGTGACGGTGAAAAACTGTATGAAGAGTTATTTCATCTGGAAGAACCCCTTGCCGACACAGATTATGAAAAGTTGCTTTTAGCGCAAAGTCGTAGTGTTGATTTTGACGCAGTAAATGTTTGCCTGAATACAATTTCTGACGCAGTAAACGTCTTCGACAATCAACGTTTGTATGATCTTATCAGTCAGTTAGTTCCTGAATACGACGATAGCCTTAAACGAGGAGAGCCCAAAATTTGATCCATCCAGTAATTCTATGTGGCGGTTCCGGTACACGAATGTGGCCTTTGTCGCGTTCGTATTTTCCTAAACAGTTTCATTCTATTCAAGGTAATAGAACATTACTTGAAGATACTATTCTGCGTATTGATGGACTAACTGATGTAGGTACGTGCCTGGCCATATGTAACGAGCAATTCCAGTTTATGACACAAGATCAGTTTGCTGATATGGATCATGAGAATTTTAAGCTACTAATAGAACCCTGTGCACGAAACACCGCACCGGCTATTGCCGTAGCGGCAAAATGGATTATTGATAATTTTGGATCGGGCTTAATGTTGGTAATGCCTGCTGATCACGTAGTTAAAGACGTTAAGGTTTTTCTAAATGCAGTAACCGAAGCTAGAGCCCATGCGAACGAGGGAAACTTAATTACTTTTGGAGTAACACCGGATTCTGCTGAAACAGGATATGGCTATATAAAGGCAGGGAGTAAGATAGAAAATAGTATCGTAGAAGTTGATCAATTCGTTGAAAAGCCGGATTTAGAAACGGCTAAACACTTTTTGGCCTCTGGAGACTATTTTTGGAATAGTGGAATATTTCTATTCGATTGTCAGGCTTGGCTCAGTGCTTTGGAACAATACGCCCCAGAAATATACAGCAACTCATTGCTGGCGATTGAAAATGCTGTGGATTCTGATTTTGGGTTACTACTCGATCAACACCACTTTGATTTGTGTCCATCGGATAGTATTGACTACGCCGTGATGGAACACGCGAGCAATGTGTCCATGATGCCGTTAGATGCAAATTGGCAAGATGTAGGTTCCTGGAAAGGTGCCTGGAAGGTTTCAGAGCATGATGACGATGGAAATGCACAACGGGGCGATGTTTATTTAAATGATGTTAAAAACTCTTATGTGCATTCCGATGGGCGCTTAGTGGTCGTGAGTAAACTGAGTAATGTTGCGGTTATTGATACAAAAGATGTTACCTATATTACTGATATCGATGAGTCACAAGAGGTTAAAAGTGTTGTTTCTGCTTTAAAGAAACAACAACGAGTAGAGTTGGATTTTCATCGACGTGTTTATCGGCCATGGGGCTCATTTGAAGGAATTGATTCGGGACCTGGCTTTCAGGTTAAACGACTTAGCTTAAATCCAAAAGCTGAAATTTCACTTCAATATCATCACAAAAGATCTGAACATTGGGTTGTTGTAGCGGGCACCGCGCTGGTTCAGAAAGGTGAGAAGGTGTTCGAACTTAATATTAATGAATCGGTGGATATCCCGGTCGGCACAAAACACAAGCTGTCAAATCCATACAATCAAACACTTGAAATAATTGAAGTTCAAACCGGAAGCTATCTTGGAGAAGACGACATTGTCAGAATTGAAGATAAGTACGGACGTATCAAGGAAGAGCATAGTTGATCGGTATCATCGGCGGTAGCGGTGCTTACGCAATACCGGATATGCAAGTAATTCGAGAGAATTCAATTAAGACAACCTTCGGCAATCCTTCAGCGAAACTTTTATTCGGTCAGTTAGATGAGAGCAATATAATATTTTTGCCTCGTCATGGCAGCGGACACAAGATTCCTCCTCATGCAATTAATTATCGCGCAAATATCCGTGCACTATACGATTGTGGTGCTCAATGCATCATTTCATTAAATGCTGTAGGAGCTATAAGTGCAGAATTAAAAGCACCGGATTTGTGTATTCCAGAGCAACTAATTGACTATACATATGGCCGTGATCATACCTTTTTTGATGGCAGTAACGGTGTTGTGGAACATATTGATTTCACCCATCCATACGATGAAAATGTGCGTCAAGCATTGCTTTTGGCAGCGAGTAAATTAAATCTTAGATTTCGTGGCAATGGGGTATATGCTGTAACTCAAGGACCAAGGCTTGAATCTGCATCTGAAGTAAATCGACTTGAACGTGATGGAGCGGATATAGTAGGCATGACAGGTATGCCTGAGGCAGCTCTCGCCCGAGAACTCGGTATACCTTATGCTTCTATTTGTATTATTGTTAATCCTGCCGCTGGAAGATCTCAGGAACCAATAACAATGTCGGCAATATTAGAACATCTCGACAATGGTGTAGCTAATGCTCTCACCGTTATTCGTTCTGCGTTGCCTATTCTATCGCGTCATCAATTGGCCAAACACTAATTATCGCGCCGATATTCGAACTGTCCAGGTAGTGTAAATCAGTAAGTTTTACACGTCGTTTTTCATCGAGATAGTAGGCAATTTCAATTGCCGTTGGAACATCCTGTACTACCTCACCAAAACTATTAACGATAGGAGCTGCGACCAATTCCGGGTCGCTAAATGGCACATACTTCAATAATACGTCGACGTAGAGTAGCGGAGAATGATAAAAGCGTAACGTTCCACTTAAACCACTTCCATCATCGCCAATAGTAAGTGCAGATATATCGATATACGGCGCATCTGAGATTAATGGCACTTCCTGACGCCAGGTTACATGTTGTAATACAGTATATGAAGGGTCGCGGTTTAGATTTTCTACTAGGCCTTGCATCTTTCCGAGAGAAACAGGTAGAGGAGTTATAGACCCTGTTCGACTACTAAGTTTTTGCAACTTTTCATTCAATTTAGCATGCCGCTCGGATCCGTGGCGTGGAAGCTCAGTGCCAGGGTTTCCATTATTTAGAAATACGACAATTTCAAGGTCATATTCATTTGCCTTAAGATTTGAACTGACGACCAGCAATACGAATACACCGGATAATAATACTAAGGTACGAAGTTTCTTTTTCATGCCACTATTTTACCGGATCTAGAGATTAACAGTACCATTTGATTGCTAGTCATTGATGTTAACTTCCAGCAATCTGAGAATTTCATCACATGCGACAATGCGTTCTTCCACGTCTTCACCCAGTTTTGTAACATTTAAGATAAAAGCTCCAGCCATTCGGTATTTACCTGGTTTTGATTGAATAAGACGAATAATGTTTTCCGGTTCTACACGATTGTCGTTACTGAAGTTTAATGAGCCGCTTTCACCGGTAAAAGAAATTTTTTCGATTCCAAGCTTACCTGCACGATGACTTAACCCGGTTACTTCGAACAATTTTTTAGCAGGATCGGGTAATAAACCGAAACGATCAATTATTTCCACCTGCAATTCTCTAAGAGCAACCGAGTCAATTGCGGCGGCTATTCGCTTATATAAAACTAATCGAACATGAACATCGGGTACGAAATCGGATGGAAGTAGGGCGGTGCAACCAAATTGCACATCGGCTGCTCGAACAGGTAACTGCAATGTAGGTTCTTTGCCTTCGGCCCGTTCTTTATGCCGAGTAAGTTCTTCTACGGCGCGGTTAAGATAATCCGAAAACAGAGTGAACCCAACCGTATCAATCGTACCGCTTTGAGATTCGCCGAGTAGCTCACCCGCGCCACGAATTTCTAGATCGTGAGATGCTAGGGTAAAACCTGCGCCCAAGTTTTCCATCGATTCAAAGGCATCCAGTCGTTTTTTGGCATCGGCAGTAATGGCGCTCGCATCGGGAACCAATAGATACGCAAATGCCTGATGATGAGATCGACCGACACGACCTCGTAACTGATGCAGTTGGGCAAGGCCAAATCGATCGGCGCGATTAATGATGATCGTATTAGCCGTAGGGATATCAATTCCACTCTCAACTATCGTTGTACACAGCAATACGTTGAATTTTTGGTGATAAAAATCACGCATGGTGCGCTCGAGTTCAGCGCCCCCCATTTGCCCATGACCCACTTCTATTTTTGCCTCTGGCACAATATCCATTAGCTGGTCACGCATCCACTCAATTGACTTAACTTCGTTGTGAAGAAAGTAAACCTGTCCTCCACGATGGGTTTCACGAAGAATAGCCTCGCGTATCAACGCATTGTTAAAAGGTCGAATAAATGTTTTTATCGATAGCCTGTCTACCGGTGGTGTTGCGATAATCGAAATACCACGCATGCCGGCCATTGCCATATTAAGTGTTCGTGGAATTGGCGTAGCACTTAAGGTCAGAATATCGACCTCACTACGGAGTTTCTTGAGTTGTTCTTTTTGTCTAACACCGAAACGATGCTCTTCGTCGATAATGAGCAATCCAAGGTTCTTAAATTTTATATCCGGTTGCAATAGACGATG
>Ga0213861_10000792_pt1 | contig 28178 bp, 41 predicted proteins | sample PICome_4_FD_160110 | JGI IMG/M metagenome (GOLD analysis project Ga0213861, IMG submission 160110) | Coastal seawater microbial communities near Pivers Island, North Carolina, United States - PICO131 | ecosystem: Environmental > Aquatic > Marine > Coastal | place: USA: North Carolina... | reverse complement strand
CTTCAGCGATCTGACAGACACGCTCATACTCACCAAACAGCCGCTGGCCTTGCATAGTGTTCTCTTCGCCGCCAATGCTGGAGATCACTCGGGCTGCCACATGAAACACCAAAGCTTCTTCCAAGAAAGGGTGGATCGAGATCTCCGTGTCTTCGGATGCATCTGCAGAAATGGTGTCGTGTTTTTTCAAATACTCAACAGTGAGAACCACATCAGCGATTGGCTCTTTGATGAACATCAAATCATAGTTCAACATCATCACACCGCTTGGACATGACAGATCGTTGATGTTGATTTCCCTGAACCGTTCATAGTCCTCAGCTTCATTACGCACGCCACGTACCTTGAAGAGGCCGCCAGTGAATGGCTCTTCGACAGTGTCTGTGATGTACCGTACAGCCAAGTTGCCCACATCAACATCTGACACAGCATGAACAGGATTGAGCCAGTAACGCTGGATCCCGTCTTGAAGGGTAACATTTACATAATCAAGCTTATGAGAGAACCTTCCATAGATCCTGGTAAGGGCTCTGTTGGTGTATGAGATGATCCTAGGACGATCGTATTCTGCAATGTCCCCTGACCCTTCCAAACCAATAGACAGATTGTTCAGCTCGCCATATGACAATGCTTCGTAGAGTTCACCAAGTTTCATGACACGCTCCTGTGCTCAGACGATGTAAGATGAGAATGAGGATTCTGTGTCCATGGAATCGTCATCAAAATGCCAACGGTCTGTACGATCGTCGTATTCGGTGATGGCTTCTTCACTTGGTTTCCAAGCCTTAAGATACGGCAACATGGAGATTGTGTCTATGCAATCATCGTGTTTGCTTTTGAAGCCTGTGCCTGTAGCCATTGTGATTTCTTGGATGAACTCACCCATGATCTTGGATGATTTCATTTCGACAGGAAAAAAGATCTTCCCTGCTTTGAACCATGGGACAACCAGATTGAACCGAGACAGCTTGTCAGTCTCAGGTCTGATCCCTGGTTCTCCGTTTTTCCCAGGCGTCAGATTGAACCAGATATTGCGGTTCATCATCTCGTTCTGGATCCAGTTGATGAATGCCCCCTGCTGCCCTGAGATCTCTACCCCGACAGATTGAGGCTTGTACTGAGAGGCCAGCCTGAACAGGCCGTTCAGGTTCTTATCCATGGTATCTTTCTCGAGATAGCCATCCACCCAGAACCAATCACCATTGTGATTGTGTGCCCATACAGAGATCACCGAGAAGTCAGCCGATTGCTTAGCTCGTGTGGCAAAATCTGTGGTGATGTAGAAGTTAAACTTACCACGGTTCTCTATCAGGTTCTTCCGTGAGTACCACCGAAGCTCACTATCCTGTACCAGCCGCTCCTCTTCAGAGGTGATACGCAGCATAAGTTCTTGCATAAACGCTGAGATCTTACCCGTGGCCAGAGCCGTCTCATATTGATCCAGGACAAACTCATAGGTGAACCTGTCTTCCCAGGCTCCCCTGAATTCTTCTTTGGTGCAGGGAAATTTCTCACAGACCGGATACACGTTTACGTGCCAGCCTCCTGATTCAACAGCTTCATACAGGATGTCGTTTTTGTTAAAGGGCGTGCCGTTAAACACGATCTTTCTACGACGTGGATCCAGAGCATAGTCCACACCCTTGTAGACCGTGTCTTTGATAGCCTCCATGGCCACCTTGGACTTGGCATCATCATCAGAGACCAGATCATCAAGCACAGCCAGCACAGGACGTTTACCAAAGATCTTGGTTCCTCGAAGACCTGTCTTAGCACCAAACATCTTCACCCCAAGACGGTGCCCATTCTCATTCACGAACTCTAGATAGTTGTCTGTAAACTTAGCTTCTGGCAGCCACTTCTGTAGAAAATCAGAGTTATAATATCTGAACTCAATGTTTTTACGGGCAGACTTTACACCGTTGTCCATAGAGTCAGACACGTAGATCATACCACTGATCTCACCAAAGCCTTCGATCTCTCCAAAGACTGCAATGAACGGAACCAGATATTCAAACATCAGTGTAGTCTTAGCCAAGCCTCGAGCACACAGATTAGCAATCCGTTTGTTCTCTCCAGCAATTTGATCCAGCATAGCGAGATGGACTACTGGCGTAAGGTTTTGCTCACCTTCTGAACCATTTACCAACTTAATGAAGTTCATAAACTTCAGTGCAAAAGCACTGGGCATATAATGCCCTGAGTTCAGATTGGCGTAGTCTACAGTGTTGAGCCAGTCATCTACAGTCTGCTTTTTCAATCCTTTAGATAGGATCATCTCATGTAAAGCATCAGCTTCTACATCAGAAGAAGTTAGTTCTGCTTCAAAGACTGGATCTACACTGGAAGACTGAGCCATAAGTTATCCTTTAAACCTATCATCCGTACCTGAGTTACGGGCTTCGTATGCAATCAGAAAAGCAATGCAGCACCCTGCGTGCCATAGATGTGACATGCTTGTTTCAGGGTCTGCTTTCTCCCCTTTCCACCAAGCCCACATATGCCGCATGAGAGCCCCAAAAGGACGGGACCAATGCATACCCTTTTCCCAATTACGATCAGAGTATTTGTTAGCTCCAAAGGTTAGAACTGCTCCCACCGCTTCCATAAGCTCAGGGGGTATGAGCTCCATTCTGGTCTTATCAGAATCAAACTTCATACCCTCCTGGCCTGAGAGCATCGTCTTCTCGTCAGCCCTGTAAGTATCTTCACACAGCACAGGCCCATGTTCAGTATCTCGTTGCTGGATGATGTTCACAGTGCTCAAAGGAATGAACATCTGATCCACCGTATCCAGCGTACCATTCCGATCTCTACTGATAGGGCTTTCGACGCTCATATTCACGCCTCAGTCCGCTCGTTATCATCTGCATAAAAAATAGCCTTCACAGCAAACATACTGGCTGTCTCAAGATGGGTCAGAGCAATGCTTTTACGCCGGCTGTTGGGCAGCTTAGCAATCACTTCAGCGAGCTCATTGGCCTTACCTTTGATCTCATCAACCAGCTCATTGTTGGATGGATTAAAGTCTTTAGCAGTTACATCAGTCGTCATTTCTTCACCTCTTCAGCTTCAATAGGAGTAATATCGATCGCCTTACCAAACCCTTGATGCGCAACCCTCTGAGTCTTCACACCCTTCCCAATCAGATCTCGTTGGGTCTCAGCCAGGGATGACAACATTTCCTTCAGCTCAGACATGCCATCGGTATCTTGCATCCCAATATTGAGCTCTACCTGCTTGGTCTCAGGCCGCTTCAAATGGGTCAGTAGAGAGTTTGCAGCCTCAGTCTGGACCTTCTCACTGTTGGCATGAGCCATGAGATAAGCCTGCTTATTGAGAGCATCCTGATACATGTGTTGATTCAAGATCCATGAAGGAACCAAGGTCTGCTCCATGATCATATTTACCAGCTTACCTCTGCTGTAGATCGAGACATATGCAGAGATATCCTTCTGAGTGGCTCCCCTTGCAACCAAGGCAGCCTGCCTCTTAGGAAAGGTCAGAGCATAGGCATCTTGATTGGAATGACCCATCAGCTTGTAGCTCACGTAAGCTATCGCATTCAGGTAATCTTCCATCTTAAACCGACCCTCGGTCAGCACCTTAGTATAGGTTACAAAGTTGTTCCTAATCTGCTCAGCAATGTCAGGATCTCCCACCATCTGGTTCACCTTGTCCGTCAGCTCTTGAGTCGCAAAAGACTTCAAGTGAGGAGGCAGAGCAGTTGAGATCTCATCTATAGTTAGATCTTGGTTATACCCTCCAGGAACGGAGTTAGCATACACTTGGTTTGCTTTGGTATGGTGTGACTTAGGAGCCATTACTGAACCTCATCGACAGACGTTTCAGTCTTTAGAGTCTTTTATGTCCTATGGGTCAACTATGTATTTAAAGGGGATTATACTTAGTACATAGATAGTCTTAAGTAAGCAAGAGAGTCTTGTTGTATTATATTATTCTTACGCAGTCTTATACGTTAACTTCCTTATAAATTCTTCGTTTCACTCAGAATTTATGCGTCGTTAACTTCTAAGACTGCTAAGGTATGTAGTTTATATATAGGTTATATGTTCTCTATATGTTCCTTTATAGGATATTTTTGATCATATTTTTCATAGGGATTTTTATGATGGAGGTGTTCTATTTTACCTCTACACTATGAAGGTACCTGATAATAATAAACCTACCCCCCCGGTCTTCTGTTGGTAGTGGCCACGGCCACCCCAGGTAATCATACCATCAACATAGGAGCCTATCATGGGTATCATCACTACATCAGCGTCCAATGCCGTATCATCCACCTTCAACTCAGTCTCCACGACTGCCACCACCTTCGATAAGCTGATCTCCAGCGCCTATCACGGAGCAGATGCCCTTGAGGCAAACTCCAAAGCCTACGCACGTAGGACCAAGATCACCCTCGCAGAACAAGAAGATGCGTTGCTCGAGGAAAAGCGTAGCGCCATGGCTGCCGAACGTGCAGCCCACGACATCCAACTGGAGGAGCGCTTCGACGATAACCCCAAGCTTCGCGAGAGGTACGAGTTCCACATGAACCGTATCCGCAATATTCAATCAGAAGCTACAAAATAAACCCAAGCGCTCACCGTAAGGTGAGTGCTACTTTTTTTACACAATAAACACCCTGTAAGATAGAGACATAGAGACCACATCATCTCCCCTTCTACTCTCTCCCTACTCACAAGCTCACTCAGTCCTACTCCTCACACCTTAGCTACCATCCCTTACCAAATCACACCATCGGCCCTACACGGGCCTCTCTGGCGCTCTCAAGCATGGTTTGGTTCTCCATCTCTTCTTCCTGATGCTCGCACAGCGAGCCAGTGGAGTATCCTCATAGTGAGAATACAAAACAAAACAGGAGTAGATCCATGGACAAACAAGACATCCAGATCTTCATCTCTTCCGTAATCATAACCGTGAGCTTCTGTTCATGGATCCTAATCTCTTGAAAGGAGAAACGTCATGGCACATGACTTCGAAAAACTAGAGCCTCTCTTTGAAGATACTCAATCAGACGAGCAGAAATGGAAGAACCTTTCTGTCTTCCAGCAAGAGCTGTTGGAACAAGAGTTAAAGCGTGGGCATGACCTATGTGAGATCATCTATTCATTGATGGATAACAACGGTCCATCTCAACTTACTGATGTTCAAAAACAAAGAGTGTCTTTCATCAGAGCCAACATCGAAAGGAAGATCATATGACCCAAGGGATCAAACATCTTGAATCCGTATTTGTTCGTGTGGAGCGTCTGGAGAACCTAATCTCCGAAGAGCAGATTCGTTGTCAAGAAATAGCTAACGAAGCCGAGCGTGAGTTCAACTTTGACCGGTATGATCAGAAGCTCGATCGGTATAAAGATCTCTGTATTCGTTTGGAACGTGTACAAGAAATCTCAGCCCATATGTGGGCAGAAAGGAATCTACCATGATCCAAGCAATCATCTTCATGTTGGCCGCACCTACTGCGGCTGACATTGACGTGGAAACAAGAGCGTTTCCAATCAGTATGTACTCTTCAATGGAAGAGTGCACTCAAGCATTGGGTTGGATTAACCAGCACCGTGACGATCTCGATCGTCATGTATGGTGCCAAACTGGAGAACCATCATGAACAAAAAGAAACAACTGAAACTGACCAACCGTGCGTTAGTGTCTTTCATTGAGTCACTCGAAATTCAACTTCGGTGGCAGTCCGACGATCTGGAAACAGCTATCGCAACAGCTGAAGCAGATGCAGACACGTACGTGAAGCTGCGTGGTGAAATCCTCGCACTTGAACGTAATAACCAAGTTCTTACTCGTCAGCTTGAGACTGCTCGTCAAGATGCACGAGTGTGTGATCCAGATGAGGTATTCAATATCATCTCATCCCGCTGGATACGGTCTCACGGTAAGATCGACCTGATCAAGCTGGTACGTAAGATGACCAACTCTGGCTTGAAAGAAGCCAAAGATCTTACCGAAGCTTTCTTGGCTGACTCAGACGTCAAAGCAGGCGAATACCTGCCTGAGAACAAAACGTGAACCTATGCCTGTCTCCTTTAGAGGGGGCAGGTACTTTTTTCTACTGTTGATGCGCGCACAGCGCGCCAAGGGAGTTGGATGGACCAGCTCTTCAACAGTAGGACTAATACTATGCAGAACCAGATCCAGTACTTGATGAAGCGTTTCGGATTGAACCAAAGCCAAGCGCGTTTGGTAGCCGAGCTACACTTCGGATAACCAATGTGACCCTTGCAGCCTAGCTGCAAGGGTTTCTTTTTTGGTTTCTTAACAGGCTAAGGCAATGCTTGTTGAGACCATGGAGGTGCGCACGCGCACCAAGGGTGTTGTATCGCAGCACCGTAACTCACATCCTTGGAGGATATCACTATGACTAACCCAAATACCGACATCATCGCAAAACTGGACCGCACTCTGGGCCGTACAGCGAATAAGTCCGACAAGCCGACCGAGCTTGTATACGTTAACGTGTTCATCAATACCATCGACGCAGAAGGTAATCCGGCTCGCATCTCCCTTCCGTTCAACTCTGGTCTGGTCAACATGCCGGACAAGGAGGAGAAAGGATCAACCGAATGGGTACAGGAAGCCAAGGCATCGAATGCCTTTAAGGCACGCCTGATCGATATCGCGTTTGACGATCTCGCCCCAGGCGAAACTATCGACCTCACTCCTGACTGCACTGCTCCAGGCACCATTGGTGTCGAGCTCTACCGTAAGAAGGAAGCGGCGGTTGTTGCCGATGTGGAGAACCCACATATGGCGGCTCTCGCAACGCTGACCTTCACCAAGAAGTCAGCGTAACTCCTAGCCCTCACCCAGTTCACTCTGGGTGGGGGCAGCTCTCTTTAGTAGGAGAGTCTATTTTACTCCCAATCTACTCTAGATCTTAGGGAGTCCATAAGTCAAAACACTACATTTTGTGGCTGATAGTCTGCCACATACCTCCGCGCACGCGCGGCTGGGGGAGTTGTTTACGTCTTTTTACTTCCTAAGGACTAACTACCTGATTTGAGCCAAAATCGGCAAAGGTCTGCCTAAGACCTATTAACAGTAGAGGTACCACTATGAGAGATACATTTATCACTGCAGATGAGCTGCGTGATGCAGCTGAAAACCCGAACCATGAACCAAGCAAACAGCTGTATCTGGAGGAAATGTACAGCAAGCATCAACTGATCCCACGTATCAAGAAAGCCTACCGTGAAGCAGGCTTCGAAGATGCTCTCTTGGATCATGAGATTAACCCAGCAGCAGGCATGACAGTGCTGGTCCAGATCCAGCTTCATAAGCAGACTGGCTTCCCAACAATGGCCGGTCTCATCCTACGTCACTTCAAAGATATGGTTGACCCAATGAGAGCTATCTCAGAACATCTCATGTCTATGATCAAACATGAATTCATTGGCTGGGATGACTCAACAGAAAAGTTCATCGTGGCGTATGCCATCCAAGATGAGCAGCTTCTGTTCGATCTGGAACAATATCAGTATCCCCTGCCCTGCGTAGAACATCCTGAACCAGTAACCACAAACAAAGATACTGGTTACAAAACCATCAAGAACTCAGTCATCCTGAACAACAACTATACAGATGACGATGTCTGTCTTGAGCACCTAAACAAAATGAACAGTGTCCCATTGTCTCTCAATGCAGATGTCGTTGCTTTTGTTCAGAACAAATGGGCAAACCTCGATCGCCCTAAAGCAAGAGAGTCTGCTGAAGACTTCCAGAAACGACGCAAAGCATTCAACAAGTACAACCGTACATCCAAGAATGTCTTGCAAGCTATCATGTTGGAAGATCGTTTCTGGCTCACTCACAAATATGACTTCAGAGGTCGTACTTACAGCCAGGGCTATCATGTCAACTATCAAGGCAATGACTGGAACAAAGCCTGTATCGAACTGGCTGATGCTGAACCCCTGAACAAGGAGTGAATCGATGAGTGAGTCTGTAAATTTCTATCAAGAATTAAACAATCTGCGAGAGCAGTACCCCGAGCTTACTTTCAACAATGATGGCTATGAAAACATACCTGACGCTGTGAGAGCCCGAAACAAGCAAGGGCACGATAATATTGAAGCTTTGTTGAAAAAGTCAGTTCAGGGCTTTGTCCGTTTTCAAAACTTCAAACCTCGAAAAGACGGTTCCATCGCAGTTCGTTGTCAAATGTATTGGGATCAGAAGTTTGTAGGTGTGACTTACATTCCTCTGGAAGATTTCAAACCTGAAAACATAGAAATTGAGCTTTCTTCAATTTAACTCTGCACATAACAGGAGTGAACCAATGATCCAACGACTAACCACAGAAAAGCTTGCTAAGTTGTACACGCGTATAACAAGCACTCACCCAAGCTACCCCACCTACCAAACTACAATGCAGGAAGTGCTGAAACAAATAGTCGGTCATCACTTGGCTGATGCACTTGAAGCTGATGAGTTTGAGAAGCTCCTAAGAGCTGCTGAAATCACAACACACCACCTCACATCACCCCACAACAAATAAAGGAATGATATTATGCGCAAGCTTTTTTCAGTCATCATGGCTCTGTTTGTCATCAACACGGCCGCACAAGCAGATACCTTTCAAATCTCATCTCATGGGGATTGGAAGGTTCAACTTTATATGGGAGAAAACAATAACGCTTCATGCGACATCTACACATCTGTTGATGATGTGCAGCTCGCTGTTGAATTCTGGAATGACCAAGAAGTTCACTTGGTTCTGTACCGGTTCAGTAACGAAATTGAGCCAGTACCTTCAGACATCACACTGACCTTCAACATCGACCAAGCGTCCCCATTCACCTTTAGACGTGCAAGTAACTACGGTGGATACATCCGTTTCGCTCATGATGCATCCAATACAGTATGGGGAACCTTGTTAAAGGAAATGTCTTCAGGACAACGTCTCTACTTCTTGGACAAGAACAACAAACGTCTCACACCTTCCTTCAGTCTTCGTGGCACATCACAAGCTATCGCTGAATGGAAGCAGTGCATCAAACGTCTTGGTAAAGTGTGAGAAAGAACCAATGACATATCCTCAGTTTATAATACGTCAAACCAAGGACATCCCCCTAACATGGAACCCATGATTAACTGCTTCATCTGTGGAGAAATGATCTTCTCCTATGAGCCTATAACAAAGTATCTTCTGACAGATAACGGTGTTGTTGACGTCATTGAAATCGCACATGCGCAATGTCCATCACACCATACCGAAGCAAAGGATACGGTTTGTCCAAGCCCACCATGTTTGGTCCCCTTCTCTCCCTTGGTCGAAAACTACAGACCGCTCGAGAAGCTGCAGAAGAAACACTCACTCAATGTAAGCGTCTGAATGCACCTCAGCACAAAGAGCTCATCAGGGCTCTGCAAGACGCTCACAACTCCCTGATCTCTCTCCAAGAACAGATCAACCACATGCGCAAAACAGAAAAGGAAATGCGTGAACAACGCTGACTAAGCACCTAATAACATTATCAAAAGGTAGACCCATGCAGAAATTCACTCCACTTGAATACCTTAAAATTGACGTAGCCAGCAACTACGGCCTAGATAAAACCACATGGGATACACGCTTGGCGTGGTTCCATGCAAACGAGCATCATCTTGAAGAGCTCACCAAAGACGCTGAAGAACCTGCCCTCTTCTATGCCGGCGTCCAAGCTTACAAGAAAGCTGCGGCCGGCCAGCCTATCAAATACATGATCAACCTAGATGCGACAGCATCTGGGGCTCAGATCCTGGCTGCCATTGTCGGATGTGAGAAATCAGCTCGCATGTGCAATGTCATTGATACAGGCGATCGTGAAGACTTCTATACAAACGTCTTCAGAGGCATGGAGAGCCGCGTAGGAGACTGTGGAAGCTTTGACCGATCCAAGGTCAAGGCTGCAGCAATGACGTGGCTGTATGGCTCTTCAGCTGAGCCAAAGAAAGCATTTGGTGAAGGGGCCGTACTAGACGCCTTCTATCAAACCATGTTCGAAGATGCCCCTGGAGCATCAGAATTGAATATGGGTTTGGTCTCACTCTGGGATCCAACTGCATATAGCTATGACTGGATCATGCCAGACAACTTCCATGTCCATGACTATGTAGAAGGTAAGGTAAAGCACCAAGCCTTCTTCATGGATAAGACCTATGACGTCATCGAGAAGGTGAACCAACCATCAGACTTTGGTCTGAGCATTGGTGCTAATACCACCCACTCCATTGACGGTATGGTTGTCCGTGAGATGGCACGTCGCTGTGACTATGATCTGAATCAGTATGTCTATCTTGCTGAAATGATCATGCAGTCTAGCTATGCCCGTGGCAAAGCAATCAAAGTTGATCGTGAAAAAGACGACATCGTTCTGACCCTCTGGCAGCACTATAAAGATTCTGGCTTTCTCTCTGCCCGTATCCTTGACTACTTGGATCACTACAACTTGGGGTTGGTAGATTACTCTGTCATTCTCAAGCTGTTAAAGTCTATGCCAGAGAAGCCCTTCAAAGTGCTCTCCATCCATGATTGCTTTCGCTGCCATCCTAACTACGGCAACAACTTGCGTCAGCAGTACAATCAGATCCTGTCTGAACTGGCTGCAAGCGACATCCTCTTGTTCATCACTTGGCAAGTGGCAAAAGGAAATGTCCAAGTCTCTAAGCTGGCAGACATCTCTAAGGATGTTCTGAACGCTAACTACGCACTCAGCTAAAAGCAAAACCCTCTCCCTTAACGGGGAGAGGGTTTTTTTTTCACACCAACCAACCTGATCATCACAACAGGAATGCTTGGAAGGTAGCCTCGCCAAATTATTTTTCCAAGCCCTTAAATCAATTTTTTGGGTCCGATGGCACAATATGTGGTTTCTCGGTCCCGCACAGATACAAAGGATAGTCTTATGGAACGTACCGATACTGTAAAAAAACATCTTTCTTCGGGTGGCTGCGGAGGTGACGTCTGCACCCATTGCAATGGCTCTGGTATGACAACTGAACCAGATGGCTCCCGTCCAGGGATGAACATCACCGAAGACTGTTACAGATGTAGAGGTTCAGGAATGAAACCATAATTTTAGTATCCCAGTTCCAGCTGGGTAGTAGGGGTAGAGTGCAGCTGACGTACTAGCCCGATGTGCTACCCCTACATTTAATTCCTTCAATAACAGAGAAAGTCAATCCAATGGCCGAACGCATCACTTGCTACGTCACGCAAGTACTACCTGAAGGGGCAGCATTTGCTGTCCGAGAAGACAACAATGAATCTATCTACATCTCAGCTAATCTGAACAAAGAGCTCGAGCTTGAACCAACAGATGTTCTTGCAGCGGTTATTGTACCAAATATCCGTATGCCTGAACGTACCCCATGGTTCATGCTTACTGCCTCTTTGCTTGAAGACGAAGCATAGCACATCACACCAACCAACCATTATCACTAAGGATATCACATATGCCTATGTACGAACTCACACCTAGTCAAATCATGAAAGAGGTCATTCACTGCATCTCTCGCGGCAAAGTACCTCTCATCCGAAGCAGCCCTGGCTTGGGAAAGTCATCCATCATTGCTCAGATTGCACGAGATTTTAATCTCTGGCTTATCGACCTTCGCCTGAGCATGTGTACACCAGAAGACTTTATGGGCCTGCCCTTCCGTAAAGATAACAAAGCCAGCTTTATGTCTTTTGATACATTCCCTGTTGAAGGGGATCCTATCCCAAAAGGCTATGATGGATTCCTGCTCTTCTTGGATGAAGTCAACTCTGTTGGCAAAGCCATGGAAGCAGCTGCATACAAAGTCATCCTCGATCGCATGGTAGGCCAAGCTAAGCTGCACCCTAAATGTGCTGTCGTATGTGCAGGCAACCATGACACAGATGGAGCCATCACAAACACTTTGGGTACAGCTTCACAGTCACGTCTGATCCACTTGAACATGCGTGCAAGTTCAGAAGAGTTTGAAGTCTATTCTCAGAAGCAAAACTTTGATCCACGCGTCACAGCATTCATTCAACATGCTCCAACCAAGCTGCATAAGTTCAATCCTGACCACAGTGATTATACCTATGCCTGCCCTCGCACCTGGGAGTTTGTCTCTGATCTCATCAAAGACGTAAAGAATGAAGACATCAGTATGCCTCTCTTGGCCGGCACAATTGGTGAAGGCATGGCAGTTGAGTTCAACACGTTCCTTCAGGAATTCTCTAAGCTGCCTAAGTTCCAAGACATTGTTGCACGTCCTGAGTCCGCAATCGTTCCTTCAGGAACCGCAACACAGTATGCGTTGACAGCTCTGCTCATGGAAAAGACTGACCGTACTAACTTTGAAAAAGTAGTCATTTACGCAAAGCGCATGGCTGCAGAACTGCGTGCTGTTTACTTCCGTGGGGTCGTGTTCCGTGATCCAGGTATCCGTAAGACAGACGCCTTCCTTGATAACCTTCAAGAGCTTCAGGAGTACATCTATGACACTTCTTCAGAGTCCAATGCCTTCGCAACCAAAGCTGCCTAATCGAGATCAACTTCTTGGTCAGTTCTGGTCAGATTACTGGGGTGTCTCCCATCTTCCTGACATCTCAGAGCTGAACCAAGATTTTGAGAGAGTCTTAAATGAAGCCCTGTCACGTACCAAAGTACGTATGTTCCTCCATAAGAATGCAGGGTTTCTAGGCTCACTCATGTCGAGCCACTCATACGAGTGGTCTGACATTATCATGACAGCTGATAACAATGGCTCACGCATCAGATGGAACCCTTGGTTCTTCTGGTCTCTGTCTCCAGAGACACGCGTGACAGTCCTTGCTCATGAGCTCTGGCACACAGCCTATGATCACATGGGTCGCTTTATGGATCATGACCCAGAAGACTTTAACAAAGCTGCAGACTTTGTAATCAACATTGATCTTGCAGACTCTGGCTACAGCTTTGTTGGTATTGAATGGGGTTGTCTTGATCCACGCTTCAGGGGGATGCACACCCAAGAAGTCTACGACATTATCCATGTTCCTAAACCTCCTCCACCTGGGGGATCTGGAGCCATGGAGCCAATGGAGTCAGACGGTGGAGATGGTACCTCTCCTGAAGACATTATGGCAAATGCAGAGAAGCATCGTGGTCAACCTATCCCAGCCAATGACCTAGCTCCACCAGAGCCAGGACAAGAAGCTGAGATCGAAAGAAAAACAAAAGTTGTTAAAGCTATCCAAGTAGCTCAGATGTCTGATCAAGCTGGCAGCCTTCCAGGGGAAGTTACCTTGATCTTGGACAAGTTTCTCAACCCTGTCCTACCTTGGCCACAGCTGCTCAAACGCTGGTTCTCTGAAATGTCCCGTGATGATTATTCATGGGCCAGACCCAACCGCAGATACGAAAATATCTATCTTCCTCATATCTCAGGAAACAACGGTCTAGAGCACTTGATGTTCTTCTATGATATCTCAGGCTCAGTCACCGACGAGCAGATCTATTTTGCCAACAGCGAAGTAAAACACATCTTCAATACCTATCGTCCTAAGAGACTCACTTTGGTCACTTTTGATGATGGCATCAGGGATGTGTATGAGTTTGCTCAAGATGGTAAATTCAAAGATATTAAAGTGATCGGCCGTGGTGGCACATCACTTGATCCAGTACGTGCCTACATCAAGAAACGGAAGCCTACAGGTGTTGTCATCTTCTCAGACCTCTACTGTACTCCCATGGGGGACAATCCTGGTCCTCCTATCCTCTGGGTCGTGCTTGATAACAAAAGTGCCAGTGTGCGCTTTGGCAAGAAAGTCCACGTAACTGCAGACATGAAAGCTGCCTAAATGAGAGTCTTCCCCTCTTAACCAATGGGGAAGACTTATATCTACTAAAGCACTCCACATCATACCATAGGCACGCAAATGATTTACAACTCACAGACCCTGCTTCACGCCTCTCCCATCAAAGACATGTATGACTACAAACGTCGTACGCATGGCGTCAGCCATGGTCTCAGTGAGGCAGGCTATGACATCTGCCTCAAGCAAGACATTAGGTTTGCACGTTCTTTTGACAACATCATGTACCACACCATTGATGACAAAAGGCACTTGGGGAATTTTGTGATCGCTTCAGCGATCGAAGAGTTCACCATGCCAGACAACCTTGTGGGTGTCGTACACGACAAGTCCACATGGGCCAGACAAGGCCTCTCAGTGTTCAACACAGTCATTGAGCCAGGATGGGGAGGCTTCCTCACGCTTGAGCTTGTATATCATGGCTCAGAGCCTCTGGAGCTGTCTGCAGGTGCTGGCATTGCACAGGTCTTGTTCCACGAGACCACGTGTCAGGTCTCCTACGATGGTAAGTATCAGAACCAGGAAGACCGTCCTGTCTCTGCAATCTTTGAAAAAGGATGATGCACATGAGCATACAAGTACAAGATCACGACTTGTCCAACGTCATCTTCTTTCCTGAAAAGTCCCTCTCTCAAGTCAAAAGTGAAATAGCTAATCTACAAGAAGTTTTTTCTCGGGCATTGGCTGTCTATGCAGAATCTGGTGTCTATCAAGATGCCCAGATCATACTGGCTCTCCAATCACGTCTTGATGCACTGGATGAGTTTCTTTCACATCTCGAATAGGTATAAATATATGACTAATTATTCAAATCTTCCTCCCCACATGCAAGACACTGCACGTCGATACGTAGAACGTGGTGTCCCTGGAGGCTCTTTTTTTACTTCTCTTGTAGAAAATAACCTCGTCATGTCTTTCTCCAAAGCAGACGCTGTGAACCTTGCCTACATGGAAAAATGGTGCACATGGCTTTACTGGGAAGCCCCTTCTGCATGTTGGGGATCTCTTGAAAAATCTCAAGCTTGGATCAAAAATGGAGGCTTAGATGGACTACATAAAGAAGAAGAAGAGTCTTCCAATGAAGACTGCATCTGAAACACTTCTCATGCTTAACCAACCTGCATTTGTCAGGGTGGTTTTAGCCTCTCTTGAGTTGCGTAAATTTGAAGAGCCTTTGGATCCAGAACTTATGACCACCTTTGGCCATGCTATCCTTGAATTGGCTTCTGAAGCCGATCGTGCTGAGCAACGTAAAACCCGTATCGCAGCACAATAATCACATCACATCACACCAAATTTAGGATTATCACAATGCAAAATTTGAAAGACAAGTATCCCGAAGCCTATCAAGCTCTCATCAATCACAACTACAATTCCTTGTGTCGTATGATGGGTATTTTTAGCCGGCAAGTAGACATGGATCGTGCTCTAGGAACCAACTCATCTGTCAGTAACTGGATGACGTTGAGAAATATGCCTACTGAAAAATTTGAAGTCCGTGCTCAACGCTATTTCTGGAAAATTGAAGAAGCTCAAAAAGCTGCAGCTGCACAGCCAGTTGTGACGCCAACTCCTGAGCCTCTAGCTAAGAAAGCACTAGCTGAGCCAAAAACAGAAGAAGAGCTCTTCTTGGTCACCGTTCCTGCCCATCAGGTACATAAAGTCGAGGCTGTTCTCAAAATGCTCAAATGTGATCTAGTCACAATTTAAACCACATCAAATCAAAGGATAGCAAACCATGAAAGACCAGGCTCCGCCTTCTCTTAAATGGACTCCCAATGGGTATGCCACCGTCGCTTACGGTGTGGACATGATCCAATACATTATCCATTGGGATCTTTTCTCAGCCACCCTAGATTTCTTTCCAGCTGATGCTGGGAAGAGTCTCAGATTTGAAAGTCTGGCTAAAGCTAAGCTACATGCTGAGGTGAATCATGCCATCCGACTGCATGAAAAAGGAAGTCAGTGATGTTCCAGTTCATTGGGATCTTCGTCACATGGCTCTTTGGTGCTTGGCTCTCATTCATGCTTCCGGTGCTGTTTGGTCTGTATCGGTCAAACAGTACTGAAAGCTTGGGAACCACTATCAAATGCTTCTGGTTCGGTGCCGTGTTCCTACTTGTCTATGTGGGAACCACCATGGCTTATTTTATTGTTAACTAACAAAAATAAAGGACACTGCTTGATGGACAATTCATTATTTTATTCAAAGAGGGAACCAACATGAAACTCACACCAGTAATCGTATGCACCGACAAGCGTGCAGTTGTTTTTGGATTTGCCAAGAAGGACAAGCCTAACAAGAACGGCCAGATCGTGTTGCAAGATGCCCGTATGTGCCTGTACTGGCCTGCCAGCGTAGGCGGCGTATTTGGCCTTGGAGAGATCGGACCCAATGCTGAAACAAAGGTCAGCGCCACGCTACCAAAAGTACGTCTTGAAGGCGTGACGGCAATCTTTGACGTGACAAAGGCGGCGAAGAAAGCATGGAAGGCTGCGCCAGTTCAAGGCCGTCAGTAATGGCTTGGGGTGATACAGAGGTGATGCCGCAGAGCGGTTATGGTTATGGTTATGGCTTCTGCTATGGTTACGGCTATGGCTATAGCGATGGCACCGGCCACGGCCACAGCCACGGCACCAGCTCTGGCTGTGGATTTGGCACTGGAGATGGTTACGGCGACAGCCTTGATGATGGCTACGGCTATGGAGATGGCAATGTGGATGGTGATGGTGTCGTGATCCTTGAACAGGGAGAAACATAATGGCTTGGGGTGATACAGATTCGATGCCTCAGGGTGGCGATGGCCACGGCATTGCCTATGGTAGGGGCTATGACGATGGCAGTGGATATGGCAGTGGTATTGGCTATGGCATTGGCTATGACATTGGCATTAGCTATGGCATTGGCAGTGGCAGTGGATATGGCTTTGGTAGGAGCTATGGCGATGGCCGTTTCGATGGCGATGGCTTTAGTCAGAGCCGTGGCGTCGTGATCCTTGAGGAGATAAATAATGGCTGATCTCAAGTTTGAAATGGTCTCGGTCAGTGACGACTGGGAACCAAGTGAAGAAGAAATCGCTGATTACTGGGCAGGTGAGGGACACCTCATCTTCCACGTCCTGAGTCACACCAAAGACACCAAGTATTGTCCCTACGAAATCGACTGGGACGATTACAGTGGTTGTGTTGGTGGACTCGAAGAGACCTTGGGGATCGACTACTCGGTCAACGAGGACATCCTCGACGTAGGAAAACTCCAAATCGGAGTCACCTACCATGTTCAAGGCATCACTGCTCACTTCACAAGGGGCGATGGCTGGACCACTGACGACGACGTTGATTACTACGTCAAATCTGTAACCAAGATCATCTATCCAGGCAGGTTCATTGCTGCTTGGTGGTGGCATCTCATTGGATGGAGAATACGCCAATGGCTACACAGGGCAGTACCGTGATCCTTGAAAAACATCAAAATAAAGGAAAAATGTCATGAACATGCAAGCCGCTCTCGATACCATCGATGGACGTAAAATTTATCTTTATCCTGAACAGCCTCAGATGCAGGTAGAAGTGATCCTGGCTTCTAAAGGACCACACCAAAGCAAACCCCTCTACACCATACGTATGCGTTATCCTCGGATCATCCATGGTGAGATCATGACCCATCGTGTATTCTCACGTAATGCCCGCAGCTCTCGTGCTGTTCCAGTAAAAACCATGCTTGATGAAGTGCTGAACATTCCATTCATTCCCTGGCACTGGGGCAAGAACCAAAAAGGGATGCAAGCTAATCAAGAATGTAATAACCCAGTGATTATCCCAAATAGCTATGTAAATTACTGGGATTCTGATACTCCCATTTCCCGTGAGGCCGCTTGGCTATATGCTTCTGAACGTACAGTTGAAGTTGCTGAAGCCTTCATGGAAGCGGACTACCACAAGCAGATTCCCAATCGTCTGCTAGAGCCCTTCTCCTGGATCGATACACTCATCACAGCAACAGAGTGGGATAACTTCCTCTGGCTCCGTGACCATACTGATGCAGAGCCTCATCTTCAGGATTTGGCTCGTTTGGTGAGGCAAGCGATCGACAATGCTGATGTGGAGGAACTGAAGCCTGGACAGTGGCACCTGCCTTATATCACTGAAGAAGATTGGAAGACTGAAGAAACGCAATCTCAAACAGACTCTCACCTGTGGCTTTGTAAGATCTCAGCTGCTCGATGTGCTCGCATCTCATACAAACCCTTTGATGGAGATGCTTCATATGAGCGTGAGCTAGAACGCTATGATAGTCTGGTTACAGCTGATCGTGTTCATGCTTCACCTCTGGAGCATCAGGCAACGCCTGACAAGATGTGTACTTATGATACTAACATCTTTGATAAAACAAATGATGGCCTTACTCCAATAGAGACGCTTGAGTTCTATGTTGCCGGACGAAACCCTGAGTTACACGGCAACCTAGACGGCTGGATCCAGTATCGTAAAACCATCCCTAATGAAGCTAAGACGGTGGGCGTTTTGGATCCAAACGTGTAAACTAATACTACCTACATATTTATGACCCATCCTCGTGTAGGCAACTAACCTCCTCTCCTCATCGCTAACCCCGATACCTATTGGAGAGGAGGTATTTTCACACCACATCACATCACAGCAAAAGGACTAATATTATGACAACTGTCGAAGAGTATCATGCGCAGCATTGAAGTTCCCAAGGACTAGCATTCCGCCTAGTCGTACACACTAAGGTTTGCGTTCACACCACATAATGATGCAAGATGTGGCAGCACTGACTGACTGGAGATTCTTAACCTCAGACAAACGAAAACCGCCACCTAACCAGATGACGGCTCCCGAAGAAATATAACTGACCCTTTGTTTCTTCCATGAGTCTCATCATAAATCAACCCAGAATCTCATTTCTGGGAACAGTCTACCTGTGCTTGGCGGTATGGAGCAGACAATGAAACTTATCGACACTTTGCTAGACATGATCCTGGTAGCCGGCATCACTCTCCAGGATCTACAAGATCGTCAACTACAAAGAGATCAACCTGAAGCTGACACTAATAAGATAAACAATAACAATAATTCATTAGAAGCTTCGCCCTTTTGGGTTGAGCTCTCTGATCAACTTCCTGAGCCTGCTAAACAACTGGCTCAAGAGATCCAACAGACACGTCCCGAGTTGTCTCAGGTCTCTCCTCTTAGGCTGTGGACAGACTTTGTAGCCTTCAACAGACTCAAAGGACGTAAAGGACTGATACGTCTCAAAGCCTTCTTTGGTTTCCTGCGAGTCTGGGAGGACCGTCTAGAGCCAACTAAGGCTTATAAGCCTGTATCCCCTGCCCCATCCCTTACTGAGCATCAGAGAGGCTTCCAGGAGCTCTGTGCAGCTGCCAGAGCTGACAAGGTCCATGAATACAAACAGGCTTTAGAACGTCTGTGGGGAATCAATGACTATGCTTCAGCTGTCAAAGCCATGGCTCAGAAATGGGATGTTAGTCTGTACCGTGCAGCCTTTGCTGTTCACGGTGACTCAGTAAAACAAGGCATTCTAAAAGCTTAACTAAAAAATTCCCTTATTGAGGGTACTTTTAGCTAGACACCCCTATACACCACACCATATCATACCTTCACCAATGCATTAACGAATGGGAACGTATGTATGTCTCCAGATAAAGAAGCCCTCTTGGGGCACCAAATGAAAACACTTGAATATCTTAGAGGTCATAGATCTCGCCTACCTGCCAATGAATTTGCAGTAGCCAACATGCCTCGGCTTTCAAAGCACGATCGCATTCTCAAATTCTTTAAGAAAAACCCTGATCCGATCTACACATCAGAGCTTTCCAAACGACTCAATATTGGCGCTGATCCACTCAGACGCCTGTGCCGTACCTTAGTTGTTCGCGGTTCTCTGAACAGCAAACGAACCAACATAGGTGTCATGTATTACACGCCTTAGAATCTGGACCTTGTTTATCCTCCCTGTTGCGAGGTCCAGAACTATCATGAGATGTCTGATGTATCTTCGCGCCATCCGTCTCATGATAGACTTACCTGACTGATCGAGTCACTCAGCCCTGCTTTGAGTCTTGGCTCTTTCAGTCAGGTATTTTTTTAACAACACCTCAAGCATGTCCCCATTGGTTCTACGCTCATGCTTACACAGTGATCTGAACGTGTCGTACACATTCGCGTGCATACGGATAGACATCTGAACCGTTGGGTTAGGCTCTCTAGATTCCCATCTCTTAACGGCACTCTCATTTCCTTCAAGGACATCCTGAAGAGCTGCAAAGTCTAGTTTGTTAACCATTTTCTAATCTCCTGGGCTTACTTTTTAAAACTTGCGTTGTGTTTACTGCTTCCAACAATTCTATGACCTCTTCCGCAAAGAGCTCAGCGTTAGCTATAGCTTTCATCACCCCAGACACGTCGTTGGGATCCAAGTGATATAGATCACCCCCAAAGTTATGGAGTGATGAAAACGCAGTTCTGCGGTTCAGTTCTGTTGTGAATGTCTTTGCCTGTTGTCTTACTTGTTCGTTTAGCGATTTAGCTAACCTGGATTTTACAGCTGCCTGTGTGTTTGCAAACAGCACTCTGGTCATAATCTTACGTCTCATGGCTTTGCTCTCTAAGGCAACTTGAGCCAGAGTCTCTACTGCACCTTCTGCGTCTGGATGTTCTTCAGCCATAGGGACAATGACAAGATCACTCTCGCCCATGGCATATGCATTCAACCTAGATGCAGTACCTTCTAGATCTAATATTACATACTCAGCTGTTTCCTTAGCTGAGTCGATCTCATCGTGTATCCACTTCTCCCCTTTGGTTTTGTAGACCTTTAAGTTCGAAGGTAGTTTTCCTTTGTTTGCCCAGCTCATTAATCTCTTGGCTGGATCAGCATCTATCAAAAATACTGGAGCGTGCTTAGCTAACGTCGTACCAAGTATGATAGCAGACGTCGTCTTTCCCGCTCCCCCTTTTGAAGATGCAAATGTTATAACGCCCATCTGCATGTTCCTTAGATTTCCCACGTAAGTCTAAGCACATCATTTGACCTAAGTCCACCCTAAAGCTTACCATATCAAACCACACCGCTTTGTGTGATGTGTTAATATTCATAGAATCAGTAAAGACAGGAACTGACATGCCCCTAACAAATGACCAGCAGGCTGCGGCCGATGCTTTCTACAAATTCCTGTTCAGAGACGATCAAACTTTCATCCTCTCTGGCGGCGCAGGTGTAGGTAAGACGTACATGATGAAGTACCTTAAAGACGTCGTCATGCCTAAGTACACTGATGCTTGTAAGCTGACTGGACTGACTCCTGAATTTCATGACTCAGTCTTCACAGCCACAACCAACAAGGCTGCTGAAGTGCTTGAGAAAGCTATCAACAGCCATGTGCAAACAGTACATTCCTATCTTGGTATCCAAGTGAAGAATGACAACAAATCCAAGCAGCAGGTTCTGATCCAAAATAAGGTTAAGAATACTGCAGGCCTTGTCTTGTTCGTAGACGAAGCTTCCATGATCGACAGCCAGCTGTATGACATCATCTTGCAGAACTCTAAGAATGCCAAACTGGTCTTTGTTGGTGATCATGCTCAGATGGCTCCTGTCTCTGAACGTCTCTCACCCATCTACAAAGATGTTAAAGAAGCTAACTTCATCTTCCTCAATGAAGTTGTCCGTAATGCTCATAGCCCTGCCCTCATGGCTCTATGCTCGCAACTGCGTACGACAGTGGAGACAGGCGAGTTCTTCCCTATAGATGAAGTTCCTGGCTCCATTGAGTATCTTGACGATCAAGCCATGCAAGCTGAGCTCACACACTACTTTAGAAACCCTAACCCTACATGCCGGATCCTCACGTACACCAACGAGAGAGCCAAGACATACAACTCTTTTATTCGTGAGCTGAGAAACCTGCCTGAAACATTTGTTCCAGGTGAAATTGTAGTGAACGCTAAAGCTTATTTTTGTAGTACAACTAAAACTTTTGTTTCAGTTGAAAGAGAGCTTGAGATCCTAGAGGTTAAATTGGATCAACCTGCGGGCTGGGCTCATTACACGCCTAATCGTGCTGAGCTGATCGTACATGAGTACAAGGTAAAGCGCCTTGATGCTTCAGCCACTTTTCCCATGAGAGTCCCTGCAGATCCTGACATGTATCAGATGATTCTCAAAGCAGCAGCTAAGCAAAAAAACTGGTCTGATTATCACCATCTGAAGCAGTCGTATGGTGATCTTAGAGACCCAGAAGCTTGCACCATCTACAAGAGCCAAGGCTCAACTTATGACACTGTCTTTATCGATATTGGTAATATCGGTGTCAGCCGTGATCCAGAACAAGTTGCCCGAATGCTTTTTGTAGGTGCCTCACGAGCACAGAACAAAGTGTTCTTCTATGGCTCACTCCCTGCCCAGTACCAGGGTAAAAAATCAGCATGAGATATAAAAAGAGGATTAAAGATATGCATCCCTATCCCAGACAGATCATTGAAGATGTCATTGAAGCTCTTGGACGTTCGACAGAAAAACTGTTGAAGCGTCAGAAAGAATATCTGATCCATAAAAATGAAGAGCTTGGAGGACACAGTAACGGCTTTCTCTTAGGAGGCCATTACTTCACCAAGCTTGAAGATCAGGTTAAAATCCATACAGCCATCAAGAAGCCACTGCATCAATCTCTGTACCCTGAAGGTCTAGAGCTCTTGCAAGGAACCAAAGAGCTCGAACAAGACATGCAGCAGTTGACCCAAGGCTTGTCAGTAGTCTTATTTGATTGTCGCACACGCCAAGACATACGAAATGCTCTGCCTGATACAGTCATGTATTTGTTGCCAAATATTTTTAGTGTTAGCAGAACCAAAGATGAAGCTTGGACCCTTAGAGATAAGCCCCTTCAGATGATGGGCTATCCTAAGACCGCCAAGCTTCTAAACATCTACAGCGCAATGAGGATACTCGAGTAATGCGGTACCAGACGTTTACAGATACCGAAAGCAGCAGCTACGACATAGCTATTTTATCTACAGAACTAGACAGTGCAGCCATGCAGTCTGAGTATCTGGATAACAGTTGTATGGATCCCAAAGACGTCATTGCTTACGAGCTTCACCAGACAGGCAAGAAAACCAAAGTAGCTGTACAAAAAGAGTATTTAGCTGATCTCATTCCTGCCCTCTCAGACATCGGTGTAACGTACCTCATCGTCACAGATGCTGAATATTTTAAGACCATCACTGGATCTAAAAAAGCAGAAGCCAACTTAGGCTACGTCATGACAAACGTATATCCTGAATCCTTGGCTAATCAGTTCCACGTACTGTACTGCCCTACCTTCAGAGCCATCTGGCACAATCCTGAACCAACTAAAGCTAAGATCCAGATTGCCATGGATGCTCTCTTCAACTTCATGAACGATCGGTACACAGCTCCTGGGATCGACGTATTGAAGTTTGCTGATTACCCTCAAACAATCTCAGAAATCCTAGATTGGCTCAACAAGCTGATTGAAATGGATGTGCCTCTGGCATGTGACATCGAAGCTTTCTCACTCAAGCACTATTCTGCAGGCATTGGTACCATTGCTTTTGCATGGAGCCAGCATGAAGGCATTGCCTTCCCTGTAGATCTTGGGCCTGACGGTAAGCAAGTACGCGACGCTTTGCGGAGGTTCTTCAAAACCTTCAATCAAAAGCTGATCTATCACAACATCAGCTATGACGTGAACGTGCTCATCTTCCAGCTCTACATGGATGACATTGCTGACACTGCAGGTCTTCTTACTGGCCTAGGTACCATGCTCAAGAACTGGGATGACACCAAGCTCATCAGCTATCTGGCAACCAACACATGTGCAGGTAACAAACTGAGTCTCAAAGACCAGGCTCAAGAGTTTGCTGGTAATTATGCTGTCGAAGAGATCAAAGACATTACCCAAATCCCTCTTCTAGACCTTCTTGAGTACAACCTCATCGACGCCTGTTCTACATGGTATGTCTATAACAAGCACATGCCTACCTTGGTTAACGATCAACAGCTGGAGATCTACGACACGCTGTTTAAGCCGGCCATTGTAGACATCATCCAGATGCAGCTCACAGGTATGCCTTTGGACATGGCTGAAGTTCGTCGGTCAGAGCAAATCTTCAATCACGATCGGCAAACCGCGCTACACCACATCCAATCACATCCTGAAGTTCAGGAGTTCGTTCAACTGCTCAAAGAACAGCTTGAGGATGATCACTACCAAGATTGGGTCAAACGTAAGAACAACGGAGTCAAAGTCAGACCCTATGTTCCCAAAAAGTTTGACGTAGAAATCAACCCAAACTCACCTCTTCAAATGCAGGGACTCCTTTATGAACACTTAGGCCTCCCCGTCATTGAACGTACCAAAACTCAACAACCTGGAACTGGATCTGAAATCCTAGAAAAGCTCAAAGCTTACACAGAGAATACAGCTGTTCGTGATCTTTTGGATCGCTTCCTAGAGTTCAAAGCAGTAGATAAAATCTGTTCTACTTTTGTTCCGGCCATGCTAGAGGCCGTGCCATCATCAGACGGCCGGCACTATCTGTTCGGAAATTTCAACCTGGGTGGGACAGTCTCTGGTCGCTTAAGTTCATCAGGTCCAAACCTGCAGACCATTCCATCTACAGGCAGCACTGCAATGAAACGCAAGTATGCCAAGCTTATCAAGAACTGCTTCAAAGCTCCTGAAGGTTGTCTCATGGTGGGTCTAGACTTCAACTCACTTGAAGACATGATCTCAGCTTTGACAACCAAAGATCCAAACAAGCTCAAAGTCTACCAGGGTCACATTGTTTACGAAGTCCAAGTGAATGGGCTTACCCATCATATTCGAGACGACACTACTGTTGTTTATGATGGCAAAACCTATACAGGAGCGCAATTCTATGAAGCCATGTCCCATTGCTAACTTCGAACGAAAGTACCTTATTTACCCAAATGGTACCATCTGGAACCTTGCAAAGGAAGCCTGGCAAGCCCAAACCCAAAATCCCAACGGGTACATGAAGGCACTTCTCTCGTTGAATGGCGCAAGGGAGCAGCTTTTAGTACACCGCCTTGTGGCGCTGCACTTCTTGCCCAATCCCTACGCACATTCGCAGGTCAATCATATCAACGGGAATAAACAGCATAACGACGTTGCTAATCTGGAATGGTGTAACCGTTCAGAGAACATCCAGCACTCTCTCGCTACAGGACTACGGCAAGGCTACATGTCACCGGCTGAAAAGCGCGACCTCATCGAGCGAGTATTTGCTGGGGAACTTATACGGGATCTCGCGGCCGAGACGGGACGCAAAGAGGAGTCTCTTTCGGGAATGCTTCGAAGGTGTGCGGAACAGGACGGTCGGAAGAATGAATGGACCCAGGAAATGGTAAGGAGACGTAAACTTGTCGCAGTTCGCAACATTAAAGCGTGGAACACCTCTAGAAATACCTAGTGGTGCAGAGGTTACTATCAAAAAAGTTGGCAACACGGACGGCTACGATGGTCACTGTCTCAGAGCCCAGTCTTATTTTGGTGATCAGATGCCTGATATTGATCCAACATCAGTAGACAGCATCAACTCTGTTCAAGAGAAGTACCCTACCCTACGGCAGGATTCCAAAGGCCCAACCTTTGCTCTTACCTATCAAGGTACATACATGACCTTGATTGCTAAGTTTGGATTTTCCAAGACTGTCGCTCTTCAAATCGAGAAGCGATATCATGAGCTCTACCAAGCTTCTGATGAATGGGTCCAAGACAAGCTTCAAGGAGCCAGCAAGGATGGTTACATCACTTGCGCATTTGGCCTTAGAGTGCGGACTCCTCTTCTCAAGCAGGTTGTCTTAGGAAACAAAGCTACCCCCACTGAGGCAGCCGCTGAAGGCCGTACAGCAGGCAATGCACTAGGACAGTCCTGGTGCTTGCTTAACAGCCGTGCCGCTACTGAGTTCATGCGTAAAGTTAGAGCCAGTAAGTATCGTCTGTTGATCAAACCGATCGCACACATTCATGACGCTCAATACTACGTCATACCTGATGACATTGAGGTTCTCATGTTCTTAAACCAGCATCTCGTAGAGGCTGTTCAGTGGCAAGAGCATCCAAACATTGCACATGATAGTGTCAGGCTGGGTGGTAACACCTCGATATTCTATCCATCTTGGGCTAATGAAGTGAGCATACCAAATCACGCCACAGCAAACCAAATCAGAGAGATAGTCCAAACCAAGATTATTCCTCAACTTGAAAAGAAAGCAGCATAATGACTGACACAAAAACTTCCGCACCTACAGAAGACACACAAGAAGAAAAACTAATGTTCTTTTTCATGGCTACAGCTCTGGCCATCTACGGCACAGATGATGGACCTAAGCAACGCCATGTAAACGTGCTTCTTGAGAGTCCTCAGATCCATCTGGCAAAGAAAGACCTGCAGCACATGAACCGCTCTGTTATTGCTCGTATCAATGCAGAGAATGGTATCACACCAGACCAAATCAAAGACGTCGTGATTACAAACATCTCTCTGCTTGGTCACATGGCTCCGTCTATCTTCCATGCTGAACCAACCATCGAAACCCCCGCTCCTAAACAATAAGAGCAGGCATGGAAGTAGGGTGTGATGGTTGCACTCAGCGCTCATAACGCTTGCAGACAAAGTTCGATTCTTTGTGCTTCCACCACCAAATACCTTGATGGATCATCCTGATCCTGTAAGCTTTGAACTCGCATCACACCACATCACATCAGTTAAACCCGGATCATATTCCGGGTTTTATGATCTTCAGGAGATTCACATGAGTAAGATGACTAATATTACAGGCATCAGCCTGCCCCTAGCTGTTTGGTTAGCTAACGATGATTACGATTTTGTCCCTGGGGATAAGTCTATCTCAGCCACAGCACTTCTTAAATCCACACGTCAAATTCTACTTGGTGAGCGTCTTACTTCAGAAGTTAGACAAACACCTGACGTGACAGACCGTATCGCATCCAGCTTTGGTACAGCCATTCACGACAGCATTGAACGTGTGTGGTCTGACCCTAAGAAATTTGTAAGGGCTCTTGAGAAGCTCAACCTGCCCAAGCAAGTCACAGAAAACATCCGTATCAATCCAGGTGATCTTGAAGAAGGTGAAATCCCTATCTGGCTAGAGCAACGTGGATCCAGAGAAATCATGGGTTACACCATCTCAGGCAAATTCGACATGGTTGTAGATGGAGACCTTCATGACTTCAAAACCACGTCTGTTTACTCTTACCTGAGCGGTAACAAAGATGAAGATTACTCTTTGCAGGGCTCAATCTATCGTTGGATCCATCACGACAAAATCACCAGCGATACCATCAAAATTGAGTTTATGTTCACTGACTGGCAAGGCGCACAAGCCAAACAGAACAGTGACTATCCTCAACAAAAGCTTCACCAACATTCTGTCTCACTGCTGTCTCTCAAGGAGACTGAAAAGTGGATCATCAAAAAGCTTCGGCATCTAGAGCAGTATGCTTCAGTAGATGAAAAGCTCATCCCAGAATGCACTGATGTAGAGCTATGGCGTTCTGCCCCTGTGTATAAATACTACGCAGACCCAGCCAAAGCATCCCTACCAAACTCACGCTCAACCAAGAACTTTGACAGCCTTATGGAAGCAAACGCGTTTCGCGCATCCAAAGGTAAAGGCATTGTCGTGACTGTCCCAGGACAAGTTAAGGCATGTGCCTACTGTCAAGCTGCACCCATCTGCACACAAAAGGACCAGTATAACTATGCTTGATATTTCAGGTTATAAACATCATCCCGCCTTGCAGGAAATCTCACAGATTGTCGCTACAGAAACCTTGAACGGTGACCTTTCTTTCTTTCGTACCATCACAGCATACTACTTCTGCACTGTTGCATCACACATGCACACAACCGTTCGAACCATGAACGATGATGAGTGGCCTACCAATGCATATGCATTGTGCTTGGCTCCGTCTGGTACAGACAAAGGACGCACTGTGCATATCCTCGAGAACAAAATCCTCAGCGGATATCGTAAGCGTTTCCTCCAAGAAACCCAGCCAGGAATTGCTGAACTCTCTCTTCACAAAACAGCTATCCGACGTGCTGCTCGCAAAGGTACTTCAGAAGACGAAGAGATTGCCAAGCTCACAACTGATGCCAGCACCAAGGGTGCAATGCTGTTCTCATTTGACAGTGCTACATCTGCAGCCATTAAACAGGTCCGTGAGCTGATCACCATGACCCATGTTGGTTCTCTGACATTTCAGAT
>Ga0213861_10000787_pt1 | contig 28267 bp, 13 predicted proteins | sample PICome_4_FD_160110 | JGI IMG/M metagenome (GOLD analysis project Ga0213861, IMG submission 160110) | Coastal seawater microbial communities near Pivers Island, North Carolina, United States - PICO131 | ecosystem: Environmental > Aquatic > Marine > Coastal | place: USA: North Carolina... | reverse complement strand
GCCATTTGCATGATTTGCACCAATATGAAATGTGCCGTTAATATCACTAAATATTTCATTTGGGTCGTGATATAAACCATATGTTCCATCTGTAACGGTGAAATAAGAATTTGCATTATTAGCGCCTCCACCTATAGAACCAGTAGATTGCACAACTAAAGGATCAGTTGGGTTACTTGTTCCGATGCCTACGTTGCCATTCTGCTCAAACCTTACTTTTTCCGCACCGCTATCGTTGGCTATGATTAAATCATTATTCCTGATTCCAAGGTACATACGATAGTTGCCAGTGGTTTGTGTAAACCTTAACTGCGGCTGTGTTGCATGGGCTATGTTTACCCCTGCTCCAGTGTTAGAAGCTGTGCTTGTATCTAAAATATCTAAATCGTAACCTGGAGTAGTTGTGCCGATACCAACGTTGCCACCATACTTAACAGCCATTACATCAGTGCCGTCCTGCTCCCTCACTCTTAAAATGTAGTCTGAGACATCTACTCCAGCATGTATATCTAAACCATTAGCATCTCCACCTGTACCTGTGTTTATTAATTGTGCAAGCCACCCATCATTTTTGGCCGCTGTAACGTGCAATGGAGAACTTGGAGAATTCGTTCCTATACCAACGTTGCCTCCATTAAAATATGAATCACTATTTGTTGATATACGATTTGTTAAAACAGTACTAGAATTATAAAGATTAAGGTCACCATCAGCCATGCTAATATGAGCTCTTGTAGCACCGCCGGTATTTCTAAAGTAATAATTTTGGTCTCCAAACATTCTAACATAATTTGCACCATAAAACGCAGTATTACTACTTTCTTTTATTTGAACAATACCACCAACAGTAAGAGTAGTGGTAGGATTAGTCTCGTTTATACCAACGTTGCCGTCTTTGTTTATTAACATATGAACAGCAGTGCCATTCATAAATCTCATATCAGCCTTACCACTTCCAGCAAATGACCTTACTAAATCAAAGAAATGGTCTCCATTGGTATCTGAATCTTGATAAGCAAATATTCTATTATAGTTATCATCAGCATATAATCTAAGCGCTTGATCAGAACTTCTACCTACAGAAAGACTTCCTGTTCCACCTCCCGTATAAAATTGTGCATGCTTATTTGAAGCCCATGCATCATCGCCTGAACTATATGTCCAAGTAGCATTTGCTCCATCTACTGTAAGTCCAGCACCATTTGCTGCAGCTGCATTTGCTGCACCACTTGCTAAAGTAATATTCTTATCGTCTACCGTTAATGTGGTAGACTTAATCGTTGTGGTTGTACCATCTATTTGTAAGTTACCAGCAATAACAACTGTTCCGGTATCATCGCCATGAGCAGCTGGATCGATTGTAAATGTTGATGGTCCTCTTAGATATCCAGTTGTTGTGATATTACCTGAAGTAATTCCGCCGGGTAAGTTCGCCGACGGGCTTCCACCATTTCTATTAATAGTGTGATCCCAGCCGTTTCCTGCAGTATTTAAAGTGTGCAGTCCATTCGTTCCAAATAAATTTCCAGTCGATTGAACACTACTACCAACAATTGCACCACTACTTGTAAACGCACCCGATGCTAAAGTTCCATAGAAAGTAGCGGCTGTACCACTCATTCCAAGAACTTCGTCAGATGAAGAAGTACCAATAACCAAAGTACCAGAAGAACCCCATAAATCGGGCGTTGTAGTTCCAGAGCTACTTCTGGTTAAAGTAATACCATAGAAACTACTTCCTGATGTTCCATTTGCTGTAATAATACCACTTGTTGTTAAATTACCGCCAGAAGAAACAGTCATTACTGCAGTATTACCACCATTCTTAAACTGATAATCGGTAGCTCTAAACTTAGCTTGCTTATAAGCAGAGTCGGGATAAGAATACCATTGAATAGCGGCATCCGCTATTTCAACAACTTTACCATTACTATTTAATACGATACTTCCTTTGAAAGAAGCCTTTTGACTAGCATCTAATTCTAAAGCTTCTGTTGCTGCGGTGAAGAACTTCATAGTAGAACCTATTGATTCCGCTCTTAGTTCTACATTATCTCTATCGGAGGAATTTAATAGCAGTTTTGCTCTTACGGTTCCAGCATCTGTTAAATAGATATTATCCTCTGCAGATAATAAACCATTAAGTACTAGATTTCCACCGTTGTCTAAACTGGCAGTTTGACCATTACCAGAATCTTTAAACACTATACCACTACTTCCTGCAGCATGCAATTCAGTAGTAGTACTACTAGCTTTTATAATTAATTTATTTGATACGTTATTAGCTCTTAAATCACTATTAAAAAATACAGCACCTGATGCGTCTAGGTTTCCAGAAACATCTATGCCTGTTGAAGTTGTTTCAAACTTTTTAACTCCATTATAATATAACTCTACGTTTCCATCTTGGTTTGCTTTAATCATACCTTCGGAATCATCAGCACCATTTACACGAAATGCTTGAGTATTAAGAATAAGATTACCTGTACCTGTATCTTTTATTCTACTATGAGAACCATCATGGAATATTTCTAAATCTAGTGAATCACCAAACTTAAGTTTTTGATTGTCGCTAAAGTTTAAATTGCTTACAATAGAAACGTCAGATTTATATGCATGAATTTGAATTAAGTCGCCAGCATCAGCACCGCTATTTAATACAACGGATGTTCCATTAGTAGCAGTATAATCATTGGATGATCCTTCGTCAAGAAGGATACCGTTCATAAAGACTTGAACTTTAGGAGGTGTGCCTGTGTTATAGGCTAGTGTTGTTGAATTATTGTCAGAACCGGAAAATGTTGTCTGGTTAGCAGTTGCTGTATATTCATAAGCAGTAAATGATGCTGCTATACCACCGCCTGAACCAACTTCAACGACTGTATCAGTACCGCCTACACTTTTCTTCATGTAGACTTTACCGTCTGCAGTATTAAGTGCTAGCTCTCCTAGATTTAAATTGGATGTAGTAGGGACCGATCCACTGACTGCGGATCGCCTTAAGCGAATATCTGTTTGTCTGGCCAATTTTGGCTTCTCCTATTGTTCAATCTCTATATAGAGAATTTATAAAAATGTATGTACTTTCACATATATATGTGTTATAATACTATTTATAATAGAAGAAAAGTTAGTTTAGTAAGTTCCGCCATCAATTATATCAGAAGCGAAAGGAACACCCGAACTATTAAACTGAATCAGATCTCCCTCAGTACCAGTCACTTGCGTTAACGCAGTACCTGCACCGTTTGATATAAATACACCGTTACCAGTAAAGCTTGATACACCAGTACCACCATGAACGACTGCAAGGTCATTACCAAGTGTTACAGTTCCAGATACATCTAAGTTACCATTTAGATCTAGATCAGCATTTACTTCAACTTCATTAGTATTCGAATCAAGTACTAGCTTACCAGATACAGTAGTGATTGTATTGTCATCAGCAATACCAACTGTGATATTACCAAGATCAGCACCAGTACCATAAATGTTTCCAAACTCTGCATCACCCCATGGAGATGTAAAGTCTTCGTTACTTGAATTACTCTCAGCTGAATCATCAGGCTTAAATACAAACCTTTGCGTTTGAATGTCAAAACCAAAGAATCCATCAACAACAGCTGAGCCGTTGCCCCACTTAAAGTTTACACCACGATCAATACCATCAGAAGTTGCAGACGAAGTATTGTCTGCCAACATAATGACTGGATCATCAAGTGTAATAACAGTCGAGTTAACAGAAGTTGTTGTGCCATTAACAGTTAGATTTCCGCCTACTGTTAAGTTATTTCCAATTTCGACATCATTAGGTAATCCAACAGTAATTGTATCACCAGTAACAGAGGTTTCAATTTCGTTTGTAGTACCTAGTACTGAAAGAGTATCTGTTAGTAAAGCAACACCATCATCTGTTCCACTATCTGCTGCAATATTAAGCGTTGTAGCGATTGTGGCAGTCGAAGCTGCTGTAATTCTACCTTGTTGATCAATAGTAATTACTGGAATTGCAGTAGTTGTACCATATTGAGCAGGAGTTACTGCAGTATTATCAAGGTCAATACTTACTTTGTTATTAGATACAGTAGTAGTAATACCAGTATCACCTTCAAAGTCTAATGTTTCTGATAGTAAAGCGACTGCGTCTGAACCAGAATCACCAATAATATTTAATGTTGTGGCTAATGCTGCAGTCCCGGCTGCAGTTAAACGACCTTGTTGATCGACAGTAAATGTTGGAATTTGAGTAGTTGAACCGTATGACCCAGCAGTAACTGCAGTATCATCCAAATCAATTTCAATTGTATTTCCTGAACCAGTTGTTGTAATACCTGTATCACCTGAAATAGTAAGTGTTTCAGAATCAAGATCAATACTTAATGCACCACCAACATCGCCTTGGAAGTCTAAGTCTTGGGCAGTAACAACACTGTCAATATACGTCTTAGCGGCTAATGCTGTAACTAACTGAGTGTTAGAAGCGCCAGCTAAACTTGTTGAAGTTGAAATACTTGTTACAACTTGGCCTGAACCTCCAGAAGCTTCTAGAGCAAGAGATCCAATATTTAATTCTGTTACGTGTTTCTGAGCATCTACGATTAGCGCAGAACTTGCTGTTGTAGTACCATGTACGTGATCAAGTAGGCCAGTAAAATACTTACCACCGATTAGATCGACACTAGAAGCAACCCCACCAGATTCTGTTCCAGTACCAATGTATAATCTATCACCGTTATTTGCTTGTGTACCAGCTACGTAGGAGTATGCTAATTCACCTGTTTTAATATTACTAGGTGCGCTGGTGGTTGCGCCCGTAGTTAAGATTTTTATTCTTGTTAAATTAGCCACTAGTATGTGCCTCCTATTATATTCAGATTTTCATTTTCAATCTGAGTTGTAACTTTATATTCTCCAGCGGTGCCATCATACATCATCATAACACCATCACTCTGCCCCGATGTATTTACATCAGCAAGATCGCCTAGGCTTAATTCGCCTGCTTGGATCTTCATAGTAGTAGCTACAATTTCTTGTTGTGCGTTAGCCTTACCTTTTAATTTTCCTGTATTTCTAACTTTAGCTTTTATACCCATTAGTTTGCCCTTGTCACTCCTGGTCTAACCTCTAATTGTCCTTCGATAATTCTTGTTATTTCTGATGTTGATGTTTTCGTAATCTCAACATCATACACGTATCTTCCAGCTTTTAATGCATTCGTAGTTGTGGCATTTAAAGATATCTTTACAATCCCGCCAGAAGCACTAAATACAGATGAAGTAAAAGCAGTTGAAGTTGTGGACGTATAAGTCTTTCTTAACTGCCCGGCAACCGTATACCCAGTAAGATCTAATGGATCACCATTAGAATCTGTTACATCAATTTCAGCACCAAAAGTACTTCCTTGATCAACTGATAAATTAGAATATATCGCCATTCCGTATTTCCTTTAACTATTTATATCTTTTAAGCTTTCAATCTCAGCTCTAAGTAATTTATTTTCTTCTTTTAATTCTTTTATTGCTTCAACTATAAGTGCTGTTACTTGTGAATGCTCAATTACTTTATATTTTTCACCATCATCATGTGTTAATGATAATTCCTTTTCTTTTACAGCAGTTGGTAATACTTTTTCAACATCTTGTGCTATTAAACCAGCAGAAGGTGTACCATTCTCTTTCCAATCAAAAGTAACACCTTTTAATTGAGATACTTTCTCTAATGCACCAGCAACAACTTGAATATTTTCTTTTAATCTTTCATCTGATGGTGTTACAGAATACGCAACTATATCACCAGTGGCATGGAAATCTCCGTCAGATTCCATTTTAAATCTATCGGCAGCATTTGTTCTGAAACTAATATAACCATTATCGGTACTAATAGTATTAGAACTATTATATCCTATATGTTGTACTATTCCTCTTAGATCACTTTCAATATCTACACTACTGGAATTACTACTAGCGGATCCATATGCAGTAGTAATAAGACCATTTCTAAAGTTTAGTCCAAAGTCATCGCCAGCATTAGCTGCATTGTGTGTTTGTGCAGTAGTACCACTATTAAAAGTTTTAAATGTGGCAAAGGCATTTTGGTTAACTTCCGCCGTTGTCGCGATAGTCATATCATCGCCACTAGGTGTTAAGGTGATATTGGTACCAGCTACATATTGTAGATCATGAGCAACCGACGGACTGCTCTGCTGTAATCTGTGAATTACGTTATTACCATTATCCACAAACGAATGATCATAAGTTGAATTAGTATCAGTATTAGTATCCGTTGATGAAATATTAAATACTCCAGCGGATGGTTCACTAATTGTTACATTAGTACCACTCTGGAGTGTGAGATCGCCTGATCTATAAGTACCGCTATCTTCTCTAATACGAGTAATTGTATTATCATTCGCTGAAGTAAACGTGACTTTCTGATTAGTGGCATCAAATGATACAGATGTAGCCCCAGATCCTGCAAATCTTAATTTCTCGTTTTCTGTTACTGTAAACTTATCTGTACCAGCAGAATCCGAAACTTTAAATCCGTCGCCCATATCAATCGTGTCAGTATTTGTATTAGTATCTGTAGAACTAATAGTAAATTTATTTGCATTAGTTCTTGTTACTGTTGTTGCTCCACTTCCTACAAATTCAATATCGTGGGTAGTATTTCCGTCATGACCCGAACCAGTCAATCTAGCTTTTGTAGTTGAAGCTGGAATAGCTAGTGAATATTGGTTTTGAGTGTTTGTATCTGTATTTGTATCTGTATCTGACCAAGGCACGTTAACTACCATTTGATTAGATGAATTAAGTTGTACACCGTATGTTCTACCTGCAGTTGATGATACACTATTAGCAGCAGTTGGGTTATCAGTATTGCTAAATAATTTAACAAGACCTAGTGTTGTACTAGTTGCAACCCCGTAGGTTGGAAATGTTGGTAAAGTAAATGGCTTTGTAGTAACTCCAGTTACGTGGCCCTGACTATTGACCGCAACACCAGACACTACACTAAACGCTGCGCCATTAGCTAGAGTTGTATTTGACGAAGTGGTAGATGTACTAGTTACATCTGAGTGACTAATTTCTAATCTATCGCTTTCGCCAGTGTTCACTGTAATAAAATTAGTACCTATTGCAGTTCCACCGTCGATAGCTAATACTTCATCTTTAGTTATTGTCGCTACGCTGTTGCTGTCATCTCTTACATAAAAGCGAGTTACGTCAGATTCACTAGGCTTCGGAATAGGATATGCAGTACCATTGCTATCGCCAGTAAAGTACCATCGGTCGTTTGCTTCACTCCAATAAATTTCTGCATTTGTTAGCGATCCTCTATTAACAATCAGACCAGCATCTTCAGTTGGAGTAGAAGTAGCATTTGAGTTAAGCTCAATTTTATTATCTTCAGTAGTAACAGTCTCAGTATTCATTATAGTCTGAGTACCTTCAACTCTTAGATTACCTCTGATTCTTAGATCTAGATCGTTGCCGCTGTCTCCAATATAAACAACACCTTGAGCTGGATTTAATCCTGCGAGCCTTGCTCTTAAGTTAGCATCGTTAACATTAACGTCTGTATTTGTATCTGCGGCATGAATAGTTATTGTATCTGCAGATTCACTACCAGTAGTAGTAACAATTCCACTACCAATGATTCGGACATTAGTTGATCCACCATCATTTAATCTAACATATGGATTACTACCATTCCCGTTAACATCCAATGTAGCCGTTCTTTGTGACGTTAAGTAACCAGGATCTACAAAGTTAACAGTAACCTGATTTGCGCTTCTTACAGTACTAATATGGTTTCCACCAGCAATATCAACTGTTGCATTAGAAGTAATAGACGCTGTGCCACCTGAATCAGCAGTTAGATTCCAATTGTTATACTTATCATATCTACCAGTAAAGTCTTCAGAAGTAACACCAGTTAAATGCCCTCGAGTATCAACTGTTATAGATTTAATATAAACGCCGTTTTCTGCGCCAGAGTTACCGTATGTTCCATTTAAAGCAGAAAGCGGGTGACCGACAGTCATCTGATTGTTACTAGTGTTATAAACCTGCGTTAGGAATCCATCATCGTTCCAAGTAATTGTTTGCCCTGTACCACCAACTGTTTCTGAATTTGTTCCATCACTAATAGCCCATGCAGACCAACTTAGATCTGCAAGTGTAAGGTTACGTGTATTAGCATAAGCATGCGTAACGTGACCAAGTGTATTAGTGAAAACTTCTAAGTGATCTACAACTTGTGCACCGGATGTATCTAGGTCAATATCATCACCGTCATATGTTGGAATATTAGAAATTCTTTCGTATCGATTATCTAAATTATATTGTGTTCCACTAACACCAGTAACATGACCAAATGTATCTACATCAACATCGAAACCAGTTATAACAGTACCTGTAGCGCTTCCTGTACTAATTGATGGTACACTATTATATGATGATGTATCTTCATGTGAGATTGTTAAATCATTACCGTCCCAAGATAAATCAATTCCAGTCCCTTCATCAAATCCGACTCTTTCACCTGAAGTAATAGCATCTTGTGAAGTGCCATTTACATATAGTTGCCATGAAACATAATTATCCAATGTTGGCTTACCTGTTACATTATTCCATGCAAGGTTACCGTTAAATGTTCCAGCTGTTAGTGTATGTGTTAATGGATTATAAAGGAAGTGTGCATTATCAGAATCAATGTAAGGTCTTTGATATCCAGTTCCGTTATTTGCGCTGAACAATACCTGATAGTTTACGTTATCATTCTTCTCATCAACATTGACATTATCAGCATTGGATACTGTAGTAACAGTTCCGGTAGAAGCTGTTGCTCCGGTTACGTGACCAAAAGTATCAAACGTCAAGGCAAGATCTTGGATAAACGTATTGCCGGAATTATTTTGACTTAAGTTACCAACACTTGAAGTATCTGCGTGAGCAATAGAAATAGCACTTGTATCAACACCAGCTGATGTAGTCTTTGCTCCACCAACAAGAATACCACTACCTGATGTGAAGTTTACAATATCAGTATTACCTACTTGATCAACTTCTGTTCCATCTTCTTGTAATACCCAATATGGGTTTGTCGCTTGATATCGAGTATCAAACTGACCAGAGGTTACCCCAGTTACGTGGCCTCGAGCATTAGTAATAATTGACTTAATATATTGACCGTTTTGCGTACCTGTAACACCATATGTTCCTGCAGTACCATTATTATCGTGACTAATTACAACACTATCTCCAGAGATCGAAGTTGTAAGATCGTCTCCTGTTACTGTAGTAAATGCAAGTGAATCAGTATTTGAGTTTGCCACGACACTACCAGTATCAGCAGTAATAGTTTTCCATATATGTTGTGATGAACCTCTATCAGTGTTAATATAATTAGTAACAATAGTAGCGCCTGTTTTTACAGAAGTTTCGCTAAGACCAGCTCCTGCGCTAAATGTTAGGTTATCGTTTGGTCCAAAATCTGTGCCTTCAACTTGAGGAGTTGCGAGTGTGGCAGAAGATAGAATCAAAGATCCATCAGCTTCCCATCGGCCATAAGTACCATCGCCGTTATTGTGACCATAGTTATATACAATACTGTGAGCACCAGTTACTCCAGCAGCAACACCGCTTGGACTTGTGATTGGACCAACCTCAAAACCAAAACCACCCGTTGATGGTTCTGATGAAAGGTTATTACCTGCAAGAACTAATGTATCTTCGACTGTTAGAGTTTCAGTATTTAATGTTACACTATCACCTTCGACATATAGATCACCAGCGACATATAAATCCTCACCAATACCTACACCACCAGCAACAGTTAAAGCACCGGTTGTCGTTGATGAAGAAGCTGTAGTATTTGTTATTGAAGTAATACCTTGAATATTTACTGTGCTTCTTAATGTTGAACCAAGAGCAACATCTAATGTTCCGTCTATATCAACATTACCAGAAATATCTAATGAGCCTGCATCTAATTCGCCGGTAAGTGTAATATTTCTAAATCCTGTAACATCTTTATTTGCATTAACAGTAACAACCTTACTAGCTGTTACTGTACCGATTGTTAATCCATCAATTCTTTCTAATTCTGTTTCATTAATAGCAGCCGATCCGATAGTAAATGATGTTCCAGTAATTGCTCCACCCGATATAGAACCAGATGTAGTAATAGTAGATGTGCCAATATTAATATTACCAAATCCTGAAGTAATGCTACCAGCATTTAGTGCACCAACAGTTGTAACATTTGGCAATGTATCTAATGCAGATTCAAAGTAGGTTTCAAAGTTCTGAAGACCAACTTGCTTCATCGTTCCATTATCATTTACGACTAATCTATCAGCATCTACAAGAGTTGTAGAAGTAGCAGATGTTCCACCATCCATTACATTTAATTCTGTAGCAGTAGCAGTAACCGTTGTTCCATTAATTGATAATCCATCGGTTTCGATTGAACCGTTAACATCAACATTACCTTCGATATCGACATCATTATTTACGATTAAATTATTTGTGACTGTTAAGTTATTGGCAAAGGTTGCATTGGCACCATTACCTGTGAGCATTGTTGTAGTACCAGATTTAATAATTAGATTAGTACCAGAACTAGTTAATGCACCATATTGACTAGCACCAGGACCATCATTTAATTTTATATCACCACCATCAGCATCTAATGTAATATCACCATCTGAATTAATTGTAAATGCACCAGATGTAACATTAAATGCATTTGACCCTGCACTAATCTCATACGTTGATGCATCGAAGACACCTTCGATTTCATTAATCGCACCTACTAAATGGGATGCTGATGTGCCTAGGGTAACAGATCCGCTTGTATGAATATCATCATAGATTTCATTAATAGCGTCTAGAATAGAAGTTTTATCTGCAGTTTTAAGATCAGACATTTCTCTTCTAGATCCGCCAGATCCAGCATTACCAGCATTAAATAGATCAGCTTCGATTTCGTTAATCGCACCTTGAATAAATTTGTTTGTTGTATTAAGAGTTGTAAGTGATCCTGAAACTAAAATATCATCTTGTGTATTTTTAATAGCAGTTGTAAGGTCAGCTCCTGTATAACTTGTATCACCGATTTCAGCATCAAGAACTCTGACTGCTCCAGAAAGATCAGTAGAGTTGGCAGCATCGACAGGACCACCAGTTCCAAACACCATGTTACCAATCTGTGATTCGTGTTCGTTAATAGCATCTCTAACGTTTTGCGCTGTAGTGTTTAATGTATAATTAGAATTTGCACCTCTTAGAACAGTTTCAAATTCATTAATTGCTTGAATAACGTTATTGGCATTTGTACCCATAACGTAACCAGTTCTTTGAGTTGTATCATCTCTTAGAACATTTTCTAATTCATTAATTGCTGCAACAAGATCGGCTGTTGTATTTGTATCTAAATCATCTACATCACCGATATCACCTTGAATTTCTTTAATACCACCGACTGCAGTTGTAGCAGAATATCCAGTGGCATCATCAATTTCCAAATGATTACCAAGTTCAACTCTTAATTCTCTTACAGCTGCTGATAAATCACTTGCACTTAATCCTGTAAGTGACATATTACCAATGTCTGCTTCGTGTTCATTAATCGCCGCTGTTAAATCAGTAGCAGTTGTATTTAAACTTAATGAACCAACTTCTGTATGTAATTGATTTAGTGCGCCAGTGATTGTATTAGAGCCAGCATCGATAGAAGTAATATTCTCATTACCAATTTGGTCTTCATGTTCTCTTACTGCCGCTGTTAGGTTTGATGCTGCTGTTCCTAAGTTACTTTGTGTTACGTCACCAATTTCATCGTGCATTTGGTCGAGTGCACCAGTAATGGTATTATTACTAGAAGCAATGGTGTTAATATTAACGTTACCAATTTGATCCTCATGCTCTCTAATAGCAGTACTTACAGTTGAAGCTGATGTTCCCATTGCTCCGGATGTAATTGTACCAAGTTCAGCATCATGTTCATTAATTGCTAGAACTAGGTCATTAGCAGCAGTTGTTAAACTCTCAACCGTACCAATGTCATCTTGTAATTCGTTAATTGCAGCTACAACATCTAATGAGAAAACTTTAATTGCATTTCCCGAAGCAGCCGGAGTATTTAGTTCGATGTAAGAACCGTAGGTAGAATCAACTGGAACTAAAGCTCCGTGATTAGTACCAGTAATAGTATCAGTAGATCCTAATGCTCTTATTAATGTACCGGCATTAAATGATCCGTTATATGTTTTTACTCTAATTACTCCACCAGAAACAGAATGTAGAGTACCATACCAAGTTGCATTAGCCTCAACAAGTGCCTGTGTGGCTTGAGAATCGCCTTGATAAATTGTAACACCTTCAGTATAATTAGTAAGAGTTGGCGAACCGGATTGAGTAATAGTTGCTCTAATATTTGCTACGTGGAATCCGTTAGCAGTCATATCTTGAGTTAGTTCACTATTATTCTTATATACTCTTACAATACCTACAGGATAAGATTCAGTGACGATTCGAATAACTTTAGCGTGAGCGATAGTATCTGGAGAACTTGTGCCTACTTTTAAATCTGCAGATGTGCTAAATGTTCCTGAAGAATCTCTTACTAAAATTTTACCAATAGAAGCTGATATAATAGTTCCAGACCAAGAAGGCGATCCAGTTGTTCCTTGATAAATAATAGCACCGGAAATATAAGAAGATGCAATTGATGAAACACCTTCTAAAATAATGTATCCGCCAGTATTATCTACTGTATGCGCCGGACTTACTTCAAATCTTGAGGTCTTAGCCGGAGAAGAAGTATCAGGACCAGCAAATAATGTATCACCAGCACCAGCCGAGTACAGATAAGTTTTATCGGCCATGAGAGCATTGAGTTGCTCATTATCACCTAGATGCAGAGAAATCTCGTTAGACTTTTGCCTAAGAGATTCTAAGGTATCTGTTTTATAAATTCTAGTTTCTTTGTTAGCCATTATTTTCCACCAGTTAGTTTCTGTAACATTTTCTTGATTTCAGCAACATCGCTCTTAAGGTTATTTATATCCTCAGTCTGCTGCTCATCAAGTATTCGTTTATTTTCTGTCGCTTTAATTTGTATTCTTCGTGCGTTATACGCATCGTTGTTAGTATTTATAATCGCAGAGTTGGCAGTATCTCTGACTAAACTCGGATTATTCTCAACTTTTTGTTTCTTAGCAGGCATTCATATTCTCCATTAAGTAGCCGCGATAGCCCTAAAGTCTTTTACAGTAGGAGGCGTTGCAGAGTTTTTAGATTTTAAAATAATTTTAAAGGCCATTGATCCAAAACTACCAGTAGGATCAATAGCATATTTACTTTCTGCATATACGCTATTATCATCATTAGTTGGCAATACGTCAGCTGGAGTCGCTGCAATCCAGGCCAGTGAATTGAAGTCAACATCCGATCCAGATGGTAATGTCTTATAATAAAAATCAATAGTTGAACCAGAAGGCCTGTTTGCTGAAAGATAAACATCTATTACGTCAGCTTCTTCTTGTAAATCAATTTTCTTTGTGATATACTTACACAACTCAGAACCACCGTATGCATTGGTTTCTGCAGTAGTATTATTATGACCGATTCTATTTTGAACAGTAGTTACTGATAATCTATTAGCATCTATCGTTGGAGACAAGTGACTCTTAGTCGAAGATAAAACGGCTTTTAATGTAAACGTTTTAGCGCCTCCGCTTTCGTTCGCAGAAGATGATATCACTTTAGGAGTATCGAAGAACTGATTCATATTAGGTAATATCTCAATTATATTATTTGTTGCATATGGAGTTTCTGCTCCGTTAATAGACTTTTGAGAAGTCGAAGTAAGATAAAATCTAATATCAGTATTAGGAACAGTTGTAATTCCAGCAACCAAATGACATAAATCATAGTGCCTATTTTCAGTAGCGGTTATTGATGAACCGCCGCCTGCTCCAGTTGAGCTTGCGGTATCACTATTTTTTGCTGTAATAGTATAACTGTCATGTGTGATATTTGCTATGGTATGTGTTCCATTAATATTAGCTGCGGTAATACCGTTAAACGCAGCCGCACCAGCTATAATAACACTAGAGCCGGTTCCGTGCATTCCGTGATTTCGATGTCTAACAGTCATAACTCCAGAGTTATTAACAGTTGAAATACTATCTGGAAGCAAAGTTTTTACTGGTATAATATCATTCACAAAAGTTACTTCTTTATCTGCAGTACCAAACTCAGCTCTCTTAAGAGTAAACTTAAGATCTTTACTTTGATCTGGAGTCCAAGTTGAAGCATTCTGAGAAGTAAAGAACGAACCACCATGTGGCTGTTTATTAATTCTATGAGCTGTATTAGTAACATCAAACCCACCCATTTCAGCGACCCATGCCACATACTCATCGCAATCCGATTGGATAACAATCGCATATTCTTGGTCTTGCATTAGATATACTGGATTTTCAAATGTAAAGGTTGTCGCACTAGCAGCTGTTGCCGAAACGTTAACACTTCCTGGATATAATTCAACCTCAGTTCCAGGAACAACGTTTTGAGTAGGAGTTCCGTTTTCAGTAGTAACAATACTCACTGCGACTGGAATTTCTATATCATCAGAACCACCTTCGGTTTTAATCTGATATTTAGATTGGAAATATAAATCAATACCAGTTGCAAATATACCACCAGACTTTTCAATCAAAATGGTTTGTGCTAATGGATCTGACCAAGTAGTGGATTCTCTTCTAAACGTTTCACTAATAACTCGAGCATCGTTTAATCGAGTTGTGTCTAGTCTTGGAACTTTAGTACTAATAATAGTTCTTTCAGTAGATTCAATTGAACCTTGTGCATGAAACATCGTTTCTGCAGATGTGATTTCTGTTTGTGTATCATTTGTAGTAGAATCTGAAAGCCTAAACTCTTTAGTTCCACTTTTAAATTTAACTGAATCGTTCCTAGGAATAATAAATTCACCAGTAATCTGTCCCTTATTATTTGTAGATAATGTACCACCACCGCCTGGGTGAGATGTAATACCAGGGTATTCAACAACAGCAGTTTGATCTGACCATTCTACGTAATTAGCTTCTTTACAATAAGCAGTAACATTAACGTCATTAAAGAATGCATACACTTTAGTATTAGGTTTCATTCTACTTGCTTTAAAGTAAATTTTTCTTGATCTCATGAAAGGTATAAAGTTAACTTCTACAATTCTGTTTCCGGTTTCACGCGTTACAGTGTCAAAGGCAACATCGGTTCTTAAGCCGGTTCTTGATTGGTTTGAAGTTACTGTAGTAGTAGTCAGAGTTGTTTGTCTAGCTCTTCTTGGTTCTATACCTCTCCACCATCTTCCGAACCTATCACCAAATACACTATTTCTTCCAGCTCCTCTATTAGTGATCTCAGTTTCTACTTGTCTTCCTGACCAGTTAGTTTCCCACTCGTTCCATACCGTACCTAAAATTCCTTCTTCTCTTGCTCTAGTTACAAACTGATCATACTGTCCATCGTCGTCTATAACAACATCTGGTCTTACATCAGTTTCTTTCCACTCGTCAGACTCTGGAGATAACTGGACTCGTCCTCCCCAGCTAAATACGTTATATGGATTTACGTTAATCGCAACTGAAGCATAAGGCTGAACTGTGTGATCAACGTGTGTATATGGCATTGTCCACAATGATGCTGTCTTTGTAGCAGTATTAGTTACACCTGAAGTTTTAGTTATTAGGTTAACATTTTTAGCCGGACATTCTGGTCTTAATAACCCGTTCTCTTTATCGATTGATTCACTACATTCTTCATGGGCCATATCAGCAACTTGCTGATCTTTAAACGAATCTACTAAAATTCCGTTTTTAAATCTTGTAAGACCCGCACCGTCTACCATATGAACATCAGCTGCTGATTGCTCTAGTAAAGACAGCGAAGTATAGTATTCTAAATTTTTAATTCTTTTATCAAGCTTGCCAATATCTTTCATTGTATATCTTCTGTTATCCTGTATTTCTGGGATAACGTCAGCCAATGTAAATACATATGGTTTAAGTTTTAACTGATACAGTGTTAAACCGTCTTCTCTATCAGCAGGTGGTTGTGGATATTCTGAAGGAACACCTTTAATAATTTCAAACTCACCATCTCTTTTCATTATTAGCTTATCAACTCTAGGCAAATAGTAATTGATGTCTGCAGTTAATGCATGACCCGGCTTAGGAGCTCCACACAAACTTGCACCAGTACTTGTAAAGTCATTTGCAACATCAGACTTTCTAGATCTAAAATCAATACAGTCTCTTAATTGTAGGTTACCGCTAGTTGCTGAAAATGTAGGAATTTGTGCATAATCTGAAGTAGGATATGAATCGACGCAGAAATAATCTCCCGCACCGTGATCATAATACTTAAATGTTACTACCATATTTCCAGTAGGTAAAGTCGCAGTACCTGCATTCTTAATTATTTTTCCTTCATCATAAAAATTATCACGCTGTCCGTTATCTAATGTAAAGCTATCTTTATGATCTACTGAAGCACTATCCACTATAGAAACAATTTCTATGATATCTGCTTTATCTAAATCATACGAAGCTGCATCTCCATTTGTGACATTTATAGTTTTAGCTAAAGTTGTATTTGTTTTTGTTTTTGGCGCAATAGTCTTTTTAATTGTAGCAATCACATTACATGCAACATTATTACCAACACCAATTCCATTAGAGAATGTAACACCAGTTGTACCATTACCGCCGGCAGTTATATTACCGCTTACATTTGTTTTAACGTCGGCCCCTGTAGGAGCAATAATGATATCAGATACATCTTCAAACAATCCGACAGCAGTTGTTATAGCCAACGTTCCAGTTCCACTCGTACTTGCCTGAAAAATCCTTTTAATTAAATATGTAGTATCTCTACTTGGATCGGCTAATGTTTTAATAGCAGATTGTGGAAGTTCGAAAACGCTCGTGTTATTACCAACAGCAAATCTAGTACCATCGTTTGCTGGAACAAAGTTACCAACAAAACCATACGTGGACTGAGCTACGTTATCAACAGCGCTGAAGTTTCCGGAAGTCATAACGATATCAAAAAGGTATAATCTGACATGATCAGAAAATGATTCCATGCCACGAACTCTTGCGGTACCAACTGAAGCACCTACGGCTTTCAAAGTAATTGGAGTAAAGTTTTCTAAATCTGGAACTCCTCTTAATCCTGTCTTTGATAACTTAACATAGTTACCAATATTAATTTGCGTATTAGATTCGTTTATAAAACCTGTAGCATCAGCACCTCGAGGCTTATCTACTTCAACATATGTTGTTCCAACTTTATGATTTCTATAACCTTGAACATATGCTGTTGATGGCTCAATACCTAGTGCGATTTTATCTGCGCTACCGCCATCTGATTGTGCATACTTACCAAAGTTATTGTTAGCATTTAAGTGTTCTAAGATTTCTAACTCAAAAGGCTTAACTACGTAATCACCAGATTCGTCATGGGTTCTTTGAGCAAGTCTTAAAGTAAGACCAGTATCTGCAGTCTTATCTGTTTTATCTACAGTAATTTCACCATTGCTTATTGTAACTAAAGTGATATAATCATCAACAGTTCTATTTGCAATATCAATAGGTTCCTTAATTAAGGTTGTTGATATTTGATATCTATTTGCGCCAGGAGCCGAAGTGTTTGGAACACCTTGAGCATTATCAACTAATGTTCCGTCGGTCGAAGAAGTCACTATATTCTCAGCGACTTGTAAACCAATTATATAAGAAGGGTTGTTCGTATACTTATCAAGTATAAGCGTTGAAGCACCAACATACACAAAACATCCAGCAATAAAATATACACCTTCAGCAATAGATACTGCAGATCCCGTTCCTACTGCATTTGAAATGGTTGAAGCGGTATTCGCGCCATCGGTGTTTGTACCACCACCAACCATACCGAATTTTGGAGTATCGGCATTAGAGCTAAATGCTTCTCCTGCAACAAATTTATCGACCGAGTTGGTTGATCCACCAGACTTTTGATATTTAATATAAAGAGTATCTGCATCAGAGCCAGCCGCTGCAACTACATCTAGAACCAAAGCAGTAACCTGATTACCAGTATTTCCAGTTCCTGTGATTATTTTACCTTTAAAATTTGCTAATCCTGAAGTTGCGCTTGTATAAGACGTACCGCTATAGTTAAATGATGGCTCTAACTTTATATAATCATACTCAACGTTAAGCGACAATTCTCCATTTACAACTCGTGATCCATCTTTAAAAGCATATTGACCATGTCTATCAATCTGAGCCTGCAACATAGTTTGCATTTGAGTAAGCTCTCTTGCCTGTACCGCATACCCTGGACGAAATAAAATCCTATGATAGTTTTTAGTTTCAACTGTTTCACCACTATAATCTCTAAAGTAGTCATCAAAGTATGGCGTTTCGTTATAAGCTTTTATATTGGTAGTTGTCATATGTTCTCTCTTTTAACTAATATTTATATTAGAATTCAATAATAATTTTTATGTCTTCAATCTGTGATGCTGTTCTGTCAATAGGATTTCTGTTTTCTAGGAAGATAACATCTCCACTATGGATATCAACTTCTGGGTTAATTAAGAATTGTGAACTAGAAGACTTAGGAGTACCTTGTGCTCCAGATGTTGCACCAGCCACAGCAGTTCCAGTAACAAAGTTTCCATAACCTGTTTTTGAATTTTGGTTGTAATACACATAACCGGTTCCTGCATCAATCTCAACAATAAATGCTTGAGCGAGGCTAGCGCCTGTTCCTTGTGTAATTAGTTCATCAACTTGGAAAGCCGATGTAGTTGATTGGAAGCTTAAAGCTCCTGTTGCTTTTAACGTTGTTGCTGTAGAAACCGTAGATGTACCAAAGTTAAATGGATTTTTAACAAGCGTAATTTGTCTAAAGTCATTACCAACTGTTAAGTCACCACCGCCAGTACCATCTAGTAATGTATTAACTGCAGAAAAGAAACCACCTAGTTCTTTTACTGGGTCAGTCCCATGCCCATTTTCTGGAGAAATAACTGCTCGAGCTGTGGCATCAGAACCACCTCCACCAGTTATTACAACGTGTGCTGTTGAATAATCTGTACCCTTAGCAGTAACGGTAAGACCGGTCACAACTGTACCGGTTCTCACTGCAGTAGCAGTAGCTCCAGTTCCAGCACCAGTAATAAACACTGTTGGGTTAGAACTATATCCAGTACCACCAGCCGTTACTTCGAATCTTTCAATACCTGCAGCTGTACCAGAATCCCTAGAAGCTTTTTGGTTTAGATACTGTGCATAGTCACCTTCAGATAAAGCAGTCTCAGCAGCGGCATCATCAGAAAAGGATTCAACATTAATAGTTTTAACAGGCATGTATGAAGTTGTAAGGAATTTTTCTGCATCAGCGACGGCAACCGTGTACATATATTTCCAAATATAAAGATCAGACTCTGCTGTTGGAGCAGTTAATGTTTGTGTTGGCTCTTGAGTTGAACCAGTTCCAGGAGTGTATATACATTTATATACCTTAAACTCTGAAGTAATAACATAAAAAGCTTTATCAAAGATATCCGGATCGTTAGAATCCCACGCAACATAACTTGTACCAGTTGTCCAAGTATGTCTAGGAATAACATGCGATACATCTCCAGCAGCTAGCTTCTTCAGTGCAAAGATATTTTCTCTAGCTTCAACTAAAGAATCAATTGTATCGTATGGGGTGAATGGAGTTGTGTCTGTTGTGTCAGAAGTTGAATTAGACCAAGCGTCAGATTTACCGATCGCTACAAACACGCTTGCGCTTGCTATGTCTTCTTTGAAATTTTCTGCATTCAACGTTCTGAATTTAGAAGTTACTATTGCCGTCATTTTTATTTCCTATTAATTTGTGTGAATAAAAGAATTCACGTTATATTTATTTATATCACTTATAGAAGTACTTTGTAATTCTACACTACCTAATATCTCTAAAGTTTCGTTAAAATCGTAAAGCATATTATTTTCTAATATGTTAGTTTTTTGACTATAGTAGTCATTTGATTGAATAGTCCTATATCCTGCAGGAACTACTGTTACATCATAACCTCCCATAGCTTTATCACTGGCCGGAGTAGTCTCGGATATAGTCCAATTTTGTCCAGAAGTTAATACACCTTTCTGTAAAAGATTACCATTATATAATTGTCTTCCTCTTACAGATTTGTTGGTTTGTACTGGATTTGTTACTTTATTAAATACTGGATTTACGTCAGTATGGTTTAACTCTAATATTCTAGTAATTTTATCTGACTTAACCCTAGCTTCATTTTTAGCCCTAGAAGCAATATACACTTGAGGTATTATCACATATCCAAAACCTGGATTAGTGATTGAAGCTGATGCAATTTCTGATGGAACTAACTGAACTCTTGCGGTTGCATTACCAACAATTGCTATATTAGGAACCTCAGTAAATCCAGATCCAGGATTAACAACATCTATATGTGACACTTTACCGTGTTCAATATAAGATATTGCTGTAGCATTAGAACCGCCACCCCCAGTTATTGATACTGCAGGTGGAGATGTATATCCGGATCCGCTATTGATAACTTCAATACGATGTACTGAAGTAGCTTGAAGAATATATTTACCGGTTGCAGTAACATTAGTAGATAAAGGTACACCAAGATTATCAACTGAAGTAGGAGCATCAAAGCTAATTAACGGAGGTGTTGAATATTTCTTAGTAGTGTCTGGTGTAACTGTAATATTCGCAATCTTAGATAAGTTTGGATTTGCGGTTACATTAGCAAAGGCTGATGAATAGTTTGCGCCAGTAGCAGTAACAGTTGCACTATTAATTTTTCCATCTGAATCTATAGTACAAGTGACAGTAGCTTGAGTTATTGTTTGACCTGTAGTAGCAACACCGTTAACCACAACTGTTGGTGCAGATGTATACCCGAACCCAGCCTCAGCAATTTCAACTGCAGTAACTTTACCAGCATTACTTCCAGATTGTGGAACAGTTAAAGATAATCTTCCAGATTTATGGACATTAACGCTAGTAGCCGGTAAAAACAATGAAGCGAACATTTCAACAATTAAAGGAATATCCTCAAGTCCAATAACACCAGGCTGTAAATCTGGCATAGACGAATATGTAAATCTGTTTGTTCTTCCATAACCAAAGAAACTTTCTCCAGTTAATTGATTGTGCTTAGGCCCACCGACGTATCTTAGTTCTCTTAGAAGTTTTTGATCATCTCCTAACTCATCACGAGTTAAGAACAATTGTATTAGGATCTCAGCAAAATATTTAAATCCAGCTGGATGTACAAGTCTATTATAGAAATAATCCCATGATGACAAGTTTTGACCTGTACGTATTAAATACGAAAACTTTTGATATCTTAAACTGTCTTGAACTTTAATTGTATCTGATAAGAAACCTTTTTTATCTAAATAGATACCTCCTTTAGGAAGAGCTGAATTTGGTTCCCAGTTTCCGGAAGAAGGAATGAGTGTGCTATCCCACGGATATTCAACCTCAACTTCGTCATCAAATAATAACCTAAAAAATACTTCAATAGAATCTGACGAACCACGGATTTTATAATAATCTGTAATTGCTTTATACAAGTTTCTTTTATTAACTTGGATAGAACGTGGAACAACAGCCGCAATTTCTTTTTGGATTAATTCCAAATAAGCTGCGGCTGTGCTATCGATATCCATAGACTCTTCAATTGTATTAAGAGCATATGAAGCACCAGGGCCAGCCCAATATTTTATTGGGGTAGTAAGAGTTGCTGTCTGTGTATTGTAATTAACATAACCACTACTAGTCGGATGTCCGAAACTAATAGTAAAAGTTTTACCAATATCAGATGTTGATTGCGATAGAGAACCAGGCAAATTATTGCCATTAGTTATATTAACATTAGATGCAGTAAGCACATATGTTACAATATCTCCATCACTATCAGTTAAAGTTAGTGTGGAGTTAGCTCCATCATCATCTGTAAAAAAGTGATCGTTTTCATTTCTTGGATCACTAACTCTGAAAACTGCTTTATTATCTAATACAACATCAGTGTATGTTTCTGTCTGTTGATATACGAACTCTTCTAAGTTCATAAATTTGTAATAAGCTTCTAATAATAATTGTAATCCACCCGAGTTTTCTAATATCTCAGATGGAATTAGTTCTTCTGTTCTTAGATTTTCTTTGGTCTTACTTTTAGAAGACGCAACAGATTGAATATATCCAGGTGAGGATATATCTGAAGAGAAGAGTGTATTATTTGTTTTATGAGTTCCAGCCATCTTATCTTAGCCTTGCGGTCGTTGAATAATCTATTGTACCAGAAGATCCTGCCACTGATATTGTATCAATGCTTGGAGTAATCTGAACTCTTAAAGGATCAATTGCAATAAGCTGATCTCTCTTTGGAGCAAGGTCTAATGAGTTAGGTACAACTGTAATTCTAATTGTATCTACAGAATCATTATCAGGTATAAAGTTATTTAATGAGATCGTTCCTTTCTGAACGTCAATAATTCCAGCGTTATTAATCACTGTAACATTTTCTCCATTCACGACTTTATAAGCCATAACCTGTCTATTAGTAGATCCTGTAATTGGAATATCACCAAAGTAAACTTCTTCTCCACCGTACTTCCACATTGTTGAAGAAATAATAAAGTTAGTAGAAGAACCTGAACTAAAGAATGGTGATGTAAATTGTAAATCAAAGTTATTGTCTTTATTTGATGCGGCCTTGTTAGGAGTAATCGTCATGAACATATATGGACGTACGTTACTATTCTGTATAGAAGGATCTGCGTTATCAATCGCTTTAAGTAATTGTGAGTGTCTAAATACACCATCAAATTTATTAAGCTCGTTGAAATTGTAATCTGAAACTGTGTCTCTTACAACGGCGGTTAATTCGACCGGAGATCTATCAGTTAAGTTAGGATTATATTTAAATGATACATCAAGATCAAGATACGTAAAGTTGGGATCTACAATCACTGGAGTAATAGATACAACGCTTTTACCTTTTAATATAGTATTCATAATCTCTGTTTTTTCTGTTGTAGTTAAAGTATCATTTACAAGAGGTTTAATAGAAATATAAATTGAACCATAATCAGGCGGATCATTATCTTCACCACCCCAGGTTGAGATCGAATTGATATTAGTAAATTCTTTTTGAATAATTGCTCTATAGTCATCAGACGTTACTGCTCTATTTTGAGAAGTAAAAGTAAGAGGCGCGTTAAAACGAATTGATTCATTTGTTTCTTTGACTGTACCACCATCAGACTTTGCCAAAGTAGTAATAGCGATATTGCTATAACCGCCAATATTATCTACCATAGTAAATAAGTTTGCACCATTTGAATCAGGACCATTAGTAAATAGATAGTCAAGTGTGACAATATTATTGTTCAATGGTTTCTTACCAGTTACACCATCTCCAAAATATACTTCAAAATATTCATTTGAATTTTCTTGTAGATAATATACACGGCTAGATGAATTAACACTAATTAATGATTCAAACTTTGTATAGTTATCGTATGACGTAGATGATTCATTTGCCTGAACAAGAACTCTTAATGTAGAAGTGTCAGCATCATCATCTGATATCTGATACTTCTGATTTTCTATATCGTTGTCTACTCTGTATAAAAGCTTCTTCCTTGTTCCTTCGGCAATTACTACATTGGGAAATATATATTTGTTTGCAACAGTTTCTCCAAGTACAGCAGACTGTTCATTAAGTACGATATATCTATAGTTTCTTCCGTCAACTTGCGTGGTTAGTTTCGTGCCTCGAGTAAGAGTCAACGAAGCCGGTTTATTGCCCTGCTCATTAGTGACGTCAACTGTGATTGTGACTTGGGCTCTTGGCGCTAAGACTGATCTTGGTATATAACCTAGCAACTTTGCACGGGTCACAATGTTACCACGGATTTGTGCTGAATCTAAGAATGCTTCATTAAGGGCAAAGTGAGCAGCCATCGCATTATAGTGTGTATTATATGCAAGCACATCCAAGAGTGAAGATAAACCTGATCCTTCAAAATCGTGACTACTAAACTCTGTCTGAGTTTTTAAATAGTTCTTTAGATTCTTTTTGATCTGATCGAAATCAAGTTCGGTTACATTTAAATTAGTTGCCATAGTATTTTACCTTAAACGCCTTAATACGATTTCTACGTCATCTGTAGTATCGAATTCTTTTATTCTAAATTTTACAAGTATTCTATAAGAGTTATTATCTGGTTCATCTACTATATTGACAAAGACGATATCAACTCTTTGTTCACCAGCCTTTATGGCTCTTATAATATTCTTGCGTAATGTTTGTTTTGTAATCGCATCTGCCGGTTCAAACAGCAATGCCCTTAGATTTGCCCCAACTCCTAAGTTAAATGGCTTCTCATAAAAATTAGTTACGAGTAAATTACGTACTGCATATCTTATTGCCTGATCATCTTTAAGAGGAATAATATCTTTACGAATTGGATGCAGTGCTAGATTTAAATCAAGGTCAGTCCATTGCTTGAGACGCGATGATGTAGAAGCCTTTCTAGTATCTCCTATAACTGATTTATCTGATTGAATTATTGTAGACATACTATTATTTATACTCCTTTTCTAGGAAGTTTGTTATCCGGCAAAAACATTACTTGAACCATCAGCTACCGATGTGCAGTCGGCTACTTCATCATTCTTTCGACCTATACCTTTACCATTTACAAATACTTTAGTAGAACCAACGGCAATAGCTGCACTGTGCGGAGTACAAGGTCCATGCGGGGGTTTTAAATGTATACTATTCTTATCTCCTTGACGCGAGACTGGTATACCATTACAAAAAACATTAGAACTACCCATGGCTCTTACTGGCCCACTACAATGAGTCTGATCCGGATCTCCAACTCGTGCTACTTTTTGTGAATCACTTGCCATTATTTTCTCCTTATGATATGCCAGCTAGCTTAGTATTTATTTGACTGACTGTAAAGTTTATTTTATTACTTGCCGAAACAGTTTGAGTGGAAGTAATAGTGGTATTTGATATTGTACTGGGATTAAAAGAAAGGCTAGGATCTAAGTATGCAATCTTACCAGAGTAACCTCTCAATCCAAGCGGATCACCATAATACGGGGCATCACCTGACGGCGATGAGGGCATTGGCCGAGTCCCGCTATCGTATAGTGTATCCGTTCCGACAGCGTTTTCTCTAAAGTATTTTCTTAATTGTGCTGGCGTTGTAGTAGGATACTTTCCTAATACACATGCAGCCATTCCTCCAATATTTGGAGAAGCAAAAGATGTTCCAGTTGCTTCATACTCACCATTAACATGTAGATTCATATAGATATTATCACCAGCTGCACATGCGTCAATACGATCACCTCGATTACTAAATGATGCAAGTGTTTCTTTATTGCTTAATCCAGAATCAACACTAAATTGTGAACCTAATGCTGCGCACACTATAGTATCACCAGCCAAATGTAAATCGTCTCTGCATAATGGAACAAACGTATAAGGCTGAGGGGCAGATCCGTCATTGCTACCCACCAATATAGACATATGTGATAAAGCCCCATTGTTAAAATCTATATTGTCAGGTAAAACAATCGTATTATTAAAATTACCGGCCGCACTTACATGGTGTACACCAGCAGCGATCATTTCCTCAATAGGTTGTATATGAGTGCTATAATAGTTACCATTGGTTATATCTTCGATATAGGCTAAAATATCGGTTTTATTTTGATCAGTTAAATTCTTGGCATCCATACTAATTCCAAGAGTACTCCAAACATTATAACTACTTCCAAATTTTGGCGTATCTGAGTTGCCATATGCGTTAATACCTGAGTTAACAATGGCATATCGATCAGCCGCTGTTGAAGGTGCCCCAGCAGGAGATATATCAGAATATATATTATCTCTAAAAATAACTGAGCCTTTACTATGTCCGCTTGTTCTGATGTATTGTATTGCATCTACAACTATGGTCGGCCGACTATTTCCTTTTTGTTGGTGAAACAATTTAAATGCATCCCATCCATGAGTATTTAATTTTTTATCCGCATCATTCATTTGGTCTCTTGGCCATATATAAAGCTTAGATCCAGTTGCCCATCCGTATGTATTACCAGCTGTAATATACGCGACTGCTTCTGCGTGGGCATTCACATCTGGGACTGTGCTGAAAACTCCATAATTAACAGTAGGAAGTGTTAACATTCCATTTAAAGTATTCCATTGAAATGAGGTCTGTAATCTGCTTACACCCGATGTCATAAATTCTGGATCCGAAGGATCTAATACGCTGGCAATTTGTAATATAATATCAACCCCATCACCAATATATGTATTTGAATACGAGGAGTAAGAATCAGTAGAAAATGTTGTATTGTTTGTTTGACTTTGATGTCTAATTAAACCCCAGTTACCTTTTGGATGCGGGTTAGTAGCTGCATCATTTCGCATCATCACATAGTTATAATCACGATGGTAGTTTACAGTTTTTACAACAGCATCTTCTATTTCAGGAACATCTTCATCGGATTGACAAAACTTCACAGCTTCATGCTTTTCTAATGCTACTACTTGTTCGTCAGTACACTCTGCAATAAAGAATGTTGATCGATGTAAAAGTTCATCAGTCACTGTACTTACCATTGAATACAGATCTGTCTGATCATATCCAGGATTTAATATTATATTATATAGTTTTGTCATAATTATATACTTCCTAATTTAGTATTTATCTGCGCAGCAGTAAAGTTAATATTATCACTCGTGATCCTAACGCCTTGAGAATCGAATAGTGGTATTCCAGTATTATCTATGAATATAACATTAGCCGATGCATCAGCCCCAGCTTCAGATATAATTACTGCACTCTGTGATGTATCATTTATAATTACACTCACTGACAAATCAGGGTAATCATCTAATGTAAGTAGAAATGTCTCTGGTCCATTTTCTGAAAGAGCGTCGATAATTGTTGTAAATGTAATAGTGCTTAACGATCGTGTTGAATCAAATTTAAAGTTACCAGTTAATTCGCCTGTAATATCATCCGCGCTAATTCCAGTAATTGTATATGGTATTAAAGTGCTACTTGTATAAGTAACGTTAGTGGATAACGATATATCAAATGAATCACCTTCATCTACGAATGTGGCCTGTGTCTGTAATTCTAATACACGATCCGGCTCTAGTATGTCATTTAATTTAAATGAATTAGAAAACGCGATAGGTGGACTTGTTGCTTCAAAATAGTTTTGTAATATTTCTTGAAACTGTTTAGTACTTGTATTGACGGTGTGTGTTAATATATCTATATACGTATTCGAACTTACTATATTACCATCAATATCCAATTCGTTATATTTTATTTCTAAGTCGTATATTTTAGATAGGTCATCTCTCTCGTCTTGTAATGCGAAGATTAAATCTTGTCCAGGTGGAAGTTGCTCAATACCAGTTATAATTATCGGTTGAACCAAATTCGGAAACTTTAGTTTCTGTTCTGCAAAGGCTTCATCAGAGAGGGGAACCGGCCTGACATAGTTACCGTTCTCATCATCATAACCTTCTACGAATCGAGTGGCCGATCCCTTTGGAACATATATCACATAGTCATCATCATATAGATCTTTATATTCACCGGATAACTTAATCTGTTTATTCGTATCATTATATACCACACGACGCGTCACTCCACTGTCATCCCCGCCACGTGGAAGAAATGATATATCAGTGATATCAATTGAATCAGAAGAACTAGGATCCTGCATATTAATCGTAATATCGAATGGGATACCTCTTGTTGCCTCTGAGAGTGGTTGTATTGAAATAGCCATCGTATTAGTTCAGATCGATCCTTGCACCTTGTATGTTCACGTTACCACCTGCCTTCAGGTCTATATTGCCGGTGACGTCTGCCTTATAGTTACCACCGACTGTGAGATTGCAATCCCCGTTAATGGTCACGTTCGAGTTACCGGTAATAGTCACAGTATCATCTCCGGTCGTAATCTTTGTATGGTTCTTATTGTTATGCTCTACATCCCCATTTGGATGCATAAGGATATATGTACCGGACGTATGCTTGATATGGATACGTTCTGAGCCGGAGGTATTGTCGATCTCCACCAGATGGCCGGCTTCG
>Ga0213861_10000784_pt1 | contig 28367 bp, 23 predicted proteins | sample PICome_4_FD_160110 | JGI IMG/M metagenome (GOLD analysis project Ga0213861, IMG submission 160110) | Coastal seawater microbial communities near Pivers Island, North Carolina, United States - PICO131 | ecosystem: Environmental > Aquatic > Marine > Coastal | place: USA: North Carolina... | reverse complement strand
TACCCTCGGCTCATGCTGTCGATCGCGAGTACCGTGTCATGAAGGCACTGGCGGGGAGTGCGGTGCCCGTGCCTGAAATGGTGCTTTATTGTGATGACACGGCGGTGATAGGTACCCCTTTTTACATCATGCGTTTTTTAGAAGGCCGCATCTTTTTTGATCAAACCATTCCTGGCGCCACCCCAGCAGAACGCACCGCAATCTATCAAGATACGAATCGCGTGATTGCAGCGCTGCACTCGGTTGACCCAGCCGCGGTTGGTTTGGCCGATTACGGTCGTGCTGGTAATTATTTCGCGAGGCAAATCAACCGCTGGAGCCGTCAGTACCTAGAGAATCACACCGAGCGGCTGGAATCGCTTGAAAAACTGATCGATTGGTTGCCGTCTCGTGTGCCACCGGGCGATGAGGTTTCGATTGTGCATGGCGATTTCCGGTTAGACAACGTGATGTTGCACCCTTCGGCGCCTCGAGCCATCGCGGTACTGGATTGGGAACTGTCAACCCTGGGTCATCCGCTGGCCGATTTTTCTTATCACTGCATGAGTTGGCATATTCCACCGAGCCTGTGGCGCGGCATTGGCGGCTTAGACCTGCCGGCCTTGGGCATTCCCAGCGAAGCAGATTACGTGGCGCAGTATGTTTTGGCCACGGGTCTCACGCAGGCCGAAGTCCATTGGGACTTTTATTTGGCGTATAACTTTTTTAGAATTTCTTCGATCTTATATGGCATTGGTCAGCGTGCTCGACAAGGCACTGCGACGGCGTCCGATGCGCTAGAGACGGCAGCCAAGGCAGGACCTTTGGCTGATCTGGGTTGGCACTACGCCAAGCGCTACCAACAAAAACACAAGTCATAAAACCGGACCCTTTGGTGGAGATCAATATGCTAGAATCTGCCCGTCAAATAGCCAATTTTGTGCCTTTGTCTCCCATGGGTTTTGTGGATCGCGCGGCCTTGGTTTTTCCCAATAGGCTATCTGTTATTCACGGTGCCAGATGCTTTACTTGGAAAGAAACCGCACAGCGGGCCCGCCGCTTGGCCAGCGCCATTGCGCAATTCGGTCTTGGTCGTGGTGATGTGGTGGCGATTATTGCGCCTAACGTACCGGCTCTTTACGAAAGTCATTTTGGTGTGCCCATGTCTGGAGCCACGCTGCTCACACTAAACACCCGGCTTGATGTGGATACCACAGCCTATATTTTGAAGCATGCCAATGCCAAGTTGCTCTTGTGCGACAGTGAGTTTGCACCACTGATTGCGCAAGTACAAACGCATTTGCCACAGCCCATTGCGGTGGTTGATGTGGCTGATGATCTATTTGACGGCGAGGTTTTGTCGGTCGGTCATTGCGAGTATGAATCATTTTTGGCGCAAGGCGACCCTGCGTTTGAACCGCTGTGGCCTGTCGACGAGTGGGACTCGATCAGTCTGAATTACACCTCTGGCACCACAGGTAGGCCCAAAGGTGCGTTGTATTCGCACCGAGCCACTTATTTGAATGCCATGAGTAACATGACCTCGATGGGATTTCGGCCGCAGTCGACCTATTTATGGACACTGCCCATGTTTCATTGCAATGGCTGGTGTTTTCCGTGGACAGTGGCCATGATGGCGGGAACCAACGTGTGTCTGCGTCGGGTTGAACCGAAGGCGGTTTTTGCGGCTATCAAAGCGTACCGGGTAGATTACTTTTGCGCGGCACCGGTGGTATTGACGATGTTGGCCAATGCGCCAGAGGAACATCGATTCAAGCCGGATTGGAAGCTTGAGGTGGTGACCGGTGGCGCGGCACCACCAGCGGCATTAATCGCGGCCATGGCTGATTTGAGTATTGAAGTTTGCCATCAATATGGATTGACTGAGACCTTGGGGCCTTCGGTTATTTGTGCTTGGCACCCAGAGTGGGATGAGGCAACACTTGAGGAGCAGGCTGAGCGTAAAAGCCGTATTGGCGTGCGCCGCGACGGGATTGAAGGGGCTATAGTGGTTGATCCGCAGACCATGTTGCCGGTGCCTTGGGACGGTCAAACCATCGGTGAATTGTTGGTGCGCGGCAATACCTTGATGAAGGGTTATCTCAACAATCCTGAAGCGACTGAGCAGGCCTTTAAAGGGGGTTGGTTTCACACCGGTGATTTGGTCGTCGTCCATCCTGATGGCTACTTTCAAGTCAAAGATCGCCTCAAAGACATCGTCATTTCTGGTGGGGAAAATATTTCAACCGTTGAGGTCGAGGGCATCTTGTATCGCCACCCTGCCGTGCTTGAGGCAGCCGTGGTGGCCATGCCGCATGCCAAGTGGGGTGAGACACCCTGTGCTTTTGTGACACTTAAAAATGGTGCGACAGCCACGGCTGACGAGATCCGCGCGTTTTGTCGTGAGCGGCTCGCGGGTTTTAAAGTGCCGGCACAAATCATTTTTACTGATCTACCCAAAACATCCACCGGTAAGATTCAAAAGTACCGGTTGCGCGAGCAGGCACGAGCTCTGGTTTAGTAGCCTGATGGTATCAAAAGCACAGCGCACAGCCTTAATAAACCAAGCAGAACAACGGTTCTAAGGGGCGCCGTTTGAATTCAAGCCCTTCATTTCTGTGAGCCAAGGACGTCATGTCAAAAGAAGCGTATTTTGCCGGATTACGGTTTCTGCACTCGCCGGGACCCACGCACGTGCCCAAGGCGGTGATGGATGCCTTTAGCGGTCAACCCATGGACATGGCTGATCCGCGATTAGAGCCGTTGATTGAAGATTGCGAGGCAGGTTTGCGGCGCGTGCTTAAAACAGAGGCGGCACATATTTTCTTTTATGCCGCCAATGGTCATGGTGCGTGGGAGGCCGTCACGGTTAATTTGATGGCACCCGGCCAGCAAGTCTTGATTGCCAGCACTGGGCACTTTTCTGATTATTGGGCTGAGATGACCGAGGCTGTGGGTGTCTCGGTGGTACGCACACCCTACAGAGAAGGTTTTCCGATTGACCCTGAGCATGTTGAGCAGGCGTTGGTCGCTGACAAGGCTCACGCTATCAAAGCGGTTTACATCGTTCACACCGACACCGCCAGTAGCGTCACCAGCGATGTGCCGGCGATTCGTCAGGCGATGGATCGCAGCAAACACCCGGCGTTATTGGTGGTTGATGTGGTGGCAACGCTTGGCGCAGCTCCCTTTGCCATGGATCAGTGGGGCGTTAATGTGGTCATGGGGGCTTCACAAAAAGGTTTGATGTGTCCGCCTGGCATGGCGTTCTGTGCGGCCGACGAGCGTGCCATTGCGCAGACGCGTGCGACAGCTGGAAAGTCACCACGCTATTACTGGGATTGGATTCGTCGTTTGAACTCAGCCGCTTATCTGAAGTTTTGCGGTACCCCACCACAGAATATGTTGATGGCCTTGCGAGCGGCCATACAGTTATTCGAACGTGAAGGCCATGAGCAAGTTTTGGCGCGTCACCGCCAGTTGGCCAGCGCTGTGCAAGCGGCAGTGGGCGTTTGGTCAACGGGGGGGGTGTTGGATTTTGTGTGCCAGGTGCCAGCGGCCCGGTCTGTTTCTGTGACCAGCATTGCCGTCAAAGGCGCTGACCCCGACGAGATTCGTCGCGTGGTTCGCGAATCGTACAACGTCTCGATTGCCTCAGGCCTTGGGCCTTTTAGGGGCCGGGTGTTTCGAATTGGTCACTTGGGCGACTTAAGTGCGCCAATGGTGCTCGGTTGCTTAGCTGGTGTTGAGGCTGGTCTGAGAGCCTTGGCCATACCGATCGGCGACGGTGCGATTGAGGCGGCGACGCGTGCACTGGGATCTGCTAAATTGTAGAAGGTTTTAAAGGGTGTTAGCTCGGCATTGGCCGAAAAAAATGGTTGCCCTTGAGCGCATGACTTTGCATAAAGGTAGGAAAAATGGTTAAGCAATTAAAAGTTTTAACGGCTGGATTCGCCAGCGCTTTGTTGATGGCGGGAATGAGCGTCGCAATGGCCAACACCACTGCGGCTGCAAATAACAACGCGCCGCTCTGGATGATGGGTGAGGTGCATGACAATGCTCAAGGCCACTTTTACCGACTCAAAGACCTCGAGGCCAAACTCGGTGGCCAGTGGCGCCCTGCGCTTCTGATGGAGCAATTTAACGTCGAGCAGCAGCCGGCACTCACCAAAGCCTGGCAGAATTGTGAGTCATCGCAGTGCGTGATCGACACGGCTGGCGGTGTTAAAGGCTGGAACTGGGGCATGTACAAGCCCTTGATTGATTTGGCGTTGAAGTACGAATTGCCTCTGGTGGCGGCGAACTTGTCTGGCCAGCAGGTCAAAGACGTGATGAAGTCGGGTTTCTCAGCGGTTTTTGATGGGCAGACTATCAAGGCCTACAAACTTGATCAACCCTTGCCTCAGCCCTGGCTCGATAATCAACGCAAGATGCTGGCCCAGAGCCATTGCAACGCACTGCCCGCTGATGCGATTGATCCCATGGTGCGTGCGCAGGCCGCACGCGATGTGATGTTTGCCAAACTGATGGGGCAATATGCTTCTGGGGGTGCGGTGTTGATTGCCGGTAACGGTCATGTCAGGCGCGACCTAGGCGTCTATCAGTGGTTGCCCGCGGACTTGGCCAGTCGCGTGAAGATTGCCGGTTATGTGGAACCAGCGAGTGCCGACACGTTGATCTATGACATCATGCGAGTGGTCAATGAGCACAAGCGCGCTGACCCATGCGCCCAGTTCAAAAAATAAGATCAAACAGCTGACTGCTTGTTTTGATTGATTGAATTGATTCAGTAAAACGTAAAAAGCCGGTCTGGTGGCTCAGGCCGGCTTTTTTTGGGCCAATGAGCAACCGCTACGGTTGCCTAATCAGTAGCCATTGTGAATCACCACTTCGACCAAGCTCGGCTTGCCACTGGCAATCGCTTTGGCGACAGCGGCTTGGATGTCGCTGGGTTTTTCAACGCGGCTAGCGGTCAGGCCAAAGCCTTGCGCGACTGACACAAAATCAATCGCAGGGTCTGTCATGTCCATTGCCACAAATTGATCAGTGCCGCGCATGGCTTGCAACCGGTCTTTGATGATGCGGTAGCTGCGGTTATTGACAATCACATAGGTGATCGGCAAGCGCAAGTGAGCAGCCGTCCATAAACTTTGAATGCTGTAGAGCGAACTGCCGTCGCCGATGATGGCCACCACGGGACGCTCAGGTTTGGCCAAGGCCACACCAATCGCGCCCGCCATGCCGAACCCCAGACCGCCACTGGTTAGGCCCATATATGCCAAAGGATCTTCAGCGGGTAAGAGTTTGTTTAAGGCGCTCGCCGTCGTCAAGGTCTCGTCGACCACGATGACGTTTGAAGGTAGGGCTTGAACAATCTGCAGAATGGCGTAATCCGGGTGAGTGGGAACGTCATTGGCGTGTAGCGTGGCAGTGGCCACAAACTTGGTGCGAGTGCTTTGCCAGTTGCGGTCTTTGGCGTGCGCCAGTCGGTCGGCTGCGCGGGCATGATCGGTGTCAGTCAGCTGGCTGCTCAGTATGGGTAGCAGTGCTCGCAAAGTGTCACTCACATTGGCGCGAATAGCCATCTCGGTGACGAAGTTTTTACCCAGTTCCCAGTCGCGTTCGCTGATGTGAACCACTGGCATGCCTTCGGGTAGGGGTTCGACGGGTGCCATGGGCGACATGCGCAACAGATCGCCACCCAAGCAGATCATTAGGTCATAGGCTGCGAGGGTTTCGCGAACCTTGTACTGGTTTCGTGTGATCTCACCCATGTTGGCAGGGTGAGAGGTTGGGAAGCGGCTGTTGTAAGGCACTGATTCGAGGTAGACCGGCGCGCCCAATTGCTCGGCCAGTGCCGCGGCCTCAGCAAAACAATCGTGACGTCCAAGCTCTTGGCCTGCCAAAATGACAGGCCGCTCAGCCTGGCGTAGGCGTTGGGCAAGTTGTCGCAACACCCCGTCAGTGGGTTGAACGTGTGTCTCGACACGGGTCGGTTGACCCAAATCCATTGACACGGTTTCGTCCAAAATACTGCCAGGCAAACTAATAAAAACAGGGCCCGTTGGCGCGCTTAAGGCGACTTTAGCGGCGCGGTGGATAATGCGTGGTAAGTCTTCAGCGCGCTCAACCTCAATAGCCCACTTGACCAAGGGTTCAGCCAGACGCACCAGTGGTTCGTAGAGCAATGGCTCTGTTAAGCCGTAACCCCGTTCGTATTGCCCGGCCGTGACTATAATGGGTGAGCCGTTGAACTTGGCAGTGTAAAGCGCCCCCATGGCATGGCCCAAGCCCGGCGTGCAGTGCAGGTTACAGGCTGCTAGTTTGCCTGTGGCGCGGGCAAAGCCGTCAGCCATGCCGAGCACCACGCTTTCTTGTAAGCCCAGCACGTATTTGAGTTGGGGGTATTGCGGCACCACTTCCATGAGAGGCAACTCGGTAGTGCCAGGGTTACCAAAAAGATGGGTAACGCCCTCTTGAATGAGTAACTCTAAAAAGGCCGCGCGGCCGGTGTAAGTCGGTAGATTCATGCAAAGTCTCTGGTTTGGTAAATGCTAGGCTGTCGGCGCGGACTTGCTAGCAGGTCTGCGCCACGATAAGGTGCCGTCTAGACCAAAGGGTATACCGTGGCGCGGCCCTTGAAAAGTCGCTTGCGCTGTTTGTTCGCATCACAACCAAAAGATAGGTAAAAAATATGTTGATATCACTGAAAAACCACGTGGCTTTGATCACCGGTGGCAGCCAAGGACTCGGTCGGGCCATGGGGATGCAATTTGCGGCCTCTGGGGCTAGCGTGGTGCTGTTGGCTCGACGCCAAGCATTGCTTGACGAGGCGGCGCAAGAAATCACAGCAGCCACTGGCGCCAAAGTCAAAGGCTTCGCCTGCGATGTCAGTGACCTTAACCAAGTTGAGGCGGTTTGGGCGCAAGTCGAAAAAGAGTTCGGCACCGTCGATATCGTGGTTAATAACGCCGGTTCTTCTGCGCGCAACCCAATTGAAACGCTCTCCATGGAGAAGTTGCAAGCCGATATCGACTTAAAACTAAAGCCCGCTTTGCGTTTGGTTCAATTGGCATTGCCTGGCATGAAGGCCCAGCAGTGGGGGCGCGTGATTAACGTGGTCAATATCGGCGCCAAAGCACCACCGGTTGGCACCGCACCAACTTGCATGACACGTGCTGCCGGCATCACCATGACCAAAGTCATGTCCAAAGAATTGGCGCCCGATAATATTTTGGTCAATGCCTTGTGTGTTGGTCAGATCATGTCCGAGCAGTGGGTGGGCTATTACGAGAAAGACAAGCCCGACATGACATTTGACGAATACGTGACCATGCGTGGCAAGCCAATTCCCATGGGACGCATTGGTCAAGCAGAAGAGTTCGCCAACGTCGCCTGCTTCTTGGCGTCAGATGCAGCCTCATACGTGACGGGTGTGGCCATCAACGTTGACGGTGGCTTGAGCCCAGTGACCTAAGCAGACTGACCAAAGGTTACTGAGATCTGAGTGAACGGGGTTCGTGAGCGTGTTGCTCTCGAACCCCGTTTTATTTAACCCATTGGGCGCTGCTTAATTTGAACAACGGGGTTAGAACTGGTAGGTTAGGCCAGTGGTCAGCGTGTAACTGTAGGCCTTGTTTTTGGCGTTAAGGTCTGGGGAATAAATCACGCCCAAGCCGAGCTGTAAGTTCTCGATTGGTGAGTAAAGCAGACCCAACTCACCAAAAGCGCTGTATTGGCTGTTATAGCCCGGATTGGTTTGAAGACCGACATCAAGGCCAACTTTCCACTGTGGGTTCAACACCAACACGGGTGTTACAGACACCGACCAAATGTTTTGTCGTTCGGCTTCAGTGTCCGAATTCATCACTTGGCGGTTACTGGCGTAGCCAGCATTAACGTGCCACTCGTAAGTCTCAGAAAGGTAAGAGCTGATGAGCGTGACATTAATATTGGTTTTGGCGGGGCCTAGACCGTTGTCCTGCATGTTTTGTGAGGTCGAAAGGGTGATGATGGGTTTGATAGCCGTACTCCACCCCTGAGTTTGATCACCTGCAAAAACCCACTTCAGACCGATGCCAGTGCTCTGCCACCCCGATACAGAACTGGTTTGGCGTGCCGTCCCTACAAAAACATCAATGTTCTCGCTGATGCCTCGGGTGTAGGTTAAAGGGTAGGCGTTTGAGATACCAAGTTCGTCTTCGATGAAGTTGCCGTTAACATCAGCAATGGCGTTGGTACTTTTGTTAAATGCGTAGTCGATTTCGATTTGGTTGCCACCGGCGCCTTGTGTGCCCGTGTCGTCGGTCACAAACGGAAAATAAGCGTGAGCTGGGCTTGAGAGTAGAAGCCAAGCGGCTGAGGTAGCGGCCAAGCGGGTTGTTTTTTTTGGGCTTGAGAAAAGTACCATATTCATCCTGTCGAGTATGAGTGTAGGGTAATGTCGGCATGTTGTTATTTCATGACCGGCATTGGTTGACAGGACGAGTTGGTGCAGACGGGGGATAGCGACATGGCTGCGCTCGAAAGATTTAAAAAAAAACGACCCCAAAATGGTAATGAGAATCGTTTCTATATTATAGCTTAGATTGCATTTTGGCTAAATAGGTCTTTATTGATTTGTAGCGCTAATCGGTGGATGGGTCACGATCGATTTCAATTGCGCACGATCGGTGTGTAGTTCGCTTACGTCAGGCAGTGGACGGGCGAGCGCAGGATTGGTTGCCAAGGCCTGCTCCATGGCATGCGCCATGGCCAATAAGCGACCATCTTGGAACAGTGCCCCAATGAGTTGTAGGCCAAACGGCATGCCCGCATCGTCAACGCCCGAGGGCAGTGATAAGGCGGGATGGGTGCTTAGCGTGATGACGTAGGTCAGTGCCAACCAGTGGTAATAATTGCGGGTGGCCTTGCCATCAATGGCATCGGCGTAAAGGGTTTGCCAAGGGAAGGGCGTCACTGGTGTGACTGGGCTTAAGATCAAATCGTAGTTGGCAAACTGTTTGGCCAGCGTTTGCATCAAACGGGTTTGCTCAAGATGAGCCCAAGCGCGGTCAGCCAAGGTCAGCTGTTGCGCGATTTCCATGTTGGCGCGCACGTTCGGGCTCAGGCCGTCGGGGTCTTTGGCGTATTGCTCACCCATCTGGGCCAAGAAGCCTTCAGCACGCAAAACATCAAAGGCGCGGTCGGCATCACCAAAATCCAGTGTGACGGGTTCGCACGATTTCACATGACTGCTGATGGCTTTGATGCGATCTGCGAAGACGCGACGGATCATCGGATCGACCAAACAACAACCGAAGTCGGCGGTATAACCGATACGAAGTTGTGACAAGTCAATCTCGGCCAACGGCCAAACGCGATTTGGCTGACTGGGAAACGCCAGTGGGTCAAGCGGATCATGACCCATGCTGGCGCTTAGCATCAAGGCAGTGTCAGCGATGTTTCTGGCCATTGGACCAGCAATGTTGAGCACGTTCCAGCCCAATTTGCGAGAGTGCTGAGGCACCATGCCCGGCGATGCGCGTAGACCCACCACGCCGCACATGGCCGCTGGAATGCGCAATGAACCACCCACGTCGGTGCCAGTGCAAAGCGGCAACATGTCGGTCGCCAATGCCACGGCTGAACCGCCGGACGAGCCGCCAGCGTTTAGTGTAGGGTTAAACGGGTTACCCGTTGCGCCCCAAACCATGTTGCGCGTGTTGGCGCCAGCACCCATGTCAGGCGTATTGGTTTTGGTCGCGACAATGGCGCCAGCGGCTTTCAAGCGAGCCACCATGGTGTTGTCAGTGTTAGGCACATGCTGCGTGAAGGCGGTGTTGCCAAAGGTGGTTAGCAAACCCGCGGTTTCGGTCAAGTCTTTAACACCGATGGGCAAACCATGTAGCGCCCCAAGATTGTCGCCACGCATCACCGCCGCTTCAGCTGCTTTGGCGGCTTCTCGGGCTCGGTCAAAATCAGTGGCGCACAGCGCATTGACACCGGGATTAACGGTTTGCATCTGCTCGATGTAAGCGTCTAGGACTTCGACTGGTGACAGTTGTTTGCGCCCGATTTGACGGCGCAGTTCGACAGCACTTAAAGCAATCAGGGGGTTACTCATGATGCGATCAACTCCTTGGTATTGGCCATTACGGCGCGCTTTGTGTTTGGCGCTCGACAGGGTCGGTGCACCACTTTAAGCCCGCTATGTTTGTTCAGTCGGTCAGTTAGTGGCATGATTATGACACTGCGGATAAGTATAAAAATAAAGGCACTCAATGATTGCGTTGCTTGAGGCCAAGCGTGCTGGGCTATTTAAGTCGAGCCACTGGCTCAATAATCTGGTGGCAGGTATTGTGGTGGGTGTGGTTGCCTTGCCACTGTCGATGGCATTTGCCATTGCCTCGGGTGCGCGTCCCGAGCAAGGTATTTATACGGCAATTGTGGCTGGTTTGATTGTCACCTTGTTCGGTGGTAGTCGATTGCAGATTGCCGGGCCAACAGGCGCTTTTATTGCCGTATTGGCGGGTATCACCGCCACCTACGGCATTGTCGGGCTTCAGGTAGCGACCTTTATGGCAGGCGTGATTTTGCTGTTGATGGGGTTACTGCGAATGGGTGGGGTGGTGCGGTTCATTCCAGCACCGGTCATCATTGGTTTTACCGCAGGGATCGGTGTCATCATTTTTACGGGGCAATGGGCTGACTTTCTGGGGCTTGAGCGCCAAGTGGGGGGGCATTTCCATGAGAAGGTCCTCGCCGTCATTCGGCAAATACCACAGACTCATTGGCCAACGCTTGCGTTTGGGCTGGCGAGTCTGGTCATTTTGTTATGGATGCCCAAAGTCACGCGCCTTCGGCGTGTCCCGGCGACCTTGTTGGTGTTGATTTTTGCCACGGGTGTACAGGCGGTTTTTAAGTTCGATGGCGTGGCCACGATTGGCTCGGCTTTTGGGGGTATTCCTCGAGGATTACCGTCGTTCGCGGTACCTGCGATTAGCTTCTCTCAGATGCTCTTGCTGATTGGCCCAGCGTTTGCCATTGCCATGCTCGGGGCGATTGAGTCATTGTTATCAGCGGTGGTTGCCGATCGGATGGCGGGCACACGACACAGCGCTAACCAAGAGTTGGTGGGCCAAGGTTTGGCCAATATGGTGGTGCCTTTTTTTGGTGGCTTTGCGGCCACGGGCGCGATTGCCCGTACCGCCACCAATATCCGTAATGGCGGCACCAGCCCATTGGCTGGCATTGTGCACGTTTTGACACTGGTTGGTGTGCTGCTCGTATTGGCACCGATGGCCGCCCATATTCCATTGGCGAGTCTGTCGGCGATTTTGTTTTTGGTGGCTTGGAACATGAGTGAGCCGCACCAGGTGCGAACAATTTTGAAATACGCGCCGCCAGCTGACCGGGTGGTGTTGGTGGTGACTTTTCTGTTGACAGTGTTTGTGGATTTGGTGGTGGCCGTTAATGCCGGTGTGATTCTGGCGGTGCTGCATTTTCTGCGACGCATGTCCCAATCGGTGCGTATTCGCACTTTGGCCGATAAAGATGGGACACGGGTCTGTCAGGTCGAAGGACCACTTTTCTTCGCGGCGGTGGGTCTGATTGAAGTCACCGTGCGTGGCTTGCCGGATTCAGTTAAGCACTGGGTGTTGGATTTGTCGCAATCGCCATTTATCGATGAGACGGCGATCCAAGCCCTTGAAGACGCCGTGCGATCACTAAAGCACAGAGGCATCAAAACCACCCTGGTGGCAGCCAATGACTTGGTGCTTAAGAAACTGACGGCGCATGGCACCTTGAAGCTGCTCGGTGAAGGCGGCTACGCCAGCACATTATTGGCCGTAAAACCAGTGGTTTAGCCGCGCAAACAATCACAGGCGCCAATTGACCGATACGGTTTGGTTGCCCAGGGTGAGTTCAGCGACCTTGGGTGGGGTGCGGGCAATGCATCGCCCCGCGCGAATGACCGCCAATCGCGTGGCTCGCAAGCGGATCGCTTCGCTGGCGTCTTTGGCTTGCAACAGCACCAGGTCAGCCCGTGCGCCGGGCACCAAGTCGCTGGCTTCTAGACCAAGAACACAAGCCGCTTGGGTGGTGACGGCTTCAAAGCATTGGGTGGTTTGTGCTTGGCTGGTGAGTTGACCCACGTGCAGGCCCATGTGGGCGACCTCGAGCATGTCCCCAGAACCGAAGTTGTACCAAGGATCCATGACGCAATCTTGTCCAAAGGCCACAGTGAGGCCTGCTTCGGTTAACTCGCGCACCCTTGTCATGCCACGGCGTTTTGGGTACGTGTCGTGGCGTCCTTGCAAGGTGATGTTGATCAAAGGGTTGGCAACGACCCGCATGTTGGCCTCGGCCATCAACTGAATCAGTTTGGCTGCGTAGTCGTTGTCCATGCTGTGCATGGAGGTTAAGTGCGATCCAGTGACGCGACCTTGCAATCCGAATCGCACCGTATTGGCGGTTAAGGTTTCGATGTGTCGTGACATCGGATCATCGGTTTCGTCGCAATGCATGTCAATCATCAGGCCGCGCTCGGCGGCTAGGCGGCAAAGCCACTCGATGCTCAGTGTGCCGTCTTGGGCGGTTCGTTCAAAATGTGGGATGCCGCCAATCACATCAACACCCATGTCCAAGGCTCGTATGAGGTTGTCTTGGGCGCCAGCGCGCCTGAGCAGTCCATCTTGCGGAAAGGCCACGAGTTGCAGGTCCAGCCAAGGTTTGAAGGCTGAGCGCACGTTCAACAGTGCTTGAACGGCCACCAGTTCCGGATCGCTGATGTCGACGTGGCTGCGGATCGCCAAAATACCGTTGGCCAACGCCCAGTGGCAGTACTGTGTCGCGGTTTGTTCAATGTCGGCTTGGGTTAGGGTCGGTTTGAGCGCTCCCCAGAGGGCGATGCCTTCGCGCAAAGTGCCGCTTTGGTTAACCCGCGGTTGCCCAAAACGCAATGCTGAATCGAGATGAAAGTGAGCATCAACAAAAGGTGAGCTCAATAGCTGATGCTCAGCATCCAGTGTCTCGAGGCTGGGCACAGAGGCAAGCGCTTGATCGGGTGCCACGGCACTGATGCGTCCATTTTTAATAGCCAGCGCCACATCGGTCTGCCCATCGGGCAAGTTGGCGTGGCGTATCAGTAAGTCGAACATGGGTCGAATCCTTGAGAAAGCAGCAAAACAATGCCAAAGTGGGCTCAAACCGTCGTCAAACACAGTTCAGGGGTTTAATTGTTTACATTTTTTTACAAATTGTTTACGGTTTAATTGATAATTTGACCGTTGAATTTAAAAAAATCAAACCAATGGCCTATCAGCTTAATCCGCGCATCACCAATCGAGAGTTTAAACTTTTGCTCAAACCCGAGGGTTTGGATCAGCGCAGCCAAATCAATCGATTGATTCATTTGATTAACGCTTTTTGTGAAACCAGCAAAGTGGATCTGCTGCCGATCGATAATGCGGCTACGAGCTTGCGTAATGTCTACTTTTACGACAGCAAAGGGCATGACTTGCGCCGTCACAAAGTTATTTTGCGAATTAGGGAGTCCAGACGCACGATTTGGGTCGATGACTGGTGTGAAGTGACCCTGAAGTGTCGCGCAGACAATTTCGATCACGCGATCTCGTTGGATCCGGCACCGAAGTCGGTTTATCACGTCAAGCTTCGATTCAAGGAAGAGTTGCTTCGTGCCGATAGTATCGGCAGCGTCAGAAAAATATATTCAAACAACGCCATTTTGGATTCTGTGCCATCCGATGAGGTTTTTGAGCGTAACTTTGGCGCCATCATCGAGACGTTTCCCGGTTTGGCTGGTCTCAAAATTCCCTTAAAAATGCCCATGCCAGTGGTTGGTGGGCGCAGTAATAAAATCTTGGAAGCCTTATTGCCCATGGGCAACTTGGTGTTTGGTGAGGGCGTGCAAGCCCATTTGGATGTCTCGATTTGGATGCGGTCTGTGGGTGAACCGATTATTGGCGAATTGGCATACGCCTATCGGGTGACCGATGCCAACCGCGACAATGTCAAAGCCCATAAACTGGCGGATAAATTTTTTGTGTCGTTACAGCAAGCCATTCCCAAGTGGTTGTCTGATGGCAGCACCAAAACCGCTTTGATATTTGGCAAACCCGAATGAGCTCAGACAGTGCTGAGCCTGTGCCCCCCGTCGGCCCGCCAACGCTGTGGGAAATCTTCGTTTCTTTTTTGGTCATTGGTGCTGTCAGTTTTGGTGGCGGCATTATTGCGTACGAAAAAATCTTACTCACAGAAAAAAAACGCTGGCTTTCTGATGACGAGTTCATGGCGGCCCTGGCCATTAGTCAAACCATGCCGGGTTTGAATGCGGTGAATTTGGCTGTGCTTTCTGGTGACAAGCTGCGCGGGCCATTGGGCTCAGTGATGGCGACCGTGGGTCTATTGATCCCTGGTTGCACATTCGTGATGGTGGTGGGCCTGATTTATTTACAAAGCGCTGATCACCCGGTCGCTAATATGCTGCTCACGGGCGTGGCAGCAGCTGCTACGGGACTGCTTGCGGCAATCACCTTTCGAATTGGACGGCGACAGCTGACCAATATCAAGCCGTTGATTATTGTGGCAGTGACGTTTTTCTTGATGAGCTTTGCGGGATTGTCCCTACCTGCTGTGCTGGCCATCATGGCGCCAGTGGCGATATTCCTTTACCGACCCAAAAAGGATTAAGCCATGTTGGTGCTCATTCATTTGGTCCTCACCTTTGGCATGCTGTCCTTGCTGGCTGTGGGCGGTGGCACGGCCGTCTTGCATGAAATGCAAGAGGTGCTTGAGCAAAACTACAAAATCAGTTCTGACACTTTCGTGCACGTGTATAGCGTAGGGCAATTGGCGCCTGGCCCGAACATGACCATGGTGCTTATTTTTGGTTTTAAGATTGCTGGTTTTGTGGGGGCGGCCTTGGTGGGCCTCGCTTTTTTCTTGCCCTCAAGCTTTCTTTGCTTTTGGGTTGGTCGCATTTGGGCCAAAATCGGTGACACGCCGTGGCGACGCGCCGTTCAAAACGCACTCGAACCAATTTCAATTGGCTTGATGTGTTCGGGCGTCTACGCGGTGGCACGTGCAGCCATCGAAGGGCCGCTGACGATCGCGTTAGCCGTAACTTCGTTTGTCATCATCATGTTTACTCGCGTGAACCCGGTCTATGTTATTTTGGGGGTAGGCGGTATTGGCGCGGGCTTAAATTACTGGTTGTCAGTGGCTCATTGACAAGCCCCCCGCCCTGATTGGGCAGCTTTGGTCACGTCAATGCGGTATAACCTTCTTTTACGTTCCCCGTTTGGGTGACCCTTAGATTTCCAATGATCCCTCCTGATGTGTTATCAGCGACAGCGTCCACTGCCGCGACAATCTCCTTGGCACTGGTTCCTGATGCGCCATCGATTGGGGCTCTCTTGGCCGTGATGCCTGATTTCTCTATTGGTAGTGACGCCTTTTTGTTGGTGCTCTATGTGGTACTAGCGTTGCTGTTTTCGTTTTTGTGCTCAATCGCTGAGGCCTCGTTGTTGAGTATCACACCAGCCTACGTCGCAGGTTTGCGCGAAAAGCAACCCAAGAAAGCAGAATTACTGCGCCAGCTGAAAGGTGAAAAAATCGACCAAGCCTTGGCGGCGATTTTGACGGTTAATACGATTGCCCACACCGTGGGGGCGATCGGTGCGGGTTCTAAGGCCACAGCGGTGTTTGGCAGCGTCTGGTTTGGTGTTTTCTCAGCCGTCATGACGCTGCTAATTCTTTTCTTGTCTGAAATTGTCCCCAAGACCCTTGGGGCGGTGTACTGGCGCGAAGTCAGTGGTGCGACGGCCTGGTACGTCAATTTTCTCATTAAAGCGATGTATCCGCTCATTATCGTGTCTGAAAAAATCACCAAATGGATTGCCAGCGGCAAACAAACGGGTGATTTCAGCCGTGATGAGTTTGTGGCCATGGCAGGCTTGGGCCATGAAATGGGTCACATCAACGAGCGCGAGTCCAAGATTATCCGGAACTTGTTCCGATTCAAGCTGGTTCACACCAGCGCCATCATGACCCCACGGGTCGTGGTTGCAGCCTTGCAAGCGGATTTAACGGTTGACGAGGCGTTGGCTTCGTTACAAAAAAGTACTTTCTCTCGCATACCAATCTACAGCCAGCACGTCGACGCCGTGACGGGCTTTGTGTTGCGCGAAGACCTTTTGATCGCTCAAAACGAAGGGCGAGGTAATGCCCAAGTGGGTAGTTTCCGCCGTGAGATCGTGGCCGTGCTCGACACCTTGCCCCTTTCAAAACTACTCGAGACCCTGTTGCAAGAGCGTCAGCACATTGCGCTTGTGGTTGGTGAGTATGGTGAAACAGAAGGGATTGTGACGCTCGAGGACGTGGTCGAAACCTTGTTGGGTATCGAGATTTTGGATGAGGGCGACGAAGTCGAGGACATGCAATTGCTGGCGCGCCAGATGTGGAAAAAGCGAGCTCAGCGCATGGGTACCAATCCAACCGACCCAGTGAGCTGACGGGATTTGGCTCACCGGGTATTTTGACCAGTGCTTGCCTGAATTAGGCGTTGGCGGGCACGACGGTTGAGAAGCCTGAATCGACGTGGGTGATTTCACCGGTCACGCCATTGGCCAAGTCTGAAAGGAGAAAGGCGGCAACATTGCCCACGTCTTCAATGGTGACGTTGCGGCGCAGTGGTGCATTGGCTTCAACGAAACGCAAGATGGCATTGAAGTCCTTGATGCCAGCCGCAGCCAGCGTCTTGATGGGGCCGGCTGAAATGCCGTTCACGCGCAGTCCAAGGGGTCCGAGGTTGCTAGCCAAATAGCGAACGCTCGCCTCGAGGCTGGCCTTGGCCAGACCCATGGTGTTGTAGTTTTGCACCACGCGCTCAGCGCCCAAATAAGTCAAAGTCAATAGGGCGCCTTGACGGTCTTTCATCATCGGCAAGGCGGCTTTGGCCATGGCTGGAAAGCTGTAGGCTGAGATGTCGTGGGCAATGCGGAATGCCTCACGTGACAAACCGTCAAGCAGTTCACCTGAGATGGCTTCGCGTGGGGCAAAACCAATCGAGTGCACCAAGCCATCAAGCCCATCCCATTGCGTGGCCAGGTCTTTAAAGACGGCGTCAATCTGATCGTCATCAGCCACATCACAGGGCAAAACGATGTTGGTGCCAAATTGGGCGGCATATTGTGTGACGCGCTCTTTAAAGCGATCGCCAACATAGGTGAACGCCAGTTCAGCGCCTTGTTCGTGGCAGCACTTGGCGATGCCGTATGCGATCGAGCGGTCAGAAATCACGCCAGTGATCAAGATTCGTTTTCCAGTTAAAAAGCCCATCATGCGTTCCTATTTGATCCAGTGTTTTTGTTTAACGAGTCTAGCTGATTTAGCGAGGTACTTTTAAGCGCTGACCGACTTTCAGTGTAGAGCCTTTGATGTTGTTCAGTTGGCGCAAGTCCCGCACGGAGGTCTTGTAACGGTTAGCAATGCCAGATAGGGTGTCGCCTCGGCGTACGCGATAGTTCTGAGTGCCAGAGCGGCGCGTGACCTCAGCGGTGGCCAAGTTGACGTTAGCCGTGGGGCCTGGGATGATCACAATTTGCGCGCTTGGCATGCTGGTCAAACCACGGTTCATGTTGTTGGCGCGTCGAATGGCAGGCGCTGAGACATTGAATTTCTTGGCGATCTCGTTTAGGGACTCACCTTGACGTGCCGGGTATTTTTTCCAGCTGGTCAGGTCGCCTTCATAGGCGGCGAGGTTGGCCAAATAGAGTGGCGCTTTGTCTAAGGGCAGGATGATCTCGGGTTTGAGATCAGCCATGATCACCCCTTGATTGAAGCTCGGATTCAGTTCTGAGAACTCCTCGATCGACATCTCGGCGAGCTTGGCAGCCACGGCTAGATCAATGTCGCGGTCTTTGGTGATCGTCACAAAATACGGGTCGTTACTGACCATCGGTAGAATCACAGCGTATTTTGCTGGGTTGGCGATGATGTTTTTGATGGCCTGCAACTTAGGGACGTAATTGGCCGTTTCAGCCGGCATCTTCAGGTACCGGTAATCGGCCGGTTTGCCGGTTGCGACGTTTTTGCTGATGGCTCTTTTGACTGAACCTTCCCCCCAGTTGTAAGAGGCAAACGCCAAAAACCAGTCGCCTTGGTACTCAAACAGATATTCCAAATAATCCAGTGCAGCGTTGGTTGAAGCAATCGGGTCGCGCCGTTGGTCGCGCCAGTAGTTTTGCTCAAGGTTAAAGGCAGTACCGGTGCTTGGGATGAACTGCCATAGGCCTGAGGCTCTGGCTCTTGAATAGGCATTGGGGTTGTAAGCACTTTCCACGAACGGTAGTAAAGCCAGTTCTGTGGGCAGTCCTCGTCGATTGATCTCATCGACAATGTAGTAGAGGTATTTGCCGGAACGATCGGCCATGCGCTGAAGCGATTGCGGGTGAGCGGCGTAGTATGCCGTCCACTTGTCAACTAGCGGTGAGTTCAGGTTAGGCACGGCATAACCGCGTCGAATTCGCTCCCACACGTCTAGTGGTGGAACGGTGAGGTCAATGGTTCGCGTATTGGTTTCTGCGCCCGTTGGGTCGCGTTCTTCCAAAGCGGTGCAACCTGTCAAGACGCCGAGCGAAAGGCAGAGCAAATATCGGTAAAAGTGTCGCAATGTCATCGGTGCTATTTAAACCCGTTTTTCCACTCTCGTAACGCGCCAAATATTTCAACGGGTGTTTGCAGTGTTTTGTTGGCCCAACGTTGGACAGAATTAGCCACATCGGGCTCACGGCTACGCAAGAAAGGGTTGCACAGTCGCTCAGTGCCAATGGTTGACGGGACCGTGGGTATATTGGCAGCTCGCTTTGCCTGGCAAACTTTTTCGAATGCAGCAAGGTCGTGGTTATTGGGGTCGGCTGCCCTTGCAAAACGCAAATTTGCGAGAGTGTATTCATGGGCGCAATAGACAGCGGTGTCGGCCGGTAGGGCGGCCAATTGGTCCAGTGAAGACAGCATTTGAGCAGGGGTGCCTTCAAACAGTCGGCCGCAGCCACCGACAAACAGGGTGTCGCCGCAAAAAAGAACAGGTTGCGATCCGTTGGCGGTGTTGACAAGGCCCGCGTAGGCGATGTGTCCGGCCGTGTGACCCGGTACATCTTGCACATCGAGGCGCAGGCTAAGCTCGTTGATCGTGACACAGTCGCCTTGACCAAGTAAGACGTCGCAGGCTGGCAGCACTTCTAGAGCTGGCCCGTAAACCAAGGCAGGGTGCTTCTGTAAAATCTGCATCACACCGCCGACATGGTCGTGATGGTGATGGGTGAGTAGAATGGCAACAAGTGAAAGTTGGGTTTGTTCTAATACGTCTAGCACCGGTTGCGCTTGACCTGGGTCAACGACCACGGCATGCGTGCCATCTTCAATCAGCCAGATGTAATTGTCGTTGAAGGCCGGTATCGGGCGTATTCGAACCGCAGTGCCTGTTTCTTGTTTGCCAGTTGTCATTGTTCTGGGATGTCCATGTTGTCTGACCCTATTGTAGAGCTGCACCAGTGGTTTGAGAGCGACGCGGGTCGTTACGTTCAGCATTGGGAGCAGCAACGCATCGATTCACTGCTGTCAGACGTCTTTGGGTATCGGGCTGTGCAGTACGGTTTGGCGCCCTTTAATGCGCTCAGTGCCAATCGCATGTCATTTAAGGCGTATGCCGGCCCACAAAAACTCAATGCCGAGCAAAGTGCCGGCTGGAGCGCGTCAGTTCTGTGCTTGCCTGAGCAGTTGCCCTTTGATACCGACAGTGTCGATTTGTTGGTTTTGCCGCACACCCTTGAGATCGCGCAAGACCCTCACTTGGTATTAAGAGAGGCGCAGCGCGTCTTGATGCCCGAAGGCCGCTTGGTCATTGCTGGCTTTAATCCCTGGAGCTTGTGGGGAGCGCGCTCGCGTTTACCTTGGGTTCAGCCTTGGTTTTCAGCTGACTGTCAGCCTGATGTGTCACCCGCGCGGTTAAAGGATTGGTTAAAGCTCTTGTCATTTGAGATTGATCGCGGGCATTTTGGGTGCTATTCACCACCCTTTCGCACTGTAAAGTGGCTGGATCGGTTTGCGTTCATGGAATCAGCGGGTGACCGCTGGTGGCCTATTTTTGGGGCGACCTATGTGGTGTCAGCCGTTAAGCGGGTGGCGGGTATGCGGCTTATTACCCCAGTTTGGAAGCGCAAGTCGCGCCGTCGAAGTGCAAGACAAGCCGCCACTGTGGCCACGCAACTCTCTAAATTTAATGCTTTGGTGCCTTGATGAATGATATTGTGAGTGCAAACGTGAATGAAGGTGTGACTGAGGCGGAGTACCCTTTGGTGGAGATTTGGACCGATGGGGCCTGTAAAGGCAATCCGGGAAAGGGGGGCTGGGGGGCGTTGTTAAAGTTCGCCCATCATGAAAAAACGCTATTTGGTGGTGAGACTCACACGACTAACAACCGCATGGAAATGATGGCGGTGATTGAGGCGCTTAGAGCCCTTAAAAAGCCTTGCCGGGTTGTGTTGCACACCGATTCAACCTATGTGCAAAAGGGCATGACCGAGTGGATCGTAGGCTGGAAGGCGCGTCAATGGCGCAAATCCGACAAAAAGCCAGTGCTCAACGCGGACTTATGGCAGTTATTGGACGCCATGGTCGGCGAGCATGAGGTGCAATGGCGTTGGGTTCGTGGCCACGATGGCGATCCTGGCAATGAGCGTGCCGATGAGTTGGCCAACCAAGGGGTGGCGAGCTTGTCCTGAAAAAACACCGTACGGTGGGCGCACTGGCACTAAAATGTGCCTTGGGTGGCCTTCAAGCACAACCAACGGGCTAGGTGAAGGTGCTATAAACAATGCAAGGGCTAACCCTCGTTTTTGAGTGCTTCGTGCCCGAAGAGTGTAAAGCACTGCCGTAACCCTAGCCGAACGGCTCCACGTTCGAGCTGTCTAACGTTTCTGCGTTTGAATCTACTTGCTGGTGATATGAATACATCTTCTCGAATTGTGCTGTCCTTGGTTTTACTTGGGGTGGGCGTCGCAGCTGGCGTCTATGGCCCCAAATACGCAGGTGATTGGTGGCCGGGGGCGAGCTCGCCCGCAGCGTCAAGCGCTCAGCCACCAAAAGGCGCTCCGAGGGCTGCACCTGGCGCGCCCGTTGAAGCGGCGGTTGTCGAGTCAGTGCCGTTTGCACGCGGTTTAAATGCCATTGGCAGTTTGCTGTCCGATGAGTCGACGATGGTGAGTGCTGAGGTGGCAGGCCGAGTCGCTGAGATTCGGTTCTCTGAAGGCCAGCCTGTCAAAAAAGGTGCGGTGCTCGTGGTGCTTGATGATGCTGTGGCACAAGCCGAGCTGTCGCAAGCCCGTGCCAATCTGGCGCTGGCGCAATCTCGGTTTGATCGATCGAGTCGTCTTCAAAATGCGGGCTTCGTGAGTGCCGAAGCCCGTGAAGATGCCTCTAACGCTTTAAAGCTGCAACAGGCCTCTGTTGAGCTCGCCCAAGCCAAGCTCGACAAAACCCGTGTGGTCGCCCCCTTTGATGGGGTGATTGGTTTGCGTAGCGTCTCGGTGGGTGAGTTTGTCACGCCAGGACAACACATCGCACCGCTTGAAGCCGTGTCAATGTTGAAAGTGGACTTTCGCTTGCCAGAGCGCAATGTGGCTGATGTGAAAGTGGGTCAAACCTTAACATTGAGTGTTGATGCCATGCCTGGCCGCACGTTTGAGGGCGTGGTGTACGCCGTCAGCCCGCTGATTGAAGCGGGTGGACGCTCGGTACTGGTGCGCGCTCGCGTGGATAACGCTGCCGGTCTCTTGCGCCCAGGCATGTTTGCCCGGGTGCAGCTAATCACCAGCGAATCAATGGCTTTGGTGGTGCCAGAGTCGGCATTATCACCATCAGGTCAATCGCAATTCGTTTACCGGGTTGTTGAAGGGGCAGCCGAACGGGTCTTGGTGCAACTCGGTGAACGCCGGGGCGGTTTGGTCGAGATTGTGGGTGGTTTACAGGCCGGCGACTTGGTGGTGTTTTCTGGGTTGCAGAGCATGCGGCCTAACGTTGCGGTGACGGTTCGCGGTGAGCCACAGTCGTCAGCAGCAGTGGCGGCCCAAGCGATAGACAGTGCCAATTCACTCAGGGTTAAGCCACTATGATGCTGTCCGATTTATGCATTAAGCGCCCCGTGTTTGCGACCGTGATGTCGCTAGCGGTGGTGGCGATCGGCTTGATGTCCTACGACCGTTTGACAGTGCGCGAGTATCCCAATATTGACGAGCCGGTGGTGTCGGTGGACACGACCTACAAAGGTGCATCGCCTGAGGTGATTGAGTCGCGTGTGACCAAGCCCCTTGAAGACCAGATCTCTGGCATTGAGGGCGTTAAGTTGATGACCTCGCGCAGTCGCTCTGAGCGAAGTCAAATCAACATCACGTTTGATTTGACGCGCGACCCAGATGCCGCGGCGGCAGAGGTGCGTGACAAAGTGGCCCGTGCTCGGCGCGCCTTACCCGATGAGATCGATGAGCCGGTGATTTCCAAAGTGGAAGCAGATTCACGCCCGGTGATGTTTTTGGCGGTGAAAGCTGGCGATATGTCGCCCATGGCGGTCACCGACTACATCGATCGTTATATCAAGTCTCGTTTATCGGTGTTACCCGGTGCGGCCGATGTGCGTGTGTATGGTGCGCGCACCCCAGCCATGCGAATCAATGTTGATCGCGACAAGTTGGCGGCTTATGGTTTGACGGTGCAAGAGGTGGAGTCGGCTTTGCGCTCGCAGAACGTGGAGATTCCTGCTGGTCGTATTGAGTCTGCGGCGCGCGAGTTTTCTGTGGTGTCTTCGACCGACTTGAGCACTGTTGGTCAGTTTGAGAATGTGGTGATTGCCAATGTGCAAGGCTATCCAGTGCGGCTTATTGATGTTGCAAGCGTCGACGTGCTGCCACTCATCGAGCGGGCATCAGCACGTTATAACGGCACGCCATCATTAAACATTGGTGTGATCAAGCAAGCCACGGCAAACCCTTTGGATTTGTCCAAGGCGGTGCGCGCAGAGATTGCCTTGATCAACGAGACCTTGCCGCAAGGCATGGAGATTATTGCGTCTTATGACACATCGGTTTTTATTGAAAAGTCGATTGAGTCGGTTTATAAGACCATCGCCGAAGCCGTGGCGTTGGTGATTTTGGTGATTTTTTTCTTCTTGCGCAGTTTGCGCGCGAGCTTGATACCGATTGTGACGATTCCAGTTTCACTGATTGGTGCGTTCTCTTTGATGTATCTGTTTGGGTTCTCGATCAATACGTTGACTTTGTTGGCGATGGTGTTGGCCATTGGTTTGGTGGTAGATGACGCCATTGTGGTGTTAGAGAATGTCTATCGCTACATCGAGAAAGGATATTCACCGGTTCAAGCGGCGATGAAGGGCTCACGCGAAATCGCTTTCGCGGTGATTGCAATGACGCTGACATTGGTCACTGTTTATGCGCCGCTGGCTTTTGCCACCGGACGCACAGGCCGGTTGTTTACCGAGTTTGCCTTAACGCTGGCAGGCGCGGTTTTGATTTCGGGCTTTGTGGCGTTGACCTTAACGCCCATGATGTGTTCGCGACTGCTTAAGCATGAAGAAAAGCACGGCAAAATTTTTAACATCATTGAGGGTTTTCTCAACGCTTTGTCCAGCGGCTATCGGCGTTCGTTGCGTGTGGCATTGAACAACCGCCTCTTAGTGGTGGTGGTGGGATTGGCGGTGGCCTCGAGTAGTGGCTTTTTCTTTACCAACCTAAAAAGTGAGCTTTCGCCCACTGAAGATCGTGGGGTGGTGTTTGGGGTCATGTCTGGGCCAGAAGGCTCAACGCTGGGTCACACCATGGACAGCGCTGTGAAAATTGAAAAAATCTATGAAAACATACCAGAGGCTGCCGCGCGGCAAATGATTGTCGGTTCGCCCACGGTTTCTGAGGGTTTTGCGATTCTGCGGCTTAAGCCCTGGGGTGAGCGTGAGCGCAGTCAGCAAGACATTGTGCGTTCTTTATTTCCTCAGTTTGCCGCCTTAACTGGGGTGAGGGCGTTCCCAACCAATCCGCCGTCGTTTGGTTTAAGGGCGACATCGCGCCCCATTGAGTTTGTGATCATGAGTCAGGCGTCTTATGTCGAGCTCTACGACATGGTCGGCGAGTACATGAATGCTTTGCGCTCTTACCCTGGTTTGGGTAATTTGGATATGGACTTGCGCATGAACACGCCCGAGCTTCGGGTTGAGGTTGATCGCGACAAGCTGGCTGATTTGGGCGTTGATGTGGCAAACGTCGGTCGCACCATTGAAACCATGCTTGGCGGTCGACAAGTCACGCGCTTTAAGCAAGACGGTGAGCAATATGAAGTGGTGGTGCAAATGGCACCGCGCGCGCGCGCTGATCCCAGTGATATATCTGGTATTTACGTGCGTGGGCGCGATGGCAGTATGGTGCAACTCGATAATGTGGCTGCGATTGAAGAGTCAGTGGCGCCACAATCCTTGAATCATTTCAACCGCTTGCGTGCTGTGAAAGTTCAAGCCAGTATCCTGCCCGGCTACACCATGGGTGAGGTGCTTGATCACATGTACAAAGTCGCCGAAGCGGTGTTGCCAAGCAATGTACAGCTTGACCTCGATGGCCAGTCACGCGAATACAAAGACGCTTCTGTCGGTATTTACGTGGTCTTTGTCATGGCACTGGTCTTTATTTACTTGGTGCTGGCCGCTCAATTTGAAAGCTGGCGTAATCCGCTCATCATCATGCTGACGGTGCCATTGGCAGTGACAGGCGCGCTGGCGGCGCTCTACTTCACCGGTGGGACGTTGTCGATTTACAGCCAGATTGGTTTGGTGACTCTGGTGGGACTGATCACCAAACACGGGATTTTGATTGTTGAGTTTGCCACGCAGCTGCGAGAGGAGGGCGAAGCGATTCGCGAGGCGGTCATTGATGCCAGCGTTTTGCGCTTGCGTCCGATTTTAATGACCACGGGGGCCATGGTTTTGGGTGCTGCACCGCTGGCTTTTGCCACTGGTGCGGGCGCTGAGTCACGTGAGCAAATTGGCTGGGTGTTGGTCGGTGGCTTATTGCTCGGTACCTTCTTAACGCTTTACGTGGTGCCGGTGGCCTACACCTTAATTGCCAGTCACCAAGTGCGTGGGGTGATTGAGGAAGACGCGCATCAGCACGGCCAATCTGACGAAGATCGTCCATCCGACAAACCAAGCGAGACAGGAGAGCCGAATGCGCTGGGTCATTCTTGACACGGAAACCACGGGTCTAGATCCTGATGATGGTCATCGGGTGATTGAAATCGGCGCGGTGGAGGTGATTAATCGAAGCATCACCGGTCGCGATTTTCATGTGTATTTGAATCCCGAGCGTGACAGCGATCCCGGCGCTTTGGATGTTCATGGCTTGACCACTGAGTTTCTATCAGATAAACCCAAATTCAATCACGTGGTGGCGGATTTTTTGGCGTTTGTTAAAGACGCCGAACTGATTATTCACAATGCGCCGTTTGATTTGAAGTTTCTCAACTCGGAGTTGGCCAAGGTCGGTCGTCCCAAGATCACCGAGATTTCGGGCCCCGTGACGGATTCTTTGCAGCATGCCAAGTTGCTTTATCCGGGCAAACGCAACTCATTGGATGCGCTTTGTGAGCGTTACCAAGTCAGTAACGCGCACCGGACGTTGCACGGTGCGTTGCTCGATTCGCGCTTGCTGGCTGAAGTGTGGCTTGGCATGACCCGTGGTCAAGACAGCTTGGCCATCGAAGAGGTTTATTCCGCCAGTCAAAACACCCCTTCAGAAAAAAAGCAATTCTATGAGTTACCCTCAGTTGTGGCCAGCACTGAGGAGCTTCAAGCCCACGAGGCCTACCTGGCTGCGCTTGATAAAACCTCAGGCGACCAAACGCTCTGGCGTCAGCTCACCGCAAGAAGTGGGGCTTAATATCAGCGCCGTTTTCTGTGATTCGATGTGTCGCTGACCATTCTTTCTCTGACGTTTTTCGACAAAAGGATTCATCTTGGCTCACGACATTTCTCTCTTGTTGGCCCGCATCTTGATGGCGCCCATCATGATGGTGTACGGTGCACAAAAACTCCTCGACATTAACCAGTTTTTAATGAATCCGGCTACCAAACGGATGATGGAAGCCTTGGCCAGTGGTGTCACTGCCCCGATCTGGTTTGCTTACGCCAATGGTGCGTTTCAGCTGCTGTCAGGCCTATTCGTTTTGCTCGGGGTCAAAGCCCGGCTATCTGCTGGGTTGGTGGTGATTTGGCTGGTGCCAGTGACATACTTTGGTCATCCCTTTTGGGCGGGTATTCGGCCTGACTTTAATGAGGCGCAGTTCTACAAAAACCTGGCCATTATTGCCGCGTATCTCTTGATCGCTGCCATGGGTGCTGGTCGATATTCAATAGACAATGCGTTAGCTAGAAGTGGTCGATAGGCAGCGCTAAGAAGCGGTTGCTCGGTTGAGTGATTGAATGAGCAACTTTTTGGCTTGCAATTCAGTTCGGCGTCACGCATCAAGGTGCAATAACAAGGCATTGCCGATTCAGTGCTGGTAGGGCTTGTGCCAGACGCGGCAGGATTTTGTGTTGCAAGATTTGTTTGGTGATTTGGGCGAGCCGGTTGGCTTGAATCTCGTCGGGCCCTTTCTGGCACAACAGGTAGACGGTCCGAAAGCCTTGCGGGTTTAATGCCAGCCCGCTGATGGTGACTTTTTGTGCATTGTGCAGGGATTGCAACAGGCACAGTGGGGAGGTGATGGCCCAGCCGACGCCACTACTGACCAGACTGAGCAAGGCATCAGTCCCATCAAACTCAAAACGTCTTTCCAAATGGCGGCCTAGATGGGTCAGAAAGCGGTCAATTTGTGAGCCAATCACTGACCGCTGACTGTAGCGAATGACGGGCAGTGATCGGGCGTGTTCAGCAAGCGATTTGGCGTTCATTGATGCTGGCCAGCCTTGTGGTTCGGGCGAGACAACCACCCAGTTTTCGTGGCAAATTGCTTGGGCGTGGATGTTTGGGTTATCAACGCAGGGGTCGGTGCAAATGGCAAAGTGCAGTTCATGACGCATGAGTTGCTGCACGATTTCAGGGGTGATGCCCGAATGCATGATGACGTTGCCGCTTTGGCCAGTAAAGCTTTTGACGAGCTCGGATCCGACGGTCGCAGCAAAAGAGTCAACGCAACCGATACGCGTCTCTTCGCGCCGATCTCGACTGAGTTCCTGGCAGGCGGTCTGATAGGTTCTGGCAGCAGTGATGAGCTGGCTCGCATGCGGCAAATATCGGTGTCCAAAATGCGTTAAGGCGATCGGGCGTTGGCTGCGGTCAATGATCGTTTGACCGACTTGTGACTCAAGGCGCTGCATCGCTTGGCTGATGGCGCTGGTCGTGACCTTCATTTGTTTGCCAGCTGATTGAAACGAACCCGTGTGGTGAACGGCTTCAAATATTTGCAGTAACCCAATGTCCGGTGTATTGGGTTTGTGCTCTTTTTTTGGGTTCATGACTTGATCATATTGATTAAGAAATACTAAATTCTAAGTTAATTTTTCTTAACTTAGTGGGTTTGCTTGTTTCGCTGACTAATCTGTCAATTATTCAATACAAGCGCAAATAAAGACTCAGGATCATGCAACCCCAATCCTTCGACATTATTGTTATCGGTGCTGGCGTTATTGGCGCTTCAGTGGCTTTCCACTTGGCCGAGCTTGGCGCCAAAAGTGTGTTGGTGCTCGACCGTGATCAAGTGGGATCGGGGACGGGGGCACAGTCGTCGGGTATTTTGCGCACACATTACTCAGTGCCTGAGAACGTTCGTCTTGCGCATCAATCGTGGGCGGCTTTCGCAGCTTATGCGGATTACGTTGACGACCCAGAGGCCAGCAGCGGTTTGGTTGCATGCGGGTACATGATTGCCGCACGAGGTGACGAACGGGTGAGTGCGCTTAAGAGCTCGATCGCGGCACAGCGCCAGATGGGTATTACCGTTGAAGAAGTGGACGCTGCCGGCGCTCACGATCGCTTGCCCATTGCCGAGTTTCATGAGCACGAGTTAATTGGTTACGAACCCCAGGCCGGTTATGCCGATGCGTACCTGGTTAACACGGGATTCGCGCGGGCCGCACGGCGTCGAGGCGTTAAGATTTTAGAGGGTGTTGCTGCGACAGGGTTGATCAGCAATGGCTCGCAGGTGAGGGGTGTGAAAACCGCGCAGGGTGATTTTCATGCTGATCTGGTCATCAGCACTCAAAACATGTGGGCATTGGAATTGGCGCATTGGCTGCCTTGCCAAGTGCCACTGGTGCCCGAGCGTCACCAAGT
>Ga0213861_10000778_pt1 | contig 28483 bp, 25 predicted proteins | sample PICome_4_FD_160110 | JGI IMG/M metagenome (GOLD analysis project Ga0213861, IMG submission 160110) | Coastal seawater microbial communities near Pivers Island, North Carolina, United States - PICO131 | ecosystem: Environmental > Aquatic > Marine > Coastal | place: USA: North Carolina... | reverse complement strand
AACTCCCAGCTATAGCCCTGGCTCAACGTGCAACAAGGAAAGCGATCTTGGGTTACCAACTTTTACAGCCAACGCTCCCCCCTTTCACCGATAGTTGGCCACAAGCACCCATCACGGCTTTTTTCCCCGCAGAATTCAGTATTCCCAAGGAGTTCGCCCTTCGAGGAATAAATATCCAGGAATATGCGAACCTGTCCGAATTCGCCCGGTTCATCGAAAATTATTTCCTTTAGACCAATCTGGCTAGCCCTCTCAGCGGGATTAACCTGAGTACATGGCTTACCGTTAAGGGGTGAGATTTAGTGGTAGGCGAGCGTTGGTGGGAGTCATCACCGTAACTTTGTTGGCTTTTCCACTCGCAAACGTCCAAGGGGTAACCCCCCGGTCGAGCGAATTCTCGCCACGGGTTGTTCACGGAGTTGACTCCAAAGTTGGGGAATTCCCCTTCCTCGCGGCTTTACTCGAAACAAAGGAATTACAACAGAAAGGCGCCTTCCAAGCCCAGTTCTGTGGCGCGACACTCACCAGCCCGACCACTTTGGTTTCTGCCGCCCATTGCGTGGTCAACCAGAAAACCGGGGAGAAAAGTACGGCAGCCGAGATCACCGCTGGATTCACCCGAAATTTAGATTCACCAAATATTCGACTGGTCCAGGTCATAAATGTCAGTGTGCATCCGGAATACGACATTGAAACTTCAAAGAATGACATTTCCGTATTGACACTTGCAACTCCGGTGACCGACATCCCAAGTCTGGACCCACTGATTCCTGAGTTGGCCGCGGAATACACGGCTGAGGGAGGCACTGCTCAAGTTGCAGGATGGGGCAACACCGTGGCTTCTGGAAATAAGTACCCAACCGTTTTCCAAGTAGGTGACCTGGTGGTCTTTCCTGACGCTTCCTGCGGTGGTGGAAAGCGAAATGTTATTAACGGAATCACCTTCAATGGATTTTCCAGTCGTGAAGTAGATGACACAGTAATGATCTGCGCTGCCGGCGTTAATTCAAACAAAGAAATTGTCGACGCCTGCCAAGGGGATTCGGGTGGGCCGCTCATTGCGAGCGGTAGCGCAGGGCCACGACTTGTGGGTGTGGTCAGCTGGGGTGAGGATTGTGCAAGTAAATATCCAGGGGTCTACAGTCGAGTGAGCGCACTCAACAACTTCTTGCAAAGTGCCGGAGCCATGCCGCTTTCAATCCCAACAGTTCCTCCTACAGTTTCAGTGATTCCACTTTTGGGTGAGTTAAAAATCAACATAACGGGAGGCAAGGGCGGAGCTGCCGTGACGCAGTATGCGGCCACGGTAATTGGCCCTAGTCCTGCAGACCCAACAACGTCTCAAACTTTGACATGTTTTGCAGCACCGACGAAACGGAGTGTCAGCGGTACGTGTTCGGTTACCGGTCTGATCACCGGTTCCGAATACTCCGTCACCGCGATCTCGGCTAACGAACTTGGCAACTCGCCTGTTTCTTCCCCCGTTATTGCCGTCCCCAGTGATCAGCCAATAGCCGGGAAAATCAGGTCCGCCAAATTCATTGGGGCAAGTGCAAGGTTCACCTTGACGCCCTCAAACGCAAATAGTTCACCAATAAAAACCGAAAGAGTTATCTGCTCGCCCGTGGGTGCGGGTGCCATTCGATCTGCTCGTGTTTCAGGGAATTCGGCGCTCGTTCGTAACCTAACTAAGAGCCGGTATCAGTGCCTTATCCGAATTGTGACCGATGCAGGGTCAGCCGAATCAGTCGCAAAAACCATTCGGCCTTAATCAGTTAATCAGTTGATGACAAACGGGCCAAAGCTGCATCGCGCGTTTCCTGTGTTTGGGCTTGGACCTGCAAGAACATGGCTTCTCGTAACCGGCGCTCAGCCTCACCACCAGTAATCATTGCTCCCCCTGACACAGCGGTGATAACAGCCACCGCGCACTTGACGGCAAACTCAAGTACCCGTACCCGCAGGTCGACCAATTCAGATCGCGGCGTCTGGGGGTTATCAATTGCGCCATAAGCCTGTGCACGTAAGCGAACAAATTCCTCGGCTAAATCTCTCGCAGCAACTTGCCCCACCTCTTGTTTTCGAGCGTGTGACACTTCATTGAGTTGCTCAATTGCGGCCCGGGAAACTCCCAGAGCTGCGGGGTTAGGAAGCACAGTCTTCTCCGAGTCGGCACTTAACCATTCTTGGGAATCGATGATGCTGAATACGAAATCGTTGCCAATAAATGTGTGATCAAATGTGATCGGTCTGCTGTGTGTGCCGGACATGGCGAGCAACCTCAATGGTTCACCAACTGCACAGTGAGCGAACGTATCCTCGAAACCCTTAATCGGGAGATAAAAAATCACGATCTGTGTTTTATCTTCTGTCATGGCTAACAGCATTAGGACATCGGCGATATCCCAACTCGTGATCCAGTCAAGTTTTCCGGAAAGTTCCCAACCGTTCGTAACTTTTTTCGCCACCGGATTCGGTGGACCACCCCTTCGTACATGTGCAAATGCAATCGCGGCTAAAAATTCACCGTTTTGTAATCCCGTGAGCCACCGCTCCGAAAGCTCTGCGCTTGCTCTCTGATTGCCACCAGCCAGCATTGTGAGCAAAGGAGTTTGATGCTGGGTCCAGCAGAACCAAGTGCTCGCGTCGGCCCCGGCAAGGCGTTCAGTTACCTCACGTTGCTGTGCTACATCCAGTGCAGTGCCATGGACGCCAACCGATGCAAGCAAATCAATGTTGGTGCGGGGAACACCCAGCTGTTCAGAGCCACTGGCGCTCTCCGCGATCACAGAAAGTGCCGAATCAATTTCAGGAGTTAATGTCACCCCCGGCTGAATGAGTTGCTGAAGCACTTACCCCACCTATGCATGAAAGTTTGTGTAATACAGCCTTAAGGTTATCAGGTGCAAGAAAACTTCTTGATTCCGAAAATGCGCCCTCACGCAGTCTCCATCTTCGCCGAGATGTCGAAACTTGCAGTTGAGACTAACTCAATCAACTTAGGGCAAGGATTCCCTGACACTGATGGTCCCCAGGAACTCAAGGACGAAGCAATTGCATGTATCAACAGCGGACGTGGAAATCAATACCCACCACCACACGGTTTTCCCGAGTTGCGCACTGCAGTCTCCGCTCACCAAAAGCGTTTCTACAATCTGGATCTTGATCCAGAAACTGATGTCGTTGTAACAACGGGTGCAAGTGAAGCCCTTGCAGCGAGTCTCCTTGCACTCGTTGAAACAGGCGATGAAGTCATCTTTTTTGATCCAGCATTCGACATTTACCGGGCGGTCATTGATCTCAGTGGTGCCACACCTATTGGGGTTCCAATGTCTCAGCCCGATTTGCGACCAGATATCCAAGCATTGGCAGAGGCGATCACGCCTGCTACCAAACTTCTGCTTCTTAATTCGCCACACAATCCAAGTGGCACAGTATTCAACTTTGAGGAACTCAGCGCAATTGCCGAGTTAGCGATTGCGCATGACCTCATTGTGATCTCCGATGAAGCGTACGAGCACCTGTGGTTTGATTCGAATATTCACATCCCTATTTCAACTTTGCCAGGAATGTTTCAGCGAAGCATCACCGTTGGTTCGGGGGGGAAATCTTTCTCATTCACCGGATGGAAGGTCGGATGGGCAAGCGGTCCACGTCCCTTAATTGCAGCGGTTAAATCGGTGAGACAACATTTGAGTTACGTTTCTGGTGGACCATTTCAACTGGCGATTGCCGAGGGGCTTGGTTTGCCCGATCAGTACTTCACTCAATTTCGACGAGACCTCAGTGTTAAGCGCGATCAACTTAGCGCCGGCTTGGCCCAAATTGGCATGAGAGTAATTCCGGCTGAAGGAACCTACTTCGTGACAACAGATATTTCGCCACTCGGTTACACCGACGGTCTGGAGTTCGCTCGCATGTTGGCGAAAACTCACAAGGTTGTTGCAATCCCTCACCAGGTCTTTACCAAGTCGGGCCAGGACTTTAAAGAATATATTCGGTGGGCGTTCTGTAAAAGGCCTGAAGTTCTCGAAGAAGCCCTCGAGCGATTGAGGACTCTGTCGTAACATCCACATTTGTTGTTTGATTAGGTACGGATGACCAGCGATTCGCCGTCTGGAGCAACAGTGATCGCACATGCGTCGCCATCAGATAGTTCACCACTCAGTAACGCCATGGCCAATTTGTCACCAACCGCTGTTTGAACGAGCCTGCGCAATGGACGCGCACCGTAGACCGGGTCAAAACCTCGATCAACCAACCACTCGAGGGCCACCGGTTCCAACTCCAATGTGATTCTGCGGTCAGTAAGGCGCTTTTGCAATTGTTCAATTTGAATCTTGGTGATCCTGCCTAACTCTTCCTTGTCCAATGGATCAAATGTGACCATGGCGTCAAGCCGGTTAAGGAACTCGGGACGGAACTTTAGTCGAACAACCTCCATGACGGCGGCTTTACGTTCCTCGAATGGCACATCTTGGTCGATCAAAAACTGTGATCCAAGGTTCGAAGTTAGTATCAGAATCACATTACGGAAGTCGACCGTTCTTCCTTGGCCGTCGGTCAAGCGTCCGTCGTCAAGAACTTGCAACAAAATGTCAAATACTTCAGGGTGTGCTTTTTCAACTTCGTCCAAGAGCACGACCGAATATGGGCGCCTACGCGCCGCTTCAGTGAGTTGTCCTCCCTGTTCGTAGCCCACGTACCCTGGAGGAGCACCCACTAGTCGCGCCACCGAATGTTTTTCAGAGTACTCGCTCATGTCAATTCGGATCATCGCTCGTTCGTCATCAAATAGAAACTCTGCAAGTGCCTTGGCTAACTCCGTTTTACCAACACCGGTCGGTCCAAGAAACATAAAGGAACCCGTCGGTCGATTAGGGTCGGAGATTCCTGCTCGTGCACGACGTACTGCATCACTGACTTCGCGCACGGCCTCAGGCTGACCGATCACTCGCTCGCCGAGGTGCTCTTCCATTCGCAGCAGTTTTGCAGTTTCACCTTCGAGTAATCTGCCGGCCGGGATTCCAGTCCACGCAGCAACCACTTCAGCAATGTCGTCGGCGGTCACTTCTTCCTTAACCATCGTGGATTCGCGTTCATTAGTTTCGGTGGTTACCTTCGCAAGCTCCTCTTCAAATGTTGGGAGTTCCGAATACAAAATTCGGGAGGCCTGCTCAAAATTTCCTTCGCGTTGCGCCTTGTCGGCGACTGCTCGTAAGTCATCGATTAATACCTTAATTTCACCGATGCGGTCCAGACCTTGCTTCTCAGCGTCCCAGCGAGTACGAAGTCCTCGCAACTCTTCATCTTTATCCGCGATTTCCGCACGAATTTTTGCCAAGCGTTCTTTTGAAGCCTCGTCTTTTTCCTTAGCCACGGCAAGCTCTTCCATGCGAAGTCGATCCACCTGACGTTGCAGCACGTCAATTTCCACAGGCGACGAATCGATTTCCATCCGCAGTCGACTTGCCGACTCATCCATTAAGTCAATTGCCTTATCCGGCAAAAATCGACTAGTGATGTACCGATCTGACATTGTTGCAGCAGCAACGAGCGCGGCATCGGAGATGACGACTTTGTGGTGCGCTTCATATTTTTCTTTAATGCCGCGCAAAATTGCGATTGTGTCTTCAACACTTGGTTGGTCGACAAAAACTTGTTGGAAACGACGCTCGAGAGCGGGATCTTTTTCAATGTATTCACGGTACTCGTCTAGGGTCGTCGCACCGATCATGCGTAATTCACCGCGTGCCAGCATTGGCTTCAACATATTTCCGGCATCCATTGCTGAATCGCCGCTACTGCCTGCACCCACCACGGTGTGAAGTTCATCGATAAAGGTAATTACTTGGCCTTCACTACCCTTGATCTCGTCTAGGACCGCTTTTAAACGCTCTTCGAATTCACCGCGAAATTTCGCTCCCGCAACCATGGCACTCATGTCAAGGGAAATCAACTTCTTTCCCAGAAGTGAGGTTGGGACATCTCCTTCAACAATCCTTCGCGCGAGTCCTTCGACTACGGCCGTCTTTCCCACACCGGGTTCGCCAATGAGTACAGGGTTGTTCTTAGTCCGACGTGAAAGTACCTGAATTGTTCGACGCACTTCTTCATCTCGTCCAATGACAGGATCAATTTTACCCTCACGTGCGAGTGCGGTTAGGTCAACGCCGTATTTTTCAAGTGCTTGAAATATGCCTTCAGGATCTTGTGTATTCACGCGTGCGCTCCCTTTTGTTTCTTGTAAAGCTTGAAGTAATGATGCTCCGGTGACTCCGACCTCCGCAAGTGATTTCGAGGCTTCGGTTGTGTTGCTTTGGGCGAGTGCAATGAGCAAATGCTCGGTGCTGACGTATTCGTCGCCACGTTCTTTTGCTAACGCTTCGGCGTCGTTGAGGACCTTCAAAGTTGGTTGACTCAATTGCGGGGCGGCAACTGTTGACCCCGATGCGGAAGGCAGCGACTGCATTCGCTCGCGAACACTGGCTGTAAGCGCCGTGACATCGACACCTAAGTGTTCAAGGAGAGCGGTAGCAATTCCCGGTCCTTGCTGAAGAAGTGAGTCAAGCACGTGGATGGGTTCAACTGCTGGATTTCCCTGCGCAGCTGCTACACGAACAGATGCTCCGATAGCATCTTGGCTTTTGGTTGTAAACGCAATATCCATTTCTAACCCCGATTCATCCGTTGTGGACGCCACACCACCAATGCACGAGACGTGCGTTCGCGGTGGAACTCACCCAGTCGTTCACGAAGGATCATTACCTGTTCTTCAAGTTCAAGAACTCGCTTGATTCCTTCGATACTGAGACCTTCGTTCGATAATTGTGAAACATAGCGCAGTCTTTGTACGTCACGCGCGCTGTAAAGACGATTTCTTCCGGCGACTCGGTGTGCCGACACCAGACCAACGCGGTCGTACTGCCGCAAGGTTTGCGGGTGCAGACCAGCGAGTTGTGCCGCGATCGAGATTGCGTAGACCGGGGTCTCTGAGGCCACAATGTTGTCTTCAAATGGCGCACTCATGACTTCTCTCCCAATGCATATATCTCTTTGCGAGGATCTTGATCGATGGTCGCTTCGGCGAAAGCCTTCAGTGCCGATTCAGCTTCCTCCGTCAGTTTTTGCGGGACGGCTATGTCAATCACGGCAAGTACGTCGTGATTTAGTCCATCTTTACCACGAACCCCCTTGCCTTTAATCCGAAAAGTGCGACCGGTTGTAGTACCGGCGGGGATGCGTATATTCACAGTTCCACCCCTCGGGACCGGAATTGCAATGTCAGCACCTAGGGCGGCTTCAGCGAAAGTCACGGGGACTTTGACACTCAAGTTGTCGCCTTTTCGTTCATAGAGCGGATGCGGCTTCACGGACACTTTGACAAAAAGGTCACCGCTGGGACCTCCCCGTTCACCGGGACCCCCCTTGCCTTTTAGTCGGATCTTGGTTCCGTCTTTGACACCGGCAGGAATACGGGCCTGGACACTTCGATTGCTTTTTCCGCGGCCAGTGCCATGGCACCGATTACATGGATCATCGACGAATAGTCCTCGGCCTTGACAGGTTGGACATGGTTCGGCAAATGCAAACCCGCCTGCATTGCGAGAAACCTGTCCATTACCTTGACACGTAGGACACACTTGAGGCGTTGAACCTGCTTTGGCCCCTGTTCCGTGACACATTGAACAAGGCGCATCGCTCTGCAAATTCAGTGGGACAGTTACCCCGTCAAGTGTGTCGGCAAATGAGAGCACCAGTGAAGTTTCAATGTCTTGGCCTCGTCGTGGTTGCCGTGAGCGACCACCTGCTCCACCGCCGCCTCGATTGAAAATGCCGCCAAGGAAATCACCGAATCCACCCTGGTCTCCGCCAAAAAGATCTTCGTAGTTGACGTTGTAATTCCCGCCACCGTAACCACCTGCTCCTGGCCTGGGGCCGTAACCTCCCGATGCAAAAAGTGCTCGACCTTCGTCGTATTCCTTGCGCTTTTTGTCATCGGATAAAACGTCATAGGCTTCCGAAACAGCTTTGAATTTATCTTCGGCTGCTTTGTTTCCCGGGTTTTTGTCAGGATGAAGATCTCGTGCGAGTTTGCGATATGTCTTTTTCATCTCTGCCGGAGTTGCATCTTTTGTGACGCCCAGCAAGGCGTAGAAGTCTTTTTCGAGCCAATCCTTATTCATTCACAGTCCCACATCTATTTAGTTTGACCAAGACTCAGGTGCCGGCAACGCTCACACGAGCTGGACGCAAGATGCGATCACCCTGCCGGTAACCCTGCTGGAAAATGGCGATGACGGTTGGTTCAGAAACTCCCTCAACCTCTTCACTCGTTAGCGCTTCATGCATATTCGGGTCAAATGGATCCTGTGCCGCACCAAATTTCACCAGTCCGAGCTTGCTTAAAGTCGTCTCGAGTTTCTCCCCAACGGTTTTGAATGCTCCAGTGAGTTCGTCGTGCTCTCGAGCTAACTCAAGATCGTCGAGTACCGGCAGAAGTTCTGCAAAAACCGCACCCATTGCTAATTGACGGTTTACCTCGCGGTCACGGTCGACGCGCTTGCGGTAATTCGCGTACTCGGCGTGAACCCGTTGCAGGTCCTCGGTGAGTTCACCAATTTTTTCCTCGATCCCACCCACTTCGCCTTCGATGAGCTCCGCTTCCGCATCCATCTCGGTGATAAGTTCGTCAGCCGAGTCGGAACTCGGCTGACGAACCTCGAAGGTGTCGGGATCAAGTCGACGTTTGTCGTTCACCCTTATGCCCTCTTCTTCACTCACTTGGATTCATCCTCGTCGATGATCTCTGCGTCAACGACGTCTTCTTCGGCGCTGTCAGCTGCTGCTTCTGCGGCTTCTTCAGATCCACCAGCTTGGGCTTCACTGTACATCGCTGCGCCCAGTGCTTGGCTTGCTGCTGCAACCTTGTCTGTTGCTGCGCGCATTCCTGGACCGTCATTTTCTTCGAGCGCTTTCTTGAGCTCTTCCAATGGCCCTTCCACATTTGCTTTCGCATCGGCTGGCACCTTGTCGGCATTGTCGGCAAGGAACTTCTCGGTCTGGTACACCAAAGCTTCAGCGTTATTGCGAACTTCGGCTTCCTCACGGCGCTGCTTGTCTTCGTCAGCGTGTGCTTCCGCATCACGCATCATGCGATCAATATCTTCCTTGCTCAAGGTTGATCCGCCGGAAATCGTCATAGACTGCTCTTTACCTGTTGCGGTATCACGAGCCGATACATGCACGATTCCGTTTGCATCAATGTCGAAGGTAACCTCGATTTGCGGGATCCCACGTGGTGCTGGTGGCAATCCTGTGAGATCAAATGTTCCCAACTGCTTGTTGTAGGCAGCCATTTCCCGCTCACCCTGATACACCTGGATGGAAACTGATGGCTGATTGTCTTCAGCCGTTGTGAAGGTCTCCGAGCGCTTGGTGGGGATGGTGGTGTTGCGTTCAATCAACTTGGTCATAACGCCACCCTTGGTTTCGATTCCCAAGGAAAGTGGAGTTACGTCGAGCAAAAGAACGTCTTTTACGTCGCCGCGAAGAACACCCGCTTGAAGGGCTGCACCAATTGCGACGACCTCGTCTGGGTTAACACCCTTGTTCGCATCTTTGCCTGTCATTTCTTTGACCAAATCTGCGACTGCGGGCATACGGGTTGATCCGCCAACGAGAACCACCTGATCGATGTCACTGATCTTGACACCTGCGTCTTTAACAACAGCTTCAAATGGTGCCCTCGTTCGCTTGAGCAGGTCAGCTGTCAGTGATTCAAACTTGCTGCGACTCAAAGTTTCTTCAAGGTGAAGGGGTCCCTCAGCGCTTGCAGTGATGTATGGCAAGTTAATAGAAGTCTCTGTCGAACTGGAGAGTTCAATCTTTGCCTTTTCTGCTGCTTCACGCAGACGCTGCACTGCCATCTTGTCCTTGGACAAATCAACACCGTGGGCGTTCTTGAACTGCGTGACCATCCAGTCCACGACAGCGTTGTCCCAGTCGTCGCCACCGAGGTTGTTATCACCGCTGGTCGCTTTTACTTCAACGACACCGTCGCCAATTTCAAGTAGTGATACGTCGAACGTTCCGCCACCAAGGTCGAACACCAGAATTGTCTGCTCTTGTTCGCCCTTATCTAGGCCGTAGGCGAGTGCCGCTGACGTGGGCTCGTTGATAATGCGCAGGACGTTGAGGCCTGCAATTTCACCAGCTTCTTTTGTCGCTTGGCGTTGTGCGTCATTGAAATAGGCGGGAACGGTGATGACTGCGTCTGAGACGGTGTCGCCCAAGTACGCCTCAGCGTCACGCTTGAGTTTCATCAAGGTCCGAGCACTGATTTCCTGTGGTGTGTACTTCTTGTCGTCAATATCAACATTCCAGTTTGTGCCCATGTGGCGCTTTACGGAACGGATCGTGCGGTCCACGTTTGTTACGGCTTGGCGCTTAGCGATTTCACCAACGAGCACTTCACCATTCTTGGCGAATGCCACGACGGACGGGGTGGTTCGGGCTCCCTCAGCATTTGCGATGACAACGGGCTCGCCTCCCTCAAGTACTGAGACAACCGAGTTGGTCGTTCCAAGGTCAATTCCTACTGCTCTAGCCATTTTTTTGGCCTCTCTTTTCTGTGTTGATTATCTGGGCTTTTTTCAAATTCGTGTCACAAGTGTGCCCTAAGAAAGATTAATAGTCAAATCGAGCGCATATTACTTGAGTCGTATTGACTCATAGCATCGGTTGTCTGCCGGATCAGCCGAAATCTCACCGAACCGATAGCTGTATTTGCATCCAGACTCCCCTTGGCCCAACTTGGGTTGAATTCCAGCAGAAATATGGCGCCCACCCTTGTACTGATTGCAATTCTCGTGGTCTCTGCTCTCGGCTATTTTGCTGATGCGTCAGATTCCGCAAAGATCTTGGCAATTGGCGTCGCGGCGGCAACTGGGATTCTTGCCGTCATTTCCCAATACGCTGCAATCCGGGAAGCAAAAGCACTTATGGCAGATGTCAACAAGCTCGATCAGCCGAGCGCACTGGCTACAAAAATTGGGGAATCCGATGCCTTTCTATCCCTGACGGCAATTGCAATCGTCGCCCTCAGTTTGGGCATTTTTGCCCTCGTTATCTGGACAGTTTTGGCCTAAACACTCACTTTTTGTTAATTTTCCATTCATGACCGGCCGCACAAGGGCTTCACATGAGTAATTGACCTGTATGGCCGGTCATAAAAAAACCCCTTGAGCCTTCGTGGCACGATGCACGAACTATCGACAATTAGTACACTGTTTAGATGGAAAACGGGGGAAATTCCAATGAATCAGGCACGAAGTCTGAGATTCTGGTGCGCAGGATTCTTGGTACCCAGCTTGCCCGAGGAGAAACTCTCCTGGAAGGACTGCGCTTCACCGATCCCCGACACGGTGACGTTGAAACCGACTTCCTTATCCTGATTCCAGAAATGGGTGTAGCGGTCCTTGAGGTTAAGGGCGGTGTGGTCAGCTACGAAAATGGCCAATGGCTCACAACCAATAAGGGAACTAGCCGTCGCATTTCCCCGATCGAACAAGCTCGCAAAGCCAAGCACGCACTTCGCCGTTTCCTTGACCGATCACCCGAATGGCATAACGGCCTCATTCGCGCGCAATGGTTCGTGGTCATGCCATTTACTGAAGTTACCGGCGATATGGGCGCCGAGGGTGCTCGAGAGCAGCTACTCGGAGCCTCAGACCTTGATGATCTCCTGCCGCGCATCCGAGCGAGCCTAGGCTCAACGCTAAATAACGACCCTCTACCCAGTGCAGACGACCTTGATCTTGCTTTAACCCTCTTGCTACGGACCCAACACGCATCACTTCCCAGTGGGAGCGGGTCGGTGGGGAGCAAAATGAAGAGAAAAAATTGGGCGCTCATATCCGTCGGTGCTGCTGTTATTGCTGCGTTGGCCGTTATCGGGTTTGTAACTCAAAACTCACCGTCATCGAGTTCGACCCAATGCAATCCAAACTACGAACCATGTATTCCCATTGCACCCGATTTATCATGCTCAGACATTCAAATGAAAGTACAAGTGATTGGCGATGACCCTTACGGACTTGACCGTGATGGTGATGGTTTCGGTTGCGAGATTTACGAGTAGAACTCGGTCAATAACCTCAGTCAATAACCTCAGTCAATAACACTGTGTAAAACCTGAACGGCTTGTTCCCGGTGGTGATTCTGGGCCTTGATCAATGCTTGTGCATCACGAGCTTGCAGTGCCCGAAATATTTCTTGATGCTCAGTAAAGATTCTTTCTCGATTGGATTCGTCACGAAAGTAGACCGTCCGATAAATATCCGTGGCATCCCATAGTTGCCGGATCAACCGACTTAATCGATTCATCCCAGAGAGCTCGATTATTGATAAATGAAATGCTCGATTCGCCATCGCCAATGCATTAATGTCACCGGCCGCGGCAGCTGTGTTCACTTCTCCAAGGATCTCTTCAATGTCTTTCAGATCTGCGTCACTCACTTCAGCAACCGCGCGGGCTAACGCCTCTGATTCCAAGATTTCGCGAATGAGATACAACTCGGATAGGTCCGCAGCAGAGAGTTCGGTAACAAAATATCCACGATTAGGGTGATAGGTCACTTGTCCCTCACCTTCAAGGATTTTCAATGACTCTCTGATCGGAACACGACTCACCCCTAGTTCCTCAGCAAGTTCCTCTTGCACCAATTGCTGACCGGGCATCAGAACACCTGCAGCCAAAGCGGAACGTAGTTCCTGAAGGACAACCTCCTGGGCTGTCAGTCCCTGTGTACTCATGAGTTAATTGTTAACTCAACGATTTCGCCCATGAGATTGGCATCAACTTTCCAGTCAACGGGAACCTTGAAAGTCTTTTTGTTCACAACGTATGGAGCTAACTCACTCGCAAGTTCTGTAAGGACCTCAGTGCGGGCCGGGCCCAATAAAATGTGTTTCTGATGAACAGAAACACCAATAATGTAACGATCCCCAATTTTTCCGAATGGATGATTCCAAGCAATCACAACATCCATTGACGGGTAACTGTCCTTCATCGCTGCAAAAATCGAACGAACGGTCTCCTGCTTGGTTGCTTCAAATTGCGCTAAGTACTGATCAATATTTTTGTACTTAACCGAGGTTGTCGAACCTCGCGAATACAGCACCAACGCGTTTGCGTGGGCTTGGCTGAACCCGAAATTCTCCCGCAAATACGCGATTTGCTCCGGGTACTTTCTATCTGAGATCTCTGCCATCTGGGCAAACCAAAACGACATAGGTTGTTCATATCTCTTCTCAATCGCCGGGAAATAGGAGGAGCGATCCGGGTTTGTAGCCACGTCCGCATGTTATCCGTACCGGAAGCACTTACCTGGCACCAATTTGTCATTCCGGCACACGATTGGGTCGTAGCGACAATATTTCAACCTATGAGTAGATTTACCCAATGGATCAGATGCTCATTCGCGCCCTCGTGGGCACAGTACTTGCCCTCGTGCTTCTCGCCTTTGCCGCAAAACGAGGCTGGTTCCTGTTTTCCCTTGCCCGCACCGGCCGTCAATCAGTTGGTCGGTTCACCGATCCAACGATTCGAGTGGAGGCAGAGGCAACCGAAGTCCTCGGCCAACGCAAGTTGCTCAAGTGGATCGTGCCCGGGGTTGCGCACGTCTTCGCATTCTGGGGTTTCATCGTGCTCGGTCTCACAATCATCGAAGCATTCGGTGCACTCTATGTCGCTGACTTCGCTGTTCCCTTGATTGGCACCTGGGCGATCGTCGGATTTGCGGAAGATCTATTCGCGATCCTCGTTCTGGTCGGTATCGCAATTTTTGCACTTATTCGTCTTACTAATGACCCTCGTAAGGACGGTCGGGCTTCACGTTTCTTTGGTTCGCACACGGCCGGCGCATGGCTCATCTTGTTCATGATTTTCAACGTTGTTTGGACACTGTTCCTTTACCGTGCGGCTCAGGTGAACACAGGAGTGTTCCCCTTCCCCGATGGTGCCTTCGCATCCGAGTACTTTGCAACGTGGATCAATGGACTCGGGATTCACACCAACGAATGGATTGAAACCGTTGGCCTGTGGCTCAATATTGGAGTCATTTTGGTTCTGTTGCTGATCGTTCTCAACAGCAAGCACCTGCATATTTTCACCGCACCCGTCAACGTTTACACCTCGCGCCGCCCCAACGCTCTCGGTCCGCTGCAACCCATCATGTATGACGGAAAGCCCTTGGACTTTGAAGATCCCCCAGAAGATGCGTTATTCGGCAAGGGACATATTTCTGAATTCACGTGGAAAAACTATGTCGACTTCATGGCCTGCACCGAATGTGGACGCTGCCAAGACCAATGCCCCGCTTGGAATACCGAGAAGCCACTGAGCCCCAAGTTGTTGATCATGGATCTTCGTGACAACCTTTTTGAGTCTTCCGACTACCTGCTTGCTGCCAAGGGTTCCAGATTAGGTGCTGGTGAACTGAACGAGGCAGCATTAGCGACTTTGACTCCCGAGCAACAAGAGTTAGTGCAACGGCCGTTCATTGGTGACCGAATGGATACCGAACATGCCGGCACCGATGGTTACACATATGACGGTCACCGGGACTTCTCACTTGAACTGCCCGTTATTGGAAATGATGTTCTCTGGTCGTGCACCATGTGCGGTGCCTGTGTTAATCAGTGCCCCGTTGACATTGAACATATTGATCATATTGCCGACATGCGCCGCAACCAGGTCATGGTCGCATCTGATTTCCCCACTGAACTCAATGGAATGTTCAAAAACGTTGAATCTAAGGGCAACCCTTGGGGTATGAACGCCGCCGACCGTAATGGGTGGATTTCAGAAGTTGACTTTGAGGTGCGCGTCTTTGGCCGCAACGGTGAAGACGTAATTCCTGCCGACGTTGACTACCTTTTCTGGGTTGGTTGCGCTGGGGCATTTGAGGACCGCGCAAAGGCCACCACCAAAGCGGTGGCTGAACTTCTTCACACCGCCGGAGTGAACTTCATGGTTCTAGGCGACGGTGAAACGTGCACCGGTGACCCTGCTCGTCGCGCCGGCAATGAATTCATTTACCAAATGCAAGCGATGCAAAATGTTGAGATGCTCAACGAGATCAAGGCGACCAAAATCGTCGTGACGTGCCCGCACTGCCTCAACACCCTTAAGCGGGAGTACCCCCAAATTGGCGGCGACTACGACGTGGTCCACCACACCCAATTACTGCGTGAATTGGTCAACAACAATCGACTCACACCTATTGCCGAGCCTGGCGAGAGTGTCACCTACCACGACCCCTGCTACTTGGGTCGCCACAACAATATTTATTCACCACCACGTGAACTGATTGAAGCAACAGGTGCAAAGAAGATTGAAATGGAGCGATCCGGTGACAAATCCTTCTGCTGCGGCGCTGGTGGAGCCCGCATGTGGATGGAAGAAAAAATCGGCACCCAAGTCAACAAAAACCGTGGCGATGAAGCAATCGCTACCGGAGCAAAGACGATCGCGGTTGCCTGTCCATTCTGTTCCGTGATGCTCAACGACGCCGTTACCTCACGCCAGCAAGAGGGCCTCGCCGAAGGCGTGGTCGTCTCTGATGTCGCCTCGTTGCTTTTGGAAGCTACAAGGAAAAAGACCCTAGCCTGAGGAAATTGTCAGCTAAATACTTGATCTAGCATCAAGTCGATTAACCCGATCCAGTCGTCATTGTTGTATTTGGCGTCAGATACGTCGTTGATTACCTGACCGAGCGTGTAGGCCTGAATCATGACCGCGGCAACGCGCGGATGAAATCGTGATGACAACCAACCTCGGTGTTGTGATTCGCGGAATAGGTCTTCAAGTGCACTCGTTAAACGATCCTGTTCAACGGAGAGAGCGCTGCGGAAGCGCAGGTTGCTTCCGGCCATTCCCAAGGCACGTGCCCGTTCAAAACGATTGGCGGACAAGGCAGGGTCTTGGGTTGCTCGGGTGACAAGGCGCAGGCCATCGAGAAATTCTTCTCTGCTCTTTGAATCATGAACGACTTTCTCGATCAAACCAATGCTTGCATCCACCAAAATACTGAATCGACGAATCAGCGCAGCTTCAATGAGCTCACTGAAGTCGTTGAAGTGGTGATACAGGGAACCTTTTGAAATCCCAGACTCCAGCAACACTTCGTCAATATGGACCTTGTCGGGTCGTTCACCATCCATCATGGACATGGTGACCGATATCAGGCGCTCTTTTGTTGGATGTGGGCTTCTGGCCATATTTAGATTGTAGTCAGAATTTCGGGACAAGTTGCAGTGGCCGAGTTGTGATTTATATCTTGGTGCGGTGAAAGTTCGCGAATGAACGGCTCGCTGTCGGTCCACGCTGTCCCTGATAACGGGATCCGTACTTGTCCGAGCCGTACGGGTGATCAGCAGGACTGGACAACCTGAATAAACACAATTGACCAATCTTCATGCCGGGGAAAAGTTTGATGGGCAAAGTTGCCACATTAGAAAGTTCCAAAGTGATGTGACCTGAGAACCCTGGGTCAATAAAACCTGCGGTTGAATGCGTGAGTAAACCAAGACGACCAAGTGAGGACTTTCCTTCGAGTCGACCGGCAAGATCGTCGGGGAGGGAAACGACTTCAAGGGTTGAACCGAGAACGAATTCACCCGGATGCAAAATGAACGGGTCATCACCGTCGGGCTCAATAAGGCGTGTCAGATCTGCCTGTTCAATGCTCGGATCAATGTGGGGGTATTTGTGGTTTTCAAAAACCCGGAACATGCGGTCAAGACGGACGTCAATACTCGAAGGTTGGATCATTTCCAAATCAAATGGCTCAACTGACACACGTTTGTTGTCAATTTCGGTCAGTAGGTCCCGGTCGGATAACAGCACGTGTAAAGGTTACCGGTTTCGATTAACCGACGCGCCGATAGGCACCGGGTGTCAGCCCCAATACTTTTCGAAACTGACGCGTGAAAGAACTCTGGTCGTAGAACCCGCACTCCGCCGCGATATCACCGATGGACTGTGATGTGTGGATGATCAGGAAGACCGCGTGCTCGAGTCGGAGCCTTTGCAAGAGCTGCTGGGGAGGTAAACCAAGTGTCCGCCTGGCCAAGCGCTCAAGGGAGGGTGAGGACATTCCCGCAATCTCGGCCATCTGGGCAACCCGCCATTGCCAATCAATCCGTTCCCTGATTGCAGTGATGACTCGAGCCAACCCAGCGTGGGCGCTATTTACTTGCGAATGCAGGTCAACGGATAGCACCGCGATTCCAATGGTTTCCCCCGTTGCTGAAGTAAGAACCGACTTGCTCGTGACGTACCAACCCAGTTGGCCATCTGCTCGCACAATAAGTTCCAAATGATTCTGGAGTGGTCGACCTGTTTTTAGTACCAATTCATCTTGGCTCAAATACGATTCGGCGAGTTCATCCCCAAAGAGTTCACGGACGGTTCGCCCCTGAACTTCACTGGCTTTCAGGCCCAAACGAGCACAAAACCCCTCGTTGGCGTATACGTGGCGGTCATCTAGATCCTTAATCGACCCCATGATTTGCGGGACGCCACCCACCAATTGACGGAACAGCACCACCGATTGATTTTGTATTAATTCGACATCCACATGCATACTCTTGCACAAGACACCTACCGGCACTGTCAGCTTGAATAACTGCATGAAACCAGTTAGCGAATTGCCCGGTGACCCTGAACTGATCGACCTTGCCCAAGCCCGTGCATTGGCACTACTGCAGGCATCACTCGCTGACACCTCACGCAAAGAGGCGGCCTCGGCGGCTCGGCTGTCCAGACTGCTCGCGGATTCAGCTGGCCGCGATCTCTTGCTTGACCTCACCGATCAAGTGCTGCGGATCCGTAAAGCCAAGCGTTCGGCCCGAAGGTTGCACGACCTCACCGCAACCGGGGTGCCAGCATCCCTCGGAGGCTTTGATCGTTTCGGTCTTTCGGTCTTAGGCAAGATTGCGCCACTCATACCCGGGATCACCGAAAAGGCGGTCAACTGGCGGATCGCAAAAGACACTGCTGGTGTGATTCTCCCCTCGGAAGACCCAGCATTCAGCAAATACGTGAAGAATCGACGGAAAGATGGTTTCAACCTCAATATCAATGTTTTGGGTGAAGCAATTTTGGGAGATGATGAAGCGACCAAACGGACTGATGCGGTGCGCGGTCGGATTTTACGTTCCGATGTCAACTACGTGTCGGTGAAAATTTCCGCGGTGTGCGCGAACCTAGATGTTCTTGCCAAGTCTGAATCACTTGTTCGAATCGATGAGCGTTTGACTGATCTTTACCGTGCAGCAGCGTCAACAATCCCGCCCACATTTGTCAACCTCGACATGGAAGAGTTCCGCGACCTCGAACTCTCCGTTGAATCGTTCATGCATGTACTTTCCAAGCCTGAGTTCATGCAACTTCGTGCAGGAATTGTGTTGCAGGCATACATTCCTGACAGTCATGGAGCTCTCATCACGTTAATCGACTGGGCGAACGAGCGTTTTCGCAATGGTGGTGCACCCATCAAAATCCGACTTGTTAAAGGCGCGAACCTAGCCATGGAAATGGTCGAAGCCGAGCTTCATGACTGGCCGCAGGCGCCGTATCCAACGAAGCATGATGTTGATGCTTCCTACAAGGCCATGCTGGAAACGGCACTCACAAAGTCAGATCCCGGTGCAGTGCGTATTGGCGTTGCTAGTCATAATCTTTTCGAAGTTGCTTGGGCACTCACAATTCGTGACTTATTGGATGCCCACGAAATCATGGAAATTGAAATGCTGGAAGGTATGGCTCCACCTCAATCACGTGCGGTTCGCAACGACGCAGGAGAACTGCTCCTCTACTCCCCCGTAGTTGCTAAGGAGGACCGGGATGCTTCTATCGCATACCTGTCACGTCGACTCGACGAGAACTCTTCACCAGAGAACTTCCTACGTGCTCTCTTTGACATCACACCCGGTTCACCCGAATGGGATCGCCAGTCGCAGTGGTTTCGCAACTCCGTACACGAACGTCACACCGTCGCGCGCACATCAAGGCGAATCCAGAACCGCAACAATGAAACTATTCGCTATCCGGTTGACGGGAGCTTTCTCGCCAGCCTTGATACTGATTTCACCCTGCCGCCCAACCGCGAGTGGGTTACAAAAGCCTTAAATGAAACAAAAATCCCCAACCCTGCAATCATTGACTCGATCCCAGAAATAGACCGGATCGTTAATAGGGCGCACATTGCTCAACAGGAATGGGCACACACTTCATGGGCTACTCGTCGAGTGGTACTGGCTCAAGTCGCCGAAGTAATGGAAGCCCGTCGGGGCGCAACCTTGGCGGTCATGGCCAAAAGTGTTGGTAAAACAGCCCGCGAGGGTGACCCTGAAATCTCTGAAGCAATTGACTTCGCGAACTACGCCGCACATTCAACAATTGCGCATGAAGCCTTCATTTCCCAAGGTCTCACTTGGGAACCACACCGCCTTGTTCTCGTTGCAGGACCATGGAACTTCCCCGCAGCAATTCCCACCAATGGACTTGTCAGTGCAATCGCCGCCGGTAGCGCTGCGATCCTCAAACCAGCACCCGAGGCTCGCGCGGTTGCAGCTGAACTGGTCCACCAGTTGCACGAAGCTGGCGTTCCACAGGATCTTGTACAACTTGTCTGCACACCGGACAACGAAGTTGGAACACACCTTGTCACTCACTCTGGTGTCGACATGGTCATGCTGACCGGCTCCATTGACACAGCTCGAATGTTCCAAGACTGGAAACCATCAATTCATCTCAATGCGGAAACCAGTGGCAAGAATGCCATGGTGATCACGGCCGCAGCGGACATTGATCAAGCAATCAAGGAGTTGGTCAAATCAGCATTCGGTCACGCCGGACAGAAATGTTCTGCTGCAAGTTTGGCGATTATTGAGGCTAGCGTCTATGACGATCCGGGTTTCCAGATTCGTTTATCCGACGCCGCAAGGTCACTGTGTGTTGGAGAGGCAACCAACTTCAATAATGTTGTCGGACCTCTGATCAATCCACCGTCAGGAAACCTCCTCCGTGCACTCACAACACTTGAACAGGGTGAAACCTGGCTGGTTGAACCCACCAAACTCGACGAGAGAACCTACACACCGGGAATAAGAAAAGATGTGACGCCCAACTCCTGGTTCCACCTCACCGAATGTTTCGGGCCGGTCCTTGGACTCATGCGAGCTGTCGACCTCACCCACGCTCTACAACTTCAAAATGCAACCGAATACGGACTCACCGGTGGAATCCAATCCCTTGACCCTATTGAAATTGAATACTGGCTGGCGAATGTGCAGGTGGGTAATGCCTATGTCAACCGTCACATCACCGGTGCAATTGTCGAACGTCAGCCATTTGGTGGTTGGAAGAAATCCAGTATTGGACCAGGGCTCAAACCAGGTGGGCCCAATCACCTCTCGGGTTACGGAAAATGGACGGATCAAAACATCAATGTCGATCAAGCCATAACTGACTACTCAACCCAGTGGAATAACTACTTCACCCAAGAACAGGACCCAACCGGCCTTAAGAGTGAAGCAAATATTTTGCGTTACTTCCCAGTTGACAAAGTATTCGTACGCTGCAGTGATCCGACAGCCCCCCAAATTGATCTACTGCGGGCAGCATCAGCACTCACGGGTGTGCCACTTGAAATTTCTGTTGACAGTGACGAATCAGAAGTCGCTCTTGGCAATCGAATGCAGCAATCGCCTGGGGAAGTGCGGTTGCGGGTACTTACATCTGCAACGGATGAACTTTATGAACTTGCGAACAAGGCTGGCGTTACGATCGACACGGCACCCGTCACCGGATGCGGGCGACTAGAAATGACCCATTGGGTCAAAGAACAGTCAATTTCTCGTACCATGCACCGTTACGGTCGACTACTCAATCAGTCCTGAGATATCGGGTGGAATATCTGCTGAACATTCCACCAGTGCCGCAAGGGGCACGTGCTCAAGCGCTGCTTCGTTAGTCGCGGCTAAGACCACGGGGGCTTTGACACCAGCTTCATAGGACTGCATCCAACGACCAGCACACACTCCCCACCGATCTCCGGGAACCAAACCTGGAAACCCAAATCGCGGCATAGGCGTGATCAAGTCATTACCCACTGACCGCTGATGCTCCAAGAATTCTGTGGTCACAACCGCGCAAACCGTATGTGAACCAAAATCGTCTGCGCTTGTATTGGTGTATCCATCTCGGAAGAAGCCGGTCAGCGGCTCAATACTGCAAACAACAAGTGACTCACCCTGCACATTTTTTTGTTCCATGACCAAAGAGTAGAACCAGACCGACCCAAGCGCAGACCGCATGTACCGGAGAAACTAAAATTCACACAGCACGCGGGCGTAGCTCAGTGGTAGAGCGCTAGCTTCCCAAGCTAGATATGCGGGTTCGATTCCCGTCGCCCGCTCCGGCTCCAATCGAAATAGAATCGACCCGGCCCACAAGGGACCGGGTCGTTTCTATTCAGGTGCTAAGCACCCTCAAGCGTAATGACTTCTATTTCACAACCTTGATCACGCGGGTCATCGACATTGCGGTGAAGCCCGGCACGGCAGGTGCGTATTCCTGCAGGGTAAAGGTGCCCTTCTTTGCGCCCGGCTTCAACACCACGCGAATCTGAGCCGCGTCACCCTTATAGCGGAAGCTGATCGACTTGATCGACGAAGACTTATTAATCCCGCTGAGTCGAGCTTCGTGTCCCGCATTAGTGTCGAGGTTCTGTGTGTTGTTGAAGGTTTTCCATTGACCACTCTTCACCTTTGGACCACCGCCAGTCCACATAGGACCAACGAGCACCTGCTGCTGAATGGGGGCAGGGGCCGGTGCGTTCGCGGTGTTCTGGGTGACGCTCACCCAGTCGCTCCAGCCTTGAGCATTGGCGGCTGAAACACTGAAAGTGTAGGTCGAACCGGCCGACAGTGTGCCGACGTTCGCATTCGTTGCTTGAACGGTGATTTGACCGCTGGTGGGTCCCGCCCATTTCACGATGTAACCGGAGACTCCCGATCCACCGCTGCTGCTCGGTGCGTTCCAGTTCAGTGACACAGTATTTGTGGAAACGCCTGTCACCTTTAAATTCTGCGGCTTGGAAGGGGCTCCCGATGGCGCGGCGGCGGCAATGCGAACCTTCTTCGAAGCTTGGCCCACCGTGTTGGTTCCACCCAGAAGCTGCTGCGATGCATAGGTGGTGACGGTCAAATTGCCGTTGGTGGTCGGTGTCCAATTCATGGTCGCCGTCCACGTTGCAACGGGGGTGAAGGAGCCACTGCTCACCGGGGTGCAAGTTCCTGCAATGGTGCCTAGGTCGGTTCCATTGCTGATCTGAAAATCGAAACTGACGGGGCCAGATTCGTCATCACACGACGTGTCCGCGTTGTAACCCGCAAATGTTGCCGTGAGTACTTGATTCACGCCGACCGTTCCATTGCCCGCCATGAGGGTCGTCTTCCCTTGATTCGCAGCAACAGGTGCGGCTAAAGCTGCTGCTGAAGCCACCACACCTCCTGCGACGATCAGGGCCAGTCGTGCCGAAGAATTGAATTTCATCGTGTATTCCTTTCTACACTTTCCGTTTTGAGCAATATCAGTCATCGATGTTAGACCAAGAGTCTACCTTCGTCGATTGCGACAACGGCTGATAGGCATGGAAGCAATAATTAGGTAGAGGGAATATTCACATGCAAATACTGAGACGTGTTTGGATTCACTAACCAGCATTCTTTGATCCTGGCTCCCGAATCCCAAAACTCAAATCGAATCAGGTACTGGCTGTTAAACTTCGCCGCATGGGTAAATGGGCTGATGGCAAAACACTGAGTAACAAGAGTTGGGGACTACTCAAGGAAAATAAATATTTCCTATGGTTCCCGATTATTGGATTACTACTTGCCTTGATTCCATTGGCGCTATTTGGTGGCGGCGCACTTGTCCTCGCGGTTGAGGAAATAAATGTATGGGCGATAGTGGTTGGCTTTGTTGGCCTCATCTTTGTTAACTTTGCTTTCACTGTCTCTGGTGCAGCCATGGTTGCTGCAGTTGATGAAGAACTATCTGGACGGGACTCAACGATCGGATACGGGTTCGGTAAAGCCTTCGGTCGGCTTGGACCACTTCTTGTTTGGTCCGTCATCCGAGCTGTCGTGTCGACCCTTTTGGGTCTTTTGCGTGGAAACAATAATGGCGGTACCGCAATTGCAGGGAACCTTCTCGCCGCAATAGGTGCCGCTGCTTGGTCCATTATCACTTTCTTTGTCACCCCGTACATCATGCTGAAAGGACTAGGCGCTGTCCCGGCTCTCACAGCATCCGTCCACATGGTGAAAGAGAAATGGGGAACCCAGGTCACCGGCGGTGTTCGAATTGGACTGCGGCTATTAGTACTTGTACTTCCTGCGATCGCTTTGATAATCGGTGGAATTTTCCTTCTCAGCGGTTCCGGAGCATCTGTCTCACTTGGCCTCGTCTTACTCGTTGTTGGCGTCGTAGTGCTCATGATTTCCGCACTTCTCAGCGCCGCACTGCAATCCATTTTTTCCGTCGCACTTTTCCATTTCACTACGGGAGAGGGTGACTACGGTCCCTTCACGCCCGAGGAACTCAATGGAGTGCTCACCAAGAAGTAACTTCGTAGCTAATGTTGTCGCATGGGAAAACTTGATGGCAAGGTTGCATTGGTCACTGGTGGCGCGAGAGGGATGGGTGCCAGCCATTGCGCTGCCTTAGCAGCTGAAGGTGCATCGGTTGTTGTTTGTGATGTCCTCGACGAACTAGGAACGACCGTTGCTAAAGAAATCGGTGGAATCTACTTACACCTCGACGTAACAAGTGAGAGCGACTGGATTACCGCCGTGTCGGCGACTGAAAAGGAATTCGGTCCCATTGACATCTTGATCAATAACGCTGGTGTGGTCGGACTTGGTCGAGTTGACACCACTGAACTTGATGAATGGAACCGAATCATCGGTATCAATCTCACCGGAACCTTCCTTGGAATTCGCTATTGCGCTGAGTCGATGAAAAAAGCTGGTTCAGGAGTAATAGTCAACATTTCCTCAACCGCAGGTCTGGTCGGTTACTGCGACATGTCGGCATACGTTGCAAGTAAGTGGGGTGTGCGTGGACTGACAAAGTCTGCCGCTCTGGACCTGGGCCGGTTCAATATTCGAGTGGTATCAATTCACCCCGGAATCATTGAGACCGATATGGCATCCGGGCTTGCCATCAGCTTTAAGCGGCAAGCGATCCCACGAATTGGGCAAAGCGACGAAGTCGCAAAATTGATGCTGTATTTGGTAAGCGAAGCGACTTACTCAACCGGATCAGAGTTTGTCGTTGACGGTGGACAAACTCTCGGTCAGGTTTACGACCTTAATTAGCTCAGTTAGCTGGGCAGTTTACGAAATAGTGGCTTGGGCAAAGTCTTAAGTCCAGCCATCACAAAGCGCAATGGTCCCGGTGCATAGACGGTACTCTTGCCCTTTTTCAAAGCGGTCACGATTATTTTGGCGACATCTTCTGGGTTCGTTGTCATGGGTGCTTCCGGTAGGTGACTGGTCATGCGGGTTCGAACAAAACCCGGACGAACAATGAGCACGTGGGCACCGGTTTTTTCCAGGGAAGCGTCAAGGCCCTGGGCAAATGCATCAAGGCCTGCCTTCGTGGAGCCATAAACAAAGTTGGAACGACGGGCTCGGTCCCCAGCAACACTAGAAAGAACAACCAGGGTGCCGTGACCTTGGTTTTTCAATCTTCGTGCAACGTGCAAGCCAGCGCTCACCGAACCAGTGTAGTTCACCGTTGCGATTTCCACGGCATGACTGGGATCTTCCTCAGCGGTCATTTGATCCCCAAGAACACCGAATGCCAAAATCACAACATCAATGTCAGAGGCATCAAATGCTGCGTCAATAATCGCGCCGTGGGTATCCGTGTTTTTCGCATCGAATTCAATCGGCTCAACACCTGCAATGTTGAGAGCCTTCAGTTGCGCGACTGCTGCGTCAAGTGATTCAGATGGACGACCAGCTAGAAGTACTCGCCGGAGTCTGTGTCGCGGCATCTCTTTAATAGTTGCCAGTGCGATTTCACTTGTTCCGCCTAGGACGAGAACGGACTGCGGTTCTCCGAGTGCATCGAGCATGTCATTGTCCTTTCAGATTTCCAGTCGCCGAGATAAATCAGATGCAAAAACGTGGTTGGGGTCCATGGTGTCACGGATCCCGCGCCATTCATCTAGGCGCGGGTAGGTCCGGGCAAAATTCGCTGGAGATTGCCGTGAATCCTTCGCCAAATAAAGTCGGCCACCGACAGCACTAATGAGTTCATCCAGTTGATCAAGAGTTCGTCCAAGCTCGGAAATACCCGCCGGGAGATCAGCTGCAAGAGTCCAGCCGGATTGCGGGAATGACAGCGGGGCTTGGTTTCCGGGACCGAACCGCTTGAGCACCGTGAGAAAACTGGGTGCACCAATTTCACGCAACTTGTTCAATACAACCCCTATGAGGTCACTAGCTGAATCGGGAACCTGAAATTGATACTGCAGGAAGCCACGGGGTCCATAAATCCGATTCCAGTCGTGAACCCCATCAAGTGGATGGAAGAAGGCACCGATCCGTTGCAGCTCACCGGTCCGTGATCTCGGGTGCTTTCGATACCAGCCCTCATTGAATGCACGCACACTTAATTTATTAAGAAGTACGGGTGGGACTAGCCCGGGTGCAGAAGCAATTTTTTTTGGATCGTAACTTTCAGGATTTTTGATCCCCTCGGAATCACACTGCGCGATTGTTGCGTGGTCCCCACGGGTAATAACGCCACGGCCAGAAGGAGACACGCTATCGATCCACGCAACGGTGTAACGGTATTCATGGTCGCGTTCCAGCATTGAGGACATAATCGATTCAAGGTCTTTGAGACGTTCGGTGTCCACTGAAATATAGGAACTCTGAATCGGAATAACAGTAAAAGTCGCACTGGTAATAATTCCCGTTAAACCCATGCCACCGATCGTGGCCCAAAACTGGGGGTTCTCCGGAGTCAGTGTCAGTTGCTCACCTCGGCCGTTGATGATCACCATTTCAGTTACGTGCGCTCCGAAACTTCCATCACGGTGATGATTCTTTCCGTGAACGTCAGCAGCAATTGCGCCACCGACGGTAATGATTCGGGTTCCTGCCGAAACGGGAACAAAAAAGCCTCGAGGAACAATCTCTCGCAAGATGTTGTCAATGCTCGCCCCAGCATCAGCTGTAACGCTCATGTTCTCTGGGTTGAGACTGAAATCGGTCATGGTGGTCATGTCTACGACCGTTGCGCCACCTGACTGCGCTGCGTCACCGTAGGAGCGTCCGAGACCACGAGCAAGCACACCCCGTGAACTTGATTGTGTGATCAGGTTGGCTATTTGACTTGGTGAGTTTGCCTCGACGAGTTGGGCAACGGTAGGCGTGGTGCGGCCCCAACCCGAAAGCTGTGTTGCAACTGCCTCACTCATGCGCCCAATGCTCCCAACGTGAAAAGGATGAGCCATATCGCACCAAGCAGTTGGAGGCCTTTGTCCGCAATTACGGCATCCTCTGGAGCTTCGGCGTCACCTCGGTCAATCACAATTCCGTACCGCAAAATTGCCAACACGAACGGAAGAAGACTCCACTGAGCCCACGGCAGGGATGACGGTGTTTGTGCTACGTCAAATGACCATAACGCGTAACCCATAATTGTGACCGCAGCTGCAGTTCCCCACACAAATCGCAGGTAACCCAATGAGTATCCGTCGAGTGATTTGCGTCGATTTTGTTTTTGGGCACCTGCGATCTCTTCACGCTTTAGTTCACTGTAACGCTTGCCTGCTGCCATGAACAGCGAGCCGAAGCCGGCAACAATTAAAAACCATTGCGAGATGGGCAAACCAGATGCCGCACCACCAGCAACGGCCCGAAGGAGGAATCCCATGGAAAGTAATGCAAGTTCAATAACCGGTTCATGTTTGAGTAGCAGTGAGTAACTCAGGGTAAATAATGCGTATGCGAGCACCACTCCCGCCAACGCGGGTGCAATGAGAAATGAACCAACGAGGGAAATAACTGCAAGCGCAGCGGCAAATGAAATTGCTAGGGGGACGGAGATTTCGCCTGCCGCAATTGGCCGCCTGTATTTTGTTGGATGCTCGCGGTCACTTTCTTGGTCTTTGGCATCGTTTATTAAATAGGTTGCACTTGAAATCAAACAAAACATAACAAAGGCACCAATGGTGGGCCAAAAAATATCCACTTCAAAAAGTTGACCAGCGGCGAGCGGGGCGGCGAAAACTAGAACGTTTTTCGCCCATTGACGTGGGCGCATTGCAGCAATCATTGCAATGGGTAGTGACCTACCCTTCACATTTGCTTCCGTCACAGAATGGCCCGATCTAGATGGGCATTGGGTTCGGTGTCACCAATGATTCGGGCAATCTGCGGAACGACGAGCGCCCACGTAATTGCGTGCATGATCGCTAGAACAATCGCGGTGGAAACCAAAGTCGCCGTTATAAACGGGGTTGCAATCGACACTATGGCGATCACGGTCCCGATCCAAAACACAATTCTTTGTGCATGGGGAATTCCGCGGAGAAGAAGTGATGCCATCGCGCCGATTTGAGCGGCTGCAATCGGCACAAGTAAAACGGCGAACCAGAAAACATGAATGGTGGTTCCTTCAAGCACAACATCCATGGGAACCCCGAAGAGTCGTGCTATGGCAAAAACGATGAGGGAGAGTAGGCCCGACCAAATGCCGGTTACCAATGCCGCATAAGCGAAGAACCGTGGCCTTGGATCAAGTGAGCTCGGTGGCGCAATGGGGGTCTTCGAGGACATCCATTCGCCGACTTTAGGGGAGGTTGGCGCCGCGGACATAGGCTCATTCTGGCCTCTCGGCCTCACCTATGGGACCCCGACCCGAAATTTCCCACACCCCAATTTATTAGGTACCAGATCGAGCGGCAAAGGTCGGCGGTTATTTGCGTTGCGGTCGGGGCGCGCATTCCTTCGGATTCCTCAATTTGCATTACTGTCCGTCACATGACAGACCATGTTGATGAACTAGTCGCCTGGACACTCCGGATGTCGCGTTCGGATCGTGAGGCCGAACCGATCCATGTAACTCAAACCTCTGTCTGGTTGGCAGCGATCGGCTTTCTTGCCCTCTCCTTAGGTCAATCCCTGCTGTGCTGGGCACCGACAGGCGGAAGGTTTGAGTTCATCCTCCTGACCGCGGGAACGCTGAGCATTGCCGTGGCAGTACTGACTCATCTGGATACTCATCGACTGCGATTCGGGCTACCAGCCCTCGTGTTCTTCAATCTCGGAATCCTGGCCGCTTCGGCGGTGTGGATTCCCTTCGTTATCGATCCTGCAACTTTTG
>Ga0213861_10000773_pt1 | contig 28552 bp, 26 predicted proteins | sample PICome_4_FD_160110 | JGI IMG/M metagenome (GOLD analysis project Ga0213861, IMG submission 160110) | Coastal seawater microbial communities near Pivers Island, North Carolina, United States - PICO131 | ecosystem: Environmental > Aquatic > Marine > Coastal | place: USA: North Carolina... | reverse complement strand
GGGCGACGCCAGCAACCGCGCCTTTATCGAGGGTGCGAATGGCCAGCGCGAATGGTTCGATATCGAACGGCATCAGGCGGGGTCCACAATATTTAACCATGCCACCTGCATCACCTCGCTGGTTGCGTCAGAGAGCGCGGAAAACACCTTTGTCCAGACGCTGGCAAAAACCTTTGCGCATTTGTCCATCGGCCTGGCGATTTTTGACCGGCGGGGGCAGTTGGGCATCTTTAATCCCGCGTTGGTCGACCTGACGGGGCTGCAGCCCCGGTTTCTTGCGTCACAGCCGACGATGCAGTCCTTTTTCGACCAGCTTCGGGAAAACCGCAGCATGCCAGAGCCAAAGAACTATCGCACATGGCGACAAGAGATTGCTCAGGTGATCGCCGCGGCCTCTGGCGGGCAATACCGTGAAACATGGACATTAGAAGACGGCCGGACCTATGCGGTGCAGGGGCGCCCCCACCCCGACGGGGCCACCGCCTTCATGATCAAGGACATCAGCCCGGAAATCACCCTGACCCGCAATTTCCGCATTGAGGTCGAAGTATACGAGGCCATGATCAACAGTATTGATGACGCCTTAGTGGTTTTTTCATCCGCCGGGATCGTGACCTTCAGCAATGCCGCCTATCGCAAGCTATGGGGGCATAACCCCGAAACCTCTTTTGCTGATGTGACCATTCACGATGCCATCGCCCTGTGGAAGTCCAAGGCAAAAACCAAACAGGACTGGGCAACGCTGACACGTTTCACCACCACGCTGGGCCCGCGCGAACCCAAGGAACTGACACTGCAGCTGCCCAAGGGGGTCGCACTGACCTGCCAGATGAGCGCGATCACATCGGATACCAGCCTGATCCGGTTTGCGGCCAGCAAAAAGGGGGCGTTGCCCGACGTGGTCCAGACACTGCAAAAACAATCAATACCAGGGCAAATGTGACCCCCCAACTGCACGCTTTTGACTTGCGCTGGGTGGGGTGCATTGTCACCATGGGTTATGTCTGTGCAGCGCCTTTCCTTTACCGTCTCGTCGCCTGACGAAACCACTCAACGCGCCACCGCGCTGGGCCAGAACCTTGGCGCGGGCGATGTGCTGTTGCTCGACGGGGACGTGGGTGCCGGCAAGACCCATTTCGCGCGCTCCTTGATCCAATCCCTGCTGTCCCGGCCAGAGGATGTGCCCTCGCCTACTTTCACATTGGTGCAGACATATGCATCGGATCGGAGCGAGATCTGGCATGCGGATCTGTACCGTCTGACCTCCACCCACGAGATTGAGGAATTGGGCCTGACCGATGCCTTTGAAACCGACATCTGCCTGATCGAATGGCCCGACCGTCTGGGCGAACTGACGCCCGAACATGCCCTGACGTTGCATTTTACCCCAGGTGCCGCCGAAGATACCCGCAAGATCACGGCGGAGTGGACCCATGATAAATGGCGGGCCAAGCTGAAGGGCTGGTCATGACGCGCGACCGACAGGCTGACATCACCGCCTTTCTGGACCAGTGCGGCTGGGCCGATGCCAGACGCCTGCGGGTGGCGGGCGATGCATCCAACAGAACATACGACAGGCTGACGCGGGCCGATGGGACCAGCACCATTTTGATGGATGCGCCGCCAGACACCGGCGAGGATGTGCGCCCTTTCATCGCAATCGCAGATCATTTGCGGTCCGGTGGCCTGAGCGCGCCAAAGATCTATCACCGTGACGAGGCCGCAGGCCTGTTGCTGATCGAAGATTTCGGCGATGCCCTGTTCGCTGATCTGATGGCCCAAGACCCGGATCAGGAAATCCCGCTGTACCAGGCTGCGGCAGATGTTCTGCTGCATCTTCGGGACATGCCCCCGCCCGAACTGACGCCCTGCGATGCAGATTGGCTGATCGACATGTTGCAGCCCCTGTTTGACTGGTATGCCAAGGGCGCGGAACCGGATCAGATAAAGGCATTCAAAGATGGCTTTCGGCCGCTGGCCATCCAGGCAGGGACTGCGCCAAAGATAACAATGCTGCGCGACTATCACGTGCAAAACCTGCTGCTTTTGCCCGATCGTCGCGGGGTTCGGCAGGTCGGTATCCTTGATTTTCAGGATGCGATGCTGGCGCATCCGGCCTATGATCTTGTCTCCATCCTGCAAGACGCCCGCCGGGATGTCAGCGCAGATGTCGAACAACAGATCATCGCCTATTACCTGTCTCACAGCTTGATCGCCGCCGATGACTTTATCGCCTGCTATGCCATTCTTGGCCTGCAACGGAACCTGCGCATCCTGGGTATCTTTGTCCGGCTCTGTCTGCACAGCGGCAAGGCGGGCTATGTCGATTTTATCCCGCGTGTTTGGGGCTATGTGATGCGCAATCTGGCGCATCCCGCGCTGTCGCCGCTGGCCCCGTCCCTTGGGGCCATCCTGCCTGAACCCACCCCTGAATTCCTGGAGCACCTGAAACGCCAATGTCCGCGCAACGCCACCCCGTCATGATGTTTGCCGCGGGCTTTGGCACGCGGATGCAGCACCTTACCAAAGATCGCCCGAAACCCCTGATCGAGGTGGCGGGCAAGCCGCTGATTGATCACGCACTGGCACTGGCCCATGCGGTCGGCGCGGGCCCCATCGTCGCCAACCTGCATTACAAGGCAGACCAGCTGGAGGCGCATCTGCATCCGCGCGGCGTACAGACCATCACGGAACAACCCGATATCCTCGAGACGGGCGGCGGGTTGCGCAATGCGCTGCCGCTGCTGGGGCCAGATCCGGTGATCACCATGAACACCGATGCGATCTGGGCGGGTCCCAACCCGCTTTCCCTGATCATGGACGCCTGGCAGCCCGACAAGATGGATGCATTGCTGGTCTGCGTTCCCAGGGATCAGGCCGTCGGGCATTCGGGAACCGGTGATTTCATTCTGTCGGAAACGGGCCAGATGACACGCGGCCCCGGTGCGGTCTTTGGCGGCATTCAGATCATCAAGACAACAGCACTGCGCAGCATCGCAGATGAAAAATTCTCTCTCAATGTGGTGTGGAACATGATGTTGGCACAAAAACGGCTTTATGGTCTGACCTATCCCGGCAGATGGTGTGACGTGGGCCACCCCGGCGGGATCGCCCTGGCCCAGGACATGCTGAAAGCCGCTGATGTTTGAACCAGGCGAAACCCCCCGACTGTTCGGCGTCGCACCCGGAGTGGATTTTCCCGCCGCCCTACTTGCCGGTCTGAAAGACAGGCTTGGGGGTCAGCCCCCGCATGCAATGGCGCAGGTTGATCTGATCGTGAACACCCGCCGCATGGGGCGGCGCTTGCGGGATCTGTTTGATCAAGGACCACCGGGATTCCTGCCGCGCATCCGGCTTTTGACCGAATTGGATGGGATCGTGCCGGGCCTGACGCTGCCGCGCCCCACGCCCCCATTGCGCAGACGGCTGGAACTGATCCAGCTGATCTCTGGCCTGTTGGAGACCGATCACAATATCGCGCCGCGATCGTCCCTTTATGCCCTGTCAGACAGCCTTGCCGGGTTGATTGACGAAATGCAGGGCGAAGGGGTCAGCGTTGAGGATATCAAATCTTTGGACGTCACTGACGAATCCGGTCATTGGCAGCGGGCGCAACAGTTTCTGGCCATCGCGCATGGGTATCTGGAGCAGATGTCGGGCAGACCCGACAGCGAGGCCCGACAGCGCCAGCTGGTCCTGCGCATCGCGGCCCATTGGCAGGAAAACCCGCCGCAAAATCCAGTGATCGTCGCCGGCTCTACCGGTTCGCGCGGTACCACATCCCTGCTGATGCAGGCGGTGGCACGCCTGCCGCAGGGCGCATTGATCCTGCCGGGCTTTGACTTTGACATGCCCACCGACATGTGGGGGATGCTGTCGCACAGGCAACCGCCAGAGGATCATCCGCAATATCGCTTTGTGGACCTGATGAAAGCGCTGGATGTGCCGCGCTCTCGCATCACGGCCTGGTCTGATCTGTCGCCGCCATCGGCCGCACGCAATGCATTGGTGTCGCTGTCCTTGCGTCCCGCACCCGTGACCGACACCTGGCTCAGCGAAGGGCGCAAATTGACCGCGCTGGATCAGGCGACCCAATCGCTGACATTGATTGAGGCCCCCACCCCGCGGCTGGAGGCGCTGGCCATTGCCCTGCGCCTGCGCAAAGCGGTGCAAGAAGGCAAAACCGCCGCCCTGATCACACCAGACCGGATGCTGACCCGGCAGGTCACCTCGGCGCTGGACCGCTGGAACATTCTGCCAGACGACAGCGCGGGCACGCCCTTGCAACTGTCGCCTCCGGGGCGGTTTTTACGGCATGTCGCTGCTTTGTTTCAGCGCAAGATGGACGCAGAGGCATTGCTGACCCTGCTGAAACACCCGCTGACCCACAGTGGCGCGGGCCGAAATATGCATCAGTTGAACGTGCAACGGTTCGAATTGCAGATCCGCAAGGACGGCCTGCCCTATCCCGACAGCGACGGAATTACCCGCATCGGAACCGCCGCCGCCGCGGGGATCGAGGACAAGGCAGGCTTCTTGGTCTGGACCGCTTGGGTGGCCGAAACCTTTGGCGATCATACTGTCAAAACACCGCGCCCGCTGACGGACTGGGTCACGTCCCATCTGGATCTGGCCGAAAGGATCGCCGCCGGACCCGCACAGGATACTGCCCAGGATGCCATTCGTGATGCCGGGCACGAGCTGTGGCGCAAAAAGGCAGGGCGCAAGGCCCGTGAGGTGATGGAAAACCTGCACGAACATGCCGAACACGGCGGTGAGATGTCCGCCTCTGATTACTGTGATCTGCTGGGGGCGCTGCTGTCCACAGAAGAGGTGCGCGATGTCGAAGGGCCCCATCCCCATGTGATGATCTGGGGCACGCTGGAGGCGCGGGTGCAGGGGGCCGAACTGGTCATTCTTGGCGGCCTGAACGATGGCACATGGCCCGAAGCACCGCCGCCCGATCCCTGGCTGAACCGCCAGATGCGTCTCAAGTCCGGTTTGCTCCTGCCAGAGCGCCGCATCGGCCTGTCTGCCCATGATTATCAACAAGCCATCGCCGCACCCGAAGTCTGGCTGACCCGCGCCATCCGCTCTGATGAGGCAGAAACCGTACCGTCGCGCTGGTTGAACCGGCTGGAAAACCTGATGAACGGGCTGCCTGACACAAGCGGTGCCGCCGGGTGGCAGGCGATGCGCGACAGGGGCCGCTACTGGATTGGCCAGACAGAGGCGCTTGAGGCATTTGAACAGCGCCCGCGTGCGCCCCGCCCCTCGCCGCGACCACCTGTGTCGGCGCGCCCCCGCGCCATGTCAGTCACAGAGATCAAGCGCCTGATCCGTGATCCCTATGCGATCTACGCCAAACATGTGTTGCGGCTGAAACCGCTGAACCCGCTGGTACAGCCCCCCGATGCGCTGGTCCGCGGGATCGTGGTGCATGAGGTCATGGAAGTTTTCATCAAATCGGTCTGCGTGGACAGCAGCCGCCTGACCCGCACCCATCTGATGGAGATCACAGATGCCGTTTTGCAAGAACAGGTGCCATGGCCCGCCGCCCGCCTGATGTGGCGCGCGCGCATCGAACGGATCGCCGATTGGTTCATCACGCGCGAAAAGATACGCCAGACCTATGCCACCCCGATGCTGTTCGAAAAAGCCGCCGAAGGCACGCTTGAATTTCCCGATCTTGGCTTCAAACTGCGCGGCTATGCCGACCGAATTGACCAGACGGATGCGGGCGACGTGTTGATCTATGATTACAAGACCGGCACACCGCCGTCGCCCAAAGACCAAGAATTCTTTGACAAACAACTGCTGCTTGAGGCCGCGATGATCGAAGAGGGTGGATTTGAAAAGGTGGGCCCGGCCCATGTTGCCAATGCCATCTTTATCGGGCTGGGCAGCAAACCCGTCGAGGTCGCCGCACCCTTGGAAAAAGAGCCGCCCAGCGCGGTGCTGGAAGGGCTGCGCAGCCTGATTGCCAGCTATCTGTCGCCTGAACAGGGCTACACCTCTCGTCGGATGATGCAAACGGATGCCGCTGCCGGAACCTATGATCAATTGGCCCGCTTTGGGGAATGGGATGCAACTGCGGCCTCCTGTCCACAGGATCTGACATGAATTTTGATGACGCCACCCGCGCCCAGATCGAAGCCGCGCGGCCCGATGTGTCAACCTGGCTGGGGGCGAATGCCGGGTCGGGCAAGACCCGCGTGCTGACAGACCGTGTGGCACGCCTGCTGCTCAGCGGGGTTGAACCGCAACATATCCTTTGCCTGACCTACACAAAGGCCGCCGCATCAGAGATGCAGAACCGCCTGTTCAAACGTCTGGGCGAATGGGCCATGCGAGAGGATGATGCCCTGCGACACGCCATGGCAGAGCTGGGCATCGAAGGGCATCTGGATGCGGATCAACTGCGCAAGGCGCGCACCTTGTTCGCGCTGGCCATCGAAACGCCGGGCGGGCTGAAAATCCAGACGATCCATTCGTTTTGTGCATCTTTGCTGCGGCGTTTTCCGCTGGAGGCGCGCGTCAGCCCGCAATTCACCGAAATCGAGGATCGCGCAGCCGATCTGCTGCGCGCCGATATCGTTGATGAAATGTCCGACGGACCACAGGCCGCATTGGTCAGCGCCATCGCAAGGTTCTACACCGGCGAGGATTTCGGCAACCTGACGCGCAGCATCGTGGGCATGCGCGATGCGTTTGAACAGCCCATGGACCGGGCCGATATTCTGGCGCTGCTTGGCCAGCCGGCCACATTGACGCAGGAAACGCTGGTGGCTGACGTCTTTCTGGGCAGCGAGGCGGATCTGATTTCCGGGATCATTCCCGCCTTGCTGGCCAAGGGCGGGAACGACGCAAAGGCAGGGAAAACCCTGCAGGACATCGCATGTTTTGATCTCAGCGCCCTGCCCGTGCTGGAAAGCCTGTTCCTCACTGGTAATAATGCCAAAGCCCCATTTACCGCCAAGATTGGCAGCTTTCCGACAAAACCGACGCAAAAGGTTCTGTCCGCCAGCATGGACCAGCTGGAAGCGCTGATGATGCGCGTCGAAGATGCGCGCGATGCGCGGCTGGCGCTGAACACCGCTGACAAATCATCGGCGCTGCATGAATTTGCCCGTGCCTTTCTGTCGCGGTACGAAACCGCCAAGGAATTGCGCGGTTGGCTGGATTTTGACGATCTGATCCTGCGCGCCCGCGCATTGCTGACCGACAAGAACCTGGCCGCATGGGTGCTTTACCGCATTGACGGCGGTATTGATCATATCCTGGTGGACGAGGCCCAGGATACCTCTCCGCGTCAATGGGATGTGATCGAAAAGCTGACCGATGAATTCTACAGCGGGTCCGGCGCGCGCACGGATGTGGCCCGCACGCTGTTTGTGGTGGGGGACAAGAAACAGTCGATCTATTCCTTTCAGGGGGCAGACCCCCTCGAATTCGACCGCAAGAGCCTGCTGTTCGAGAAAAAGATCACCGATGCCGGACAGATCTTTCAACATCGCAGTCTGGATTATTCCTTCCGGTCATCCAGTGCGATCCTGCGCCTTGTAGACACTGTTTTTGATCCCCGCAGGCGGCCTGACTTTTCCAAGCAGACACAGCATATCGCGTTCAAGGCCACTTTGCCCGGGCGCGTGGACCTGTGGCCCTTGGTCGAACCGGCCGGCCGGGACGAAGAACGCCCCTGGACCGATCCGCTGGACCGGCGCAGCGCGCAACATCACACGGTCATTCTGGCCGATCAGATCGCCGCACAGATCAAGGCGATGATCGACCCCGAAAACCCCGCCTTCATCCCTGATGACGGCCCAGTTCGGGGCACCTGCATCAAACGCCCGGTCCGGGCCGGTGATTTCCTCATTCTGGTTCAGCGCCGTTCGGCACTGTTCGCCGAGATCATCCGCGCCTGCAAGGCTGCGGATCTGCCCATCGCCGGGGCCGACCGGCTGAAGGTCGGGGGGGAGCTGGCTGTCAAGGATCTGGCGGCGCTGTTGTCGTTTCTGGCCACGCCAGATGACAATCTGTCGCTTGCAACCGCCCTGCGTTCGCCCCTTTTTGGCTGGAGCGAGCAGGACATCTATGACCTTGCCCACAAACGGCAGGTCAAAAGCCTGTGGCAAGCCATGCGCGCGCGCAAAGACGACTACCCACAGACCCTGGATATTCTGAATGACATGCGCGGTCAGGTTGATTTTCTGCGGCCCTATGATCTGATCGAACGAATTCTGACCCGCCATGGGGGCCGCAGGAACCTGCTGTCCCGCCTGGGACCAGAAGCCGAAGACGGCATCAACGCCATGCTGACCCAGGCCCTGTCCTATGAGCGGAACGATGTGCCCAGCCTGACAGGGTTTATCGAATGGATGCAGACCGACGATCTGGAGATCAAGCGTCAGATTGACAGTGCGTCAAACCAGATCCGGGTGATGACGGTTCATGGCTCCAAGGGGTTGGAAGCCCCGATTGTGATCCTGCCGGACACGGGCAGGCGGGCCGTGACGATCAGGGATGAAATCATCAAGCTGGATGATGTGCCCCTCTGGAAGCCCGGCGGCTCCGATTTGCCCCACGCCCTGCGCGACCGTGTCGAGGCAATGAAGGAAACCCAATATGCCGAACGGCTGCGCCTGCTTTATGTCGCGATGACGCGGGCAGAGAAATGGCTGATGATTGCCGCCGCCGGAGGTGTGGCAAACGACGGGTCAGACTGGTTCCAGATCGTTGAAGAGGCGATGGGGCATGCCAATGCGGTTGAGGTTGGATCAACCGGGATCAGACGCTATCAAGAGGCCGATTGGGACGGATTGGACATTACGACCACGCCGGATGAACCAATCAAAACCCCCGTGTTAGAGCCGGTTTTCGAAACCACCCCGCCGATTTTCTCGCATGAACTTGCGGTGCTGTCGCCCTCTGATCTGGGGGGTCCCAAGGCGCTGCCCGGTGATCAGGGCGAGGATACGGAAACCGCGATGGCCTATGGCTCTTTGATGCACGTCCTGCTGGAACGTCTGCCCAATATCGCCGAACCCGCCTTTTCCCAAGAAGCCCAAAGGCTGACCGAACAGGCAGAACCCCGGGACGCCGCCCGCGCCATCGCGGAGACGGTGAATGTTCTGAACACTGCGGCATTGGCCCATGTCTTTGCCCCCGACACCTTGGCAGAGGTGCCGCTGACCGCACAGGTTGGCGGGATGCGCATGCACGGGATCATCGACCGGCTGATCATCTCGGACGACAATATCCTGCTGGTCGATTACAAGACCAATCGCACCGTGCCGGGCCACCCGTCGGAATGCCCTGTCGGCATCCAGCGTCAAATGGGGGCCTATGCCGCCATGCTGGCGCAGGTCTATCCCGGACGGCGCATCGAAACAGCGATCTTGTGGACCGCAACCGCGACACTTATGCATCTACCCCACGATCTGGTGACAAACGCCCTCCAAAGCTCTCCCTACCTTGACGCCGCGCATTCGCGTTCATAGGTTCTGCCCAACGCAACGCTTCTCAGGAGAGCATCATGGCCACGGTCGCAGTAACAGACGACACTTTCGACGCCGAAGTGAAGAATTCCGATATCCCCGTTGTGGTGGATTTCTGGGCAGAGTGGTGCGGCCCCTGCAAGCAGATCGGCCCATCGCTGGAAGAACTCTCTGCAGAGATGGACGGCAAGGTCAAAATCGTCAAAGTGAACGTTGACGAAAACCCCAATTCCCCCGCCCAGATGGGCGTGCGCGGCATTCCTGCCTTGTTTATTTTCAAGGACGGTCAGGTCGTATCGAATATGGCAGGTGCCAAACCAAAGGCAGCCCTGCAAAGCTGGATCGAAGACTCCATCTAATCCTTGCTTGATTGAGCCATCCAAGGGCGTCCCATCGGGGCGCCCTTGTGCTGTGCGCCCAGTGGTCACCGGGACCGGCAGGCAAACGGCCCTGCCCTTGCGTGGCCGTACCATGGAGGCCATATAAACCATGAACAACGGAGACCCCTATGGCACATGACGATTTTCCCGGCTGGCACGGCACCACGATTATTGGTGTGAAAAAAGGGGGCAAGGTGGTGATCGCCGGTGACGGGCAGGTCAGTCTGGGCCAGACCGTGATCAAGGGGACCGCCCGCAAGGTGCGCCGGCTGTCGCCCGGCGGGTTTGACGTGGTCGCAGGCTTTGCCGGATCAACCGCCGATGCCTTTACCCTGCTGGAACGGCTAGAAGCCAAGCTGGAGGCAACACCGGGGCAATTGCAACGCGCGAGCGTTGAGTTGGCCAAGGACTGGCGCACCGACAAATACTTGCAAAAGCTGGAAGCGATGCTGATTGTCACCGATGGCAATGATCTGCTGGTGATCACGGGGGCCGGTGACGTGTTGGAGCCTGAACATGACGTGGCGGCCATCGGGTCGGGTGGCAACTATGCGCTGGCAGCCGCCCGCGCCATGATGGACAGCGACCGCGATGCAGAAGGCGTGGCGCGGGCGGCAATGGCCATCGCCGCCGACATTTGCGTCTATACCAACGGCAAACTGACCGTAGAGGAAATCTCCAAATGACCGATCTGACCCCACGCGAAATCGTATCGGAACTGGACCGGTTCATCATTGGTCAGAACGATGCCAAACGCGCCGTTGCCGTGGCCCTGCGCAACCGCTGGCGGCGCAAGCAATTGGGCGACGACCTGCGCGATGAGGTCTATCCAAAGAACATCCTGATGATCGGCCCCACCGGCGTCGGGAAGACCGAGATCAGCCGCCGTCTGGCCAAACTGGCCCGTGCGCCATTCCTCAAGGTTGAAGCCACGAAATTTACCGAAGTGGGATATGTCGGCCGCGATGTGGAACAGATCATCCGCGATCTGGTCGATGCCTCTATCGCGATGACCCGCGAACACATGCGCGAGGACGTCAAGGTCAAGGCGCACAAGGCCGCCGAAGAGCGCGTGATCGACGCAATCGCCGGGACAGAGGCCCGCGAAGGCACCCGCGAGATGTTTCGCAAGAAACTGAAGGATGGGTTGCTGGACGATACGATGATCGAACTTGAGATGGCCGATACCTCAAGCCCCTTTCCGATGATGGATATCCCCGGCCAGCCCGGCATGGGCGCGGGCATCATGAACCTCAGCGATCTTTTCGGCAAAGCCATGGGCGGCAGGACCACAAAGAAACGTCTGTCCGTCGCCGAAAGCTATGAAATCCTGATCGGTGAGGAAGCAGACAAGCTGCTGGACGATGAAACCGTGACCCGAAACGCGATTGACGCGGTTGAGCAGAACGGCATCGTGTTTCTGGATGAAATCGACAAGGTTTGCGCCCGCTCTGACGCGCGCGGCGGTGATGTCAGCCGCGAGGGGGTGCAGCGCGATCTGCTGCCGCTGATCGAGGGGACAACCGTCAGCACAAAACACGGACCGGTCAAGACCGACCATGTGTTGTTCATCGCATCGGGCGCTTTTCACATTGCAAAACCCTCTGATCTTTTGCCGGAACTGCAGGGCCGTCTGCCCATTCGCGTCGAACTGCGCGCCCTGACCGAAGAGGACTTCGTGCGCATCCTGACCGAAACCGACAATGCGCTGACCCTGCAATACACGGCCCTGATGGGCACCGAAGAGGTCACCGTTTCCTTTACCGAAGACGGGATCAAGGCGCTGGCCAAGATTGCCGCCGACGTGAACCATACGATCGAAAACATCGGCGCACGCAGGCTCTATACTGTGATGGAACGGGTGTTTGAGGAATTGTCCTTTACAGCACCGGACCGCGCCGGCGATTTGATCGAGGTCAACGCCGCCTTTGTCGAGAAAAACCTGGGCGAGCTGACCCGTTCAGCGGACCTGAGCCGTTACGTGCTGTAACGGACAACGCTGCGGCAGGCGGTACAAAGCTGACTGGATTTCGCGCAGGCGGGCGGTATAAGCACAAATGGCTTATCTCCGCTTCCTTCGTGCCAATTGGTTGTTTCTGCTTGCCGGTTTTCTGCTGACATTCACTTCTTCCTATGGGCAGACCTATTTCATCTCACTGTTCGCCGGTGAGATTAAGGCCGATTTCGGCCTGAGCGACGGACAGTGGGGCGGGATCTATACCATCGGCACGACGATGTCGGCGGTGACGATGATCTGGGCCGGTGTATTGACAGATACGTTCCGTGTCAGGGCCTTGGCCTTGGGGGTGATGCTGGCGCTGGCTGCGGCCTGTGTTGCCATGGCGGTGAATACGTCGTGGATCCTGCTGATCGGGGTGATTTTCGCACTTCGGCTGACCGGGCAGGGGATGATGTCCCAGCTTGGGGCTGTTGCCATGGTCCGCTGGTTCGAGGCGACACGCGGCAAGGCATTGTCACTGTCGTCGATGGGTTTTGCTGCGGGGCAGGCGATCTTGCCGATTGTGTTTGTCGCGCTGTTTGCCGTGGCACCCTGGCGCAACCTTTGGATATTGGCGGCGGCGATTGTCGTGCTGACGATCCCTTTGCTGCTGATGCTGCTGCGGCAGGAACGCACCCCGCAATCAATGGCCGCCCAGGCGCAAATCGCCGGTATGGGCAACCGCCACTGGACCAGGGCGGAAATGTTGCGATCGGGGCTGTTTTTCCTGATGATCCCGATGATCATTGGCCCGTCCGCATGGGGCACCGCCCTGTTTTTCCAACAGGTCCACCTGGTCGAAGTCAAAGGCTGGGAACTGGTCGCCTTTGTCGCCTTGATGCCGGTCTATACCCTGACGTCCGTCGCATCGACCTTTGTGTCGGGCTGGGCCATCGACCGGTTTGGCGTCAGCCTGATCGTTCCGTTCCAGATGTTGCCCTTTGCGGTGTCCTTTGCCGTGCTGGCCTATGCCGATACGATCTTTATGGCCGGGATCGGTCTGATGATCTTTGGCGTCGGTCAGGGGCTACAGGCCACCGGGTCTTCTACCTTTTGGGCTGAATACTTCGGCACCCGGCATATTGGGTCAATCAAATCGGTGGCGGCGGCCCTGATGGTATTCGGCTCTGCGATCGGGCCGGGGGTCACCGGGGCGCTGATCGACCTTGGTATTGATTTTCCACAGCAAATGCTGCCAATCGCCGTCTATTACCTGATTGCGGCCGCGCTGGCCTCCTATGGTATCATGCGGTACCGGCCGACCCTGGGGCGTTAACGGTGTCGTCTGAGATAGACGTAATAGGCCCCGCCGCCGCCATGGCTGATATGGGCCTGACTGACCTGCAAGACCGCGTGTGACAGCGGTGGCATGGACAGCCATTGCGGCACCTGATGGCGTAACACACCGTAGCGGACGGGAATTGGCCCGCCTTCGTCGCGCTCTTTGCCCTTGCCCGTGATCACCAGAACCAGACGTTTGCCCGCCTTATGCGCCGATAGGACAAAACCCGTCAGCGCCGGATGCGCACGGTCAAGCGTCATACCGTGCAAATCAATGCGCCCTTCGGGTCTCAGCTTGCCGCGCTTGAGTTTGCCAAAGGCCTTTTGGTCCATCTGAACAGGTGATTTTCTGATCTGATCGGGCAGGGACGGCACCAGATCATGGGTGCTGCGCCGGGGTTTGCCCTGCGGCTTGCCCAGCAGCACTGACTGCGATTTGCGCAGGGCGGGCAGGGACGGCGCGGGCGCGTCAATCTCGGGCGTGAAAAGCGATTTCAGGTCAAGCTTTTCGGTACGGTCCGTCACCCTGCGCCACAGCGCCAGATCATCATCGCTCAGACCTCTGGTTTTATGCGCCCGCTTCATATCGCGCTTTCGGGCAGCAGGGCATAGGCACGCTGAATTGGCATCAGCACCACCATGCGGCCGGGATCGCGCAGGGTTCCCGCCGCACGGCCCGCATCGTCACCAGTGCCAAAGAACACATCGGCACGCTGTGCACCCTTGATCGCGGAACCTGTGTCCTGGGCGATCATCCGGCGGCGCAGCGGGTTGGCACCGTCTTTTTCAACCCAGACCGGCGCACCGAGTTTCACAAAGGACGGATCGACCGCAATGCTGCGCATTGCCGTTACTGACCTGTTCATCGCGCCCAGCGGCCCCTGATCTGCAGGCACCTGACTGACCTCACGGAAAAACACATAGGAATTGTTGTGAAACAGCAGCTCGCGGCCCTCTTGCGGATTGCGGCGCACCCAGTTCTTGATCACCTCCGCGCTGACCTGATGCGGATGATAGACGCCGCGCCGGACCAATTCGACGCCGATAGAACGGTAGGGATGCCCGTTCGACCCGCGATAGCCAACGCGGATATAGCTGCCATCGGGCAGACGAATGCGGCCAGACCCCTGAATTTGCAGAAAAAACAGCTCCACAGGGTCATCGACCCAGGCAATCTCAAGGCCACGGCCCGTCATCACATCGCTGCTCAGGATCTCCCGTCGGGTCAGCCATGGGTTTGACTGCATTGCCTCTGGCGGCATTTTATATACCGGAAACCGGTAGCGCGCAGAGCGGTAGCGGTCGCCATCCAACTCTGGCTCAAAATAGCCGGTGAACAGCGCCTCCTGGCCGTCATCAATCACCACGGGGCGAAAGAAAAGCTCAAAGAACTGGCGCGGTTCGGGGTCTGCTTCGGCAAATTGGCACAACGCGCGCCAATCCGCGTCTTTCATATCGCGGCAGGTGTTCAGAAATACCTTGAGGGCTGCGGCGTGATCATCCTGTTCCCAGCCATCAAGCGGTTCAAATCTGATCACATCGTAAGACACATCTGTGGCGTTGGCGGGGGTCATCGCGATGATCCCCGCACATATCGATGCCACGACAACATCGGTTAGCCGTCTGTAGAAACCAACAACCAATTCGGATCATCCGAGCCCATGATACGGGCAAAGACCCATGTGTCTTTCTGGCGCTTCACTTCCGTGAGGCTGCCTTCGACGATATCGCCCGCCTCGTCGCGCACTGCCGACGTCAGTTCACCGACAAAACGGATGGTCAGCTCTGCCTCTGATGTGACGGGGTCCAAAGTGGCATTCACCAGCTCCGTTTCACGCACGCCAATGAACTCTGCCTCGATGGTCAGGCCCTGATCTTCGCGTGCGGCAACAGCATCCACAAAGCTTTCGTAGATGTCTTCGGACAGGAACGGCTGGATTTCGGCAAGGTTGCCGCGCTCATAGCCCATCACGATCATCTCATAGGCACCACGGGCACCGCCAAGGAAATCGCTGACGCCGAAAGAAGGCTCAATGCGCTTCATCTGGGTCAATGCCTGTCCGGCAGGGCTTTCTGCGGGAACGTGATCTGTAATATCAAGATCAGGACCGCCTTCGATCACCTCAAAGGCGGGGCCGGTGCTACGCTTGACGGTTGTCTGATCCGTTACGGGGGGTTTTTCAAAACCTTCCCGTGTGCCCAGCACGTTTTTAAGACGCAGGATCAAAAATACGGCAATACCGGCCAACACCAGAAGCTGTATCATAGGTGAATTCATCGGAACCTCATTCGGTCTAAATATGGAAACGCGTCGTTGTTGACCTTATGTAGGTGCTAGACCGGGTTGAGTCCACTCTACCCCCTGTAAAAGGATACCACTGTCATGTGGCTTTTGATCGCATTTATCGCAGTTCCCATGATCGAGATCGCATTGTTCATCCAAGTCGGAGGGATGATCGGTCTGGGATGGACGCTGGCCATCGTGTTGATAACGGCAGTTCTGGGCACCTGGCTGGTACGGACGCAGGGGATGATGGCTCTGGGACAACTCAGCAATTCATTCTCTGATATGCGTGATCCCACCGAACCCTTGGTGCATGGGGCAATGATCCTGTTTGCCGGTGCCTTGTTGCTGACACCGGGGTTTTTCACCGATGCGGTCGGGTTTTTGCTGCTGATCCCCAGCGTGCGGCAGTCCGCGTTCCGGGCCATCCGCGCGCGCGTGAATATCCACAGCTTTAGCAGCAGCACCAAAACCGGCGGCAGCAGAAAGACCGAAACCTATCGTCGCGGCACAACCCGGCACGATGACGTGATTGACGTCGAATTTCACGAAATTGACGAAAACGACGACAAAACACCCGGTTCATCCGGTTGGACAAGGCATTGAGGGCGGTTGACCCTTCTGATAAGCCCGCTTGAAATTCATTTTTGACGGAGATTCCGATGGCCGAACAAGCAGCACCCCCCGTCCAGCCGCAGATGCGCGTGCTGGGACAGTTCATCCGCGATATGTCGTTTGAAAACATCATGGCCCAGCAGGGCGGTGGTTCGGACATTCAGCCTGACGTGCAGGTTCAGGTAAATCTGGATGCAAAGAAACGCTCTTCCGAGAACCAATACGAAAGTTCGATCAAACTGAACGTTTCGTCCAAGGACAAAACCGGCGACACCACGCTGTTCGTTCTCGAAATTGATTATGTCGGCATCTTCCACGTGGAAAACGTGCCGGATGACCAGATCCATCCTTTCCTGCTGATCGAATGCCCGCGGATGATTTTCCCATTCCTGCGCCGCATCGTCAGCGATGTCACCCGCGACGGCGGCTTCCCGCCGCTGAACCTTGAGAATATCGATTTTGTTGCACTTTACCGCAACGAGATCGCCCGCCGTCAGGCCGAAGCGGCCCCCAAGGCAGACGCCTGATTTTTACCAAAGACTGTCGCCGCCCAGTTTGCTGACAAATTCGGCATGGGCGGCGGATTCTTTTTCAGACAAGCGCGATGGCAGGGGCCTTGCCCGTGGTTTCGGCGTCCAGCTTGTTCCCGCTTCACCGGATGATCCGCCCGACTGGGTCGACAGCGCGAAATCAGGCTGACGCCCGCCAATCAGCTCAAGATAGACTTCGGCCAGGATTTCACTGTCGAGCAAAGCGCCGTGCAGGGTGCGCGATGAATTGTCGATCGAAAACCGCCGGCACAGCGCATCCAATGACGCAGGAGAGCCGGGAAACCGTTTGCGCGCAATGGCCAGCGTATCAATCGCCTGTTCCCAGGGGATTTGGGGCAGGTTCATCCATTTCAGTTCCGCATTGAGGAATTTGATGTCAAAGGCGGCATTGTGAATGACCAGCTTGGCATCCCCGATAAAATCCAGGAAGGCGCGACCGATCTGGGCGAACTTAGGCTTATCCGCAAGGAATTCATCGCCCAGCCCATGCACCTCAAAGGCCTCTTGGGGCATGCCGCGTTCGGGGTTGATGTATTGATGATAGGTCCGGCCTGTCGCCACATGGCCCATCAGTTCAACAGCACCGATTTCAACGATCCGGTCACCGCTTTCGGGATCGAAACCTGTGGTTTCGGTATCAAGTACGATCTCACGCATGGATCAACCTTTCACGAATGTCTTTGACCACCGAACGGACCTGTTCGGCCGCATGTTCGATGGTGTCTGTTTCTATCACATAATCGGCGCGCGCACATTTTTCAGCCGCTGGCAGTTGCTTGGCGCGGATCGCCTCAAACTGCGCTTGGGTCATGGTGCCGCGTTCCATAACCCGTTGTTTTTGGGTCTCATCATCGACGATGACACAGGCCACGGCATCAACCCTTGCGTTCCCGCCGGTTTCAAACAGCAGCGGAATATCCAGCACCACAATATCCGACGTGGCCCCCGCGAGAAATGCAGCCCGGTCCGCACCGACCAAGGGATGAACGATCTGTTCGATCTTTTTCAACGCGGTGGGATCGGCACCAATGATCTCTTTCAGCTTGGGCCGGGACACGGCCCCGTCGATCACAGCACTGGGAAAGGTCTGTTCAAATGCAGGTACAGCAGCACCGCCTGCAGAATAAAGCCGGTGCACAGCCGCATCCGCATCCCATATCTCACAGCCCTCTTCGGCAAACAGCCGGGCCGTGGTCGATTTGCCCATCCCGATGGAGCCGGTTAACCCAAGCATGAACATCAGCGCAACGCAGCCGCACGGGTGGCACGGTCCACTTCTGGACGGGTGCCAAACCAGCGTTCAAATGCAGGCACCGCCTGATGCAGCAGCATCCCCAGCCCATCAACCGTGACACAGCCAATTTGTTCGGCTGTCTCAAGCAGGTGGGTTTTCAGCGGCGCATAGACCAGATCGGTGACAACACTGTCTGCCCGCAATCCATCCAGAGGCACGCGCAGCTCAGGCTTGCCCAACATCCCCAGCGAGGTAGTGTTCACCACCAGTGATGCATTTTCCAGCATGTTGCCCGCCCTGACCCAATCAAAGATCTGCACGCGATTGCCAAAATCCGATCGCAGCTTTTCGGCACGCACACGGGTCCGGTTGGACAGCAGGATTTCAGGCACCCCGGCATCCAGCAACGACGTGATGACCGCCCGCGCCGCACCCCCGGCACCCAGAACAGCGGCGGGCCCGGATTTTGCCGACCAATGCGGCGCACCATTCTTGAGGTTTTCGATAAATCCGTATCCATCCGTGTTATCCGCATGGAGTTTGCCATCTTCGCGGAAAATCAGCGTATTGGCCGCGCCGATCAGGATCGCCCGATCCGTGATCAGGTCAGCGATAGACAGAATGGCCTCTTTATGCGGTATGGTGACATTCACCCCCACGAAACCCATCTTTGGCAGGGTGCGGATCACACGTTCCAGATCGGTGCTGGCAACATCCATCGGGATGTAGAACCCCTTGATCCCGTAGGTCTTGAGCCAATGTTGATGCAGCTGCGGGGATTTTGAATGGGCAATGGGTGATCCAATGACCCCTGCCAGAGGTATTTTTGGCAAACTCATGTGCTCAGGTCTCCGCGTAGGGTCAGGTAGTTTATCAGTTCCAAAAGTGGCATACCCAGCACGTGAAAGTAATCCCCCTGCACGTTTGAAAACAGGCGCACCCCTTCTTCTTCCAGCTTGTAACAGCCAACCGCATGGCGAATGCTGTCCCAGTTCCGGTCTACATAATCTTGCAAATAACTGTCGCTCAGCGGGCGCATCCGCAATCTAACCTGTCCGACATGACGCCAGATCGGCTTGCCATCCTCGCAAATGACAGCGGCAGACAGCAGCGCATGTCGGTCCCCGCTTAGGGCGCGCAATTGTTGCAGGGCATCCGCGGGATCAACGGGTTTGGACAGCATCCTGCCCTGATGGTCCAGAACCTGATCACAGCCCAAAACCAGCGCACCGGGGTTTTTTTCGCTGATCTTGCGCGCCTTCATTTCGGCCAGGGTATCGGCAATGTCGCGCGGCGGTGCCTCTTCGGCGACAAGCGCGTTCTTGATCATTTCTTCATCCACGCGCGGCACTTCGACCCGATGCGCGACACAGGCCTGACGCAAAAGCTGCGCTCTGACGGCGGAACCTGATGCAAGGATAAGGGTCTGTGGCATGTGGATAACCTTGTGGGTGTCATTAAGGAGTTATTAGGAAGTTTTCGGACAGAATGCGAGGATAAGGCGCAAGGCCGGAACATCACCAGTCTTTTGCACCTTTCCAGCCATTCCATGCACCAGTGGACAAGGAAAACTTTGTCTTGGGCAGGAATCGTCTGATTTCACTGTTGCACGCAGAATATACACAGGCGGGGAATGGGAACTATTTCATAGTCCACTGATTGATAACGTTATTTTCCGAACCTGCGGCTATTTATACCCATCTTGGGGATTGTTTTCATCCAGCTTGGGATAACTGGTGTAAAACCCGTTAATCCACAGAAATCCTGCGCCCTACTAACATCATCATCTTTCTTATCTTCTTTTATATTAATAGAAGGGCACAGAGAACGGAGTGGGATATGTCAGACTGCCTTGCGCTCGCTTACCCTTGGGTCAAAGCGATACATATCATGGCGGTGATATCATGGATGGCTGCGCTGTTCTATTTGCCGCGTCTGTTTGTGCATCACACGGAACAGGCGGGCCTGACAGGTCCGACCCATGATTTGTTCACCATGATGGAATTCAAACTGGCCAGCGTGATCATGCGTCCGGCAATGATCGTGACCTGGATCTTTGGTCTGTTGCTGGTGCTGACACCGGGGATCGTGGATTGGTCTGCGGTCTGGCCCTGGACCAAGGGGATCAGCGTGGTGCTGATGACGGTCTTTCACGTCTGGCTGATCCGGCGGATGAAGGGGTTTCAAGCCGGTGAAAACAGTTTGACGGGTCGGCAATACCGTATGATGAACGAAGTCCCGACAGTTTTGATGATTGTGATTGTCTTCTCTGTGGTCGTTAAATTCTGACAGATTGACTTGGGTCACGGCCAAGCTTATACGCATTGCACCCTCCCGTCCGGGAACGGTGCCTCGCTTTATCATTCAAATATCGAACAGTTCGCTGATCTTTGGCGGCTGCACAGGATCATTCCATGACAACTGATACGCTGAACCTTGCCGATCTTAAGGCACAGACGCCGAAAAACCTGCTTGCCATGGCAGAGGACCTTGAGATTGAAAACGCATCCACGATGCGCAAAGGCGAGATGATGTTCCAGATCCTGCGCGAACGCGCGGATGAAGGCTGGGAAATATCCGGTGACGGTGTTTTGGAAGTCTTGCAGGACGGTTTTGGTTTTCTGCGCTCGCCCGAGGCAAACTATCTGCCGGGCCCCGATGACATCTATGTCTCGCCAGAGATGATCCGCCAGTGGTCCTTGCGCACCGGAGATACCATTGAGGGGCTGATCAAGGCCCCTGACGATACAGAGCGTTACTTTGCCCTGACAGAGGTGACCAAGATCAATTTCGAAGAGCCTGAGAAGGCGCGTCACAAGGTGGCCTTTGAAAACCTGACCCCGCTCTATCCTGATGAACGTCTGACCATGGAAGTTGAGGACCCGACGATCAAAGACCGCTCTGCGCGGATCATTGATCTGGTTTCCCCGATCGGCAAGGGGCAGCGTTGCCTGATCGTGGCTCCGCCCCGGACAGGTAAGACCGTTTTGCTGCAAAACATTGCCAATTCGATCGAAAAGAACCACCCTGAATGCTATCTGATCGTTCTGCTGATTGACGAACGCCCCGAAGAAGTGACCGACATGCAGCGCTCTGTTAAGGGTGAGGTTGTGTCATCCACCTTTGACGAACCCGCCACGCGGCACGTCGCTGTGTCCGAGATGGTGATCGAAAAGGCCAAGCGTCTGGTCGAACATAAACGCGATGTGGTGATCTTGCTTGATTCCATCACGCGACTGGGCCGCGCCTTTAACACCGTGGTCCCGTCATCGGGCAAGGTTCTGACCGGTGGTGTGGATGCCAACGCGCTGCAACGCCCCAAGCGTTTCTTTGGTGCGGCGCGTAACATCGAAGAAGGCGGATCACTGACGATCATCGCAACGGCCCTGATTGATACCGGGTCGCGCATGGACGAAGTGATCTTTGAAGAATTCAAAGGCACGGGTAACTCTGAAATCGTCCTGGATCGCAAAATTGCGGACAAGCGCGTGTTCCCCGCCATCGACATTCTCAAGTCCGGCACCCGCAAAGAAGATCTGCTGGTGGACAAGATCGACCTGCAAAAGACCTTTGTCCTGCGTCGCATCCTGAACCCGATGGGCACCACAGATGCGATTGAGTTCCTGATCGGGAAGCTGAAACAGACAAAGACGAATTCAGACTTCTTTGACTCGATGAACACCTAATTTGTTATTTTTTAACAAAGGGTTATGCAAAAATGGATACAATATTTGCTCAGGCGACAGCCTCGGGCCGCGCCGGTGTATCCGTTGTGCGGCTGTCCGGGCCAACGGCGCTTGAAATCGGTGAAAAGATAGCAGGCGCACTGCCTGCATCACATCATGCTGCGGTCAGAACAATCAAAACCCCTAGCGGTGGTGTAATCGACCGCGCCTTGGTGCTTCCTTTCCACGGACCGAACAGTTTTACCGGCGAAGATGTTGTTGAATTTCATCTGCACGGCAGCATCGCCGTTGTGGACGCTGTGCTGCGGCTGCTGTCATCCTTTGACGATCTGCGTTTGGCTGACGCTGGGGAGTTCACCCGCCGCGCGCTGGAAAATGAAAAGCTGGATCTGGCGCAGGTCGAAGGGCTTGCCGATCTGATCGACGCAGAAACAGAAGCGCAGCGCAAACAGGCGTTGCGGGTTTTGTCCGGTCATTTGGGTGATCTGGTGGAAGGCTGGCGCGCCGATTTGATCCGCGCTGCCGCCCTGTTGGAAGCAACGATTGATTTCGCGGATGAGGATGTCCCGGTTGATGTGACGCCAGAGGTTTCCGCCTTGCTGCGGGGGGTGGCCGTTCAGATCGAAAAAGAAGTCGAAGGGTCCAAGGTGGCAGAGCGGATCAGAACCGGCTTTGAGGTTGCCATTGTCGGTCCACCAAATGCGGGCAAGTCAACATTGCTGAATGCGCTAGCCGGCCGCGACGCCGCGATCACATCTGAAATTGCAGGCACAACGCGTGATATTGTCGAGGTCCGCATGGACCTTGACGGATTGCCGGTGACCTTGCTGGACACGGCGGGCTTGCGGGTCAGCGATGATCAGATCGAAGTGATCGGTGTTGAGCGGGCCTTGCGACGGGCAGCAGCGGCGGATCTGCGGGTTTTTCTGGTGATGCCGGGGGATGACTTGATGATGACCCCGCTGCCGGGTGATATCGTCATGCACCCAAAGGCCGATCTTTATCCTGATGCGCAGGATGCGGTTTCGGGTCATACGGGGCTGGGCGTTTCAACCCTTGTCTCGCGCGTGACGTCAGAGCTGAAAAACCGAAGCCTCGCTGCAGGTGTTGCAACCCACGCACGGCATCGGATATCCATGGTCGCAGCGCTGGAAGGTTTGAGTCAGGCCCAAGAGATCGTCGCAGGCGGTGCAGAGATCTATGACATTGCCGCAGAAGAGCTGCGGTCTGCGATCAGATCACTTGAATCGGTTGTGGGCCGGATTGGCGTAGAGAATTTGCTGGACGAGATTTTCTCCAGCTTTTGTATTGGCAAATGATGGAGTGTTTCACGTGAAACATTTTGAGGTCGTTGTAATCGGTGGTGGACATGCGGGCGCTGAGGCCGCGCATGCCGCCGCGCGTATGGGTGTGCGGACAGCACTGGTTACGATGTCGCTAGACGGTATTGGCGTCATGTCCTGTAACCCTGCAATCGGGGGTTTGGGCAAAGGGCACCTGGTACGCGAAATTGACGCCATGGATGGTGTTATGGCGCGGGTCGCGGACAAGGCCGGTATTCAGTTTCGCCTCTTGAACCGTCGCAAGGGGCCCGCCGTGCAAGGGCCACGCGCGCAGGCGGATCGGAAAATCTATCGTGAGCAGATGCTTGCGGAAACCCTTGCGCGCCCAAACCTGGATATTCTGGAAGGCGAAGTCACCGACTTTATCCTCAAGAATGGCAGGGTTGCCGGCGTTGAGATTGCCGGGGGCGAACAGGTTTCAGCGGGTGCTGTGATCCTGACGACGGGTACGTTCCTTCGTGGTGTTATCCATATTGGCGATGTGTCGCGGTCTGGTGGGCGGATGGGTGACAAGGCGTCGGACAAATTGGCCCAGTGGATGGACAGTTTTTCCCTGCCGATGGGGCGGCTCAAGACAGGCACGCCCCCGCGTCTGGATGGCCGAACGATCGACTGGTCTGATCTGGAGAGCCAGCCGGGCGATGATGATCCAACGCTGTTTTCCTTTTTGTCAAAAGGGGTCACAGCCCGCCAGATTTCATGCGGCATCACGCATACAAACGAACGGACGCATCAGATCATTCGCGAAAACCTTGCCCGCTCTGCCATGTATGGCGGGCACATTGACGGCGTCGGCCCCCGCTATTGCCCGTCGATTGAGGATAAGGTTGTTCGCTTTGCGGACAAAACATCGCACCAGGTGTTTCTGGAGCCCGAAGGGGTGGATGATCACACGATCTATCCGAACGGAATTTCAACTTCTTTGCCCGAGGATGTGCAGCTGGACTATGTCCGCTCTATGAAGGGGTTGGAGGAGGCTGTCATTTTGCAGCCCGGCTATGCGATTGAGTATGATTATGTTGATCCCCGCGCCCTGAAAAGCACGCTTGAACTGGGGTCTGTCGCGGGTCTGTACCTTGCTGGTCAAATCAACGGCACAACCGGATACGAGGAGGCAGCGGCGCAGGGCTTGGTCGCTGGTTTGAATGCCGCCCTGGCGGTTCAGGGCAAGGAAGCGATAAGTTTTAGCCGCGCGGAAAGTTATATCGGCGTGATGATCGACGATCTGACGACCCGTGGCGTGACCGAACCCTATCGGATGTTCACGTCCCGGGCCGAGTTCCGGTTGTCACTCCGGGCGGATAATGCTGATCAACGGTTAACGCCGCTGGCGATCGACCTGGGCTGTATATCATCCGAGCGTCAGAAAGCGTTTGAGGAGAAGTCATCAAAGCTTGAAGCTGCCAAGGCACTGATGACCGCGCAAAGCTTTACCCCAAAGGAAGCTGGCAAGTCGGGTATTTCGGTCAGTCAGGATGGAAACAGACGGACAGCGTTTCAATTGCTGTCCTTCCCGGACGCAAGTTTTGAGGATCTTGTATCCTTGGTCCCCGCGCTGGACGCTGTTGAGCCTGAGATCCGCAAGCAGATTGAGCGGGACGCGCTTTATTCAAATTATCTGGGGCGTCAGCAGGCAGAGATCGACGTGTTGCGGAAGGATGAGGCGCATAAGATTCCCGATGGCTTTGACTATGAAATACTTGAAGGGCTGTCGAACGAGATGAAGCTGAAGCTTTCGGCGGCACGGCCTGAAACGCTGGCGCAGGCTGCGCGGGTTGATGGGGTGACGCCAGCGGCGTTAACCTTGATCCTGTCCCGTTTGCGGCGCGGTTCCGATAAGAAGTCCGCATAATGACCCCAGATGACCTGAATGTTTCACGTGAAACATTGGACAAGCTGCAGGCCTTTGCAGATCTTGTTCAAAAGTGGACCAGCAAAATAAACCTGATTTCCAAGCCCAGCGTTCCTGAGGTTTGGGATCGGCATATCCTCGACTCCGCGCAGATCTATGATCTTGCGCCTTCTTCTGGGCATTGGATCGACCTTGGCAGTGGCGGGGGTTTTCCGGGTATTGTTGTTTGTATCCTTGCACATGGGCAGGGCGCAGATCAGACGTTTACCCTGGTTGAAAGCGATCAGCGGAAATCGACCTTTCTGCGGACCGCAATCAGAGAGCTGTCTTTGGATGCCCGGGTGCTAACCCAAAGGATCGAAGAGATTGTGCCAATGCAGGCTGATATCCTGTCAGCGCGCGCCCTTGCAGATCTTGATGCGCTGCTGGGCTTTGCGGAAATGCATCTGAAGCCCGGTGGTACTGCGCTTTTTCCCAAGGGGGCGCAGTGGGAAAAAGAACACCGAGACGCTCAGATCCAGTGGTCTTATGACTGCGATCCGATTAAAAGTAAAACCAACCCCGATGCCGCCATTTTGAAGATTAAGGATATCGCTCGTGTCTGACTTGTCCCGCCCGCAAGGCCCCAAAATTATCGCCGTGGCGAACCAAAAGGGCGGGGTCGGTAAAACCACGACCGCGATCAACCTTTCCGCTGCTTTGGTTGAAAAAGGCAAGCGGGTGCTGGTTGTTGACCTTGATCCGCAGGGAAACGCCTCAACCGGATTGGGGATTGAGCTGGAGGATCGTGAATATACGACCTATGAACTCCTGCTCGAAGATCTGGACCTCAAGGATGTGATCCAGGAAACGGAATATCCCGGACTCAGCATCGTGCCCGCAACCGTTGATCTGAGTTCCGCCGACATTGAGCTGCTGTCAGCCGAGAAGCGGAGTTTTCTTTTGCATGATGCGCTGCGTCAAACGCAGATGGATGCGTTCAACTTTGACTATATCCTGATTGATTGCCCGCCCTCGCTGAACCTTTTGACGGTGAATGCGATGATTGCGGCGCATTCCGTGCTGGTGCCTTTGCAAAGCGAATTCTTTGCGTTGGAAGGGTTGAGCCAGCTGATGATGACGATCCGCGAGATGCGTCAGAGCGGAAACAAGGAATTGCGCATCGAAGGTGTTGTGCTAACCATGTATGACAAACGCAACAACTTGTCTCAGCAGGTTGAACATGATGCACGGAGCAATCTGGGTGAATTGGTGTTCAAGACTGTGATCCCGAGAAACGTGCGGGTCAGCGAGGCACCAAGTTATGCGATGCCCGTGTTGTCATATGACGCGCAGTCCAAAGGATCGGTCGCCTATCGTGCGCTGGCCGACGAAATCATCCAGAATAACGCAGCTTAGAGGGTAGCATCATGGCAGACAGACAGGATAAACGACGTGGTCTTGGGCGGGGCTTGTCCGCGCTGATGGCAGATGTTGCGGAAACAGAAGCAGTGGCAGCACAGGGCCCGGCAGCAGCAGAGCAGATGGTCCCGATTGAGCGGATTTCCCCGAACCCCGATCAGCCGCGCAAGCGGTTCGCGCAGGAAGATCTGGATGATCTGGCGGCTTCGATCAAGGAAAAGGGCGTGATCCAGCCGCTGATCGTGCGTGCACGGGGCAATGGCAGCTACGAGATCGTCGCAGGCGAACGCCGCTGGCGCGCGTCACAGCTGGCGCAGTTGCACGAGCTGCCGGTGATTATCCGGGAATTCACGGATGTTGAGGTTCTTGAAGTTGCGATCATCGAAAACATTCAGCGGGCCGATCTGAACGCCATCGAAGAGGCGGCAGGCTATCGTCAGCTGATGGATAAATTCGGGCATACGCAGGAAAAGATGGCCGAAGCCCTGGGCAAAAGCCGCAGTCACATTGCCAACCTGCTGCGGCTGTTGAACCTGCCGGATTCAGTGGTGGAACTGGTGCGCCGGGGCGACCTGAGCGCGGGCCATGCGCGGGCGTTGATCCCGTCCAAAGATCCACTCAAGCTGGCGCAGCAGATCGTAAAAGGTGGTTTGTCCGTGCGCGCAGCTGAGGCTTTGGTCAAGAAAGAAGCCGCAGGCCCAACCACAGGTGCCACTGCATCGGCACGCCGCAGCGATACTGACGAAAAAGACGCGGATACCAAGGCGCTGGAAGGGGACCTTTCGGCGGCGACGGGAATGAAGGTATTTATTGATCACAAGCCCGGCGATGAAAGCGGCCGCCTGACGGTGCAGTATAAATCACTGGAAGAGCTGGATACGCTTTGCCGGATGTTGAGCGGTAGTTAAGGCGTATTTGAACAACGCCCTAATCTGGCAACAGACCTTCGATCACGGCGTTCAGCACCATAAAACCCTGATCGGTGACGATCAACCGATCCCCAAAGACCGAGATCATTCCGATCTCGGTCAGATGTCCCAGCTTTTCTGATGCAAGTGCGCTGCCACTAAGCGCTTCAAAGCGGCTGAGGGAAACGCCTTCTTTCAGTCGCAGACCCATCAGCAGAAATTCAGTAGCCTGCTCGGCACGCGATAGCTGCTCCCTTGGCCGCTCTGACATACCACCTGTTGTAGATTCCAACCAACGCTTGGGGTTACTGAAACATTCAGTAGCCCATTTGGTGTTATTCAGGGTCAGACGACCATGCGCGCCTGGTCCGATCCCGATGTAATCACCGTAGCGCCAATAGATCAGATTGTGCCTTGATTGCGCCCCGTCGCGGGCATGGTTCGAAACCTCATAGGCAGGCATCCCCATCTCGCCACAGATATCCTGAGTGGCGGTATACATGTCTGCGCCCAGATCTTCGTCAGGCAGCCCGCGCAGCTTGCCGCGGGCATAGCGGTCGCCGAATGCGGTGCCGTTTTCGATGGTTAATTGGTAGAGGGAAATATGGTCTATCGCTAGGGTTAGGGCCTGCTTTAGCTCTTCCTGCCAGGCGGCGCAGGTTTGATCCTGACGGCCATAGATCAGGTCGAAACTGACCCTTTCGAAATGGGTTCTGGCAATGTCAAACGCGGCCAGTGCCTCTGCGGTGTTGTGCAGGCGGCCAAGGCGTTTGAGGTCAGGATCATTCAGCGCCTGTATCCCCATGGAAACGCGGCTGACACCCGCCTGACGAAAACCGGCGAAACGGCCCGCTTCAACCGAACTGGGGTTGGCCTCAAGCGTGATTTCCAGATCGTTTGCGATGGGCCAGTGGGTTTTGATCGCGGCGATGATATCGGCAACGATGTCCGGGTCCATCAGGCTGGGTGTGCCGCCGCCGAAAAAGACCGCGTTCAATATGCGGCCTGGTGTTTCCGCTGCGGCGCGTTTCAGTTCTGACAAATAGGCATCGCGCCAGGCGTGCTGATCAATCTTTTGGCTGACGTGACTGTTGAAATCACAATAGGGGCATTTCGCCTCGCAAAACGGCCAGTGGATATAGAGGCCAAAGCCGCCCTGTTGCCAGTCCTCAGTCAAAACAGCCCTTCAGCAGTTTGGCCACGGCATCGGCGCGGTGGCTGATGGCGTTCTTCTGCGCTGCGGTCATTTCTGCAAATGTAATGTCATATCCGTCTGGCTGGAACATCGGATCATAACCGTGCCCCAGGGCCCCACGAACGGGCCAAACCAGCGTTCCAGAGACTGTTCCGGCGAATACCTCGTCGTGGCCATCGGGCCAGGCAAGGACCAGCGTCGCACAGAAACGTGCACGGCGCGGGTGGGGCGCGCTGGCCTGTTCCAGCAGATTATGGGTCTTGGTCATCGCCATCATGAAATCGCGCCCATCAGGTGTTTCGGCCCAATCGGCGGTATAGACACCG
>Ga0213861_10000770_pt1 | contig 28567 bp, 18 predicted proteins | sample PICome_4_FD_160110 | JGI IMG/M metagenome (GOLD analysis project Ga0213861, IMG submission 160110) | Coastal seawater microbial communities near Pivers Island, North Carolina, United States - PICO131 | ecosystem: Environmental > Aquatic > Marine > Coastal | place: USA: North Carolina... | reverse complement strand
CTGTTGTTAAACTTCCATATTCGGTCCAAGAACCATCATAAACCGAAATATTTTTATATCCTGATAGTTCTGCTCCTAAAGCCAAAACACAAGCTGTAATACCTGAGCCACATGAAAAAATAAGAGGATCATCTTGTTCTGCAACCATGTAAAACGCTTTGGCTAAATCCTTTTTAGATTTTAAAACACCCGCTTCTAACAAATCTGTAAAAGGTAAATTAACTGAATTTGGAATCGTACCCATGCGCAATCCTGCTTTGGGTTCAGGTTCTGTACAATTAAATCGCCCTGAAGAACGTGCATCTATTATTTTATAAGTTTCATTTTTAGAATTGGCTTCAATATCATCAAAAAACTTCATGAAATTGGGCTGTAAATTTGCTTCAAAATCACCAATTCCTCCTTCATAAAGATTCGTGTCTTCAGCTGCATATCCGGCCTTCAGCCATTCTGGAAATCCACCATTTAAAACAGCTACAGTATTAAAACCAAAAGCTCTAAACAAATACCAAACTCTGGCACTTGAGTAAATACCTTTGTCGTCATAAACCACAATGGCACTATTTTGATTAATGCCTAATTTTCTAGCTTCTTTTTGAAATTGAGAAGCAGTAGGGCATGCACTTGGGAACGCATCTGAAGTATCGCTAAACTTTTGTTTAATATCAAAAAATCGTGCATTTGGTATTTGTTGTTGCAATGCATCAAACGATTTTACTATTGTGCCATCTAAAATAATAAGGTTATCGGCATTCAAGTGTTCATGAAGCCATTTAACTGAAACTATTGGTGATGTTAATGATATATTGGAACTCATTTAAAACTATTAAATTAAATAACCGTACAATTAGCTATAGTACATTTTTATAATGGTTAAATTTTCAGGAATACTCATGGCTATACATCACTTTCTTTTAACACCTACTTTAATTAAAGCTAAGGACGTATCATTATCTGGGACAATAGCCTCCCACGATTACATTATAAAACAAAAGTTTATTTTGCTCATTTTTTATTGATATGAATTTGAATGGGTTTTTAGTGCATCAATTCTATCAAAATATATTTTGAGCGTCCGCCTAGACTTAGTATTACTTCACTGCCTCATAATTATCATCCCACTCTTTTGGTTTCGGGTCATGTAATTTACCCAAAGACTTCGCCACTATCATAGATACAGTTGCATCTCCAGTTACGTTTACAACCGTTCTACACATATCCAATGGTCTATCAACAGCAAATATAAGAGCAAGACCAATAGGCAATAATTCTGCTGGAAAACCTATAGACTCTAATACAATAACCAACATCACCATACCTGCACTTGGTACTGCGGCACTACCAATAGATGCTAATAGCGCTGTAAGCACAATCACTAATTGATTTGTAAAGGTTAAACCTTCAGGCCAAATAACCTGCATGATAAATACAGCTGCAATACCTTGATACAAACTAGTACCATCCATATTTACAGTGGCACCAACAGGAAGCACAAAACCCGATACTTCTTTATCTACGCCTAGGTGCTCTTCTACACGTTCCATAGTTACAGGAAGCGTCGCAGCACTACTGCTTGTTGAAAACGCTAAAAGCTGGGCGGGACTTATTTCTTTCAAAAACCACATTGGTGATTTTTTAGTATACACACTTATTAAAATCAGATAGAAACCAATCATTAATAGGAGTCCGCCAACAACACAAAAAGCATAATACAGTAATTTGATTAAAATTTCAACATCATCAAAAGCGATTATAACATTAGCTAAAAGAGCAAAAACAGCATAAGGGGCAAATAACATTATTAAATCTACCATTTTCATGACCACCTCATTGAGCGAGTCAAAAAACTTAACCAGTGGCTTCGCCTTCTCCTCTCCAATTAGCAGTAAACAAATACCAACAAATAGCGCAAAAAATATAATTTGAAGCATTTTTGCTTCACCTAAAGATGTAAATATATTACTTGGAAAAATATCCACCAATGATTGTAACGGTCCTGCATCTTTTTGAGCAGAAGCCTTCATTAACTTATCAGTTACCCCAGCATCATTTTCGTATTTAAGTTTGATTTTTTCAATAGTTTCTTGTGGCATACCTTTTCCTGGTTTAACCACATTTACAATACTTAAACCAATAACAATAGCCACTAAAGTTGTACCAATATAAATTCCAATGGTTCGTAAACCCATAGATTTTATTTTAGAAATATCTTTTAAATCAGAGATTCCCTTAATCAAGGACGCTAAAATTAACGGTACTGCGATAAGTTTTAGAAGATTGATAAAGATGGTGCCAAAAGGTGCAATCCAATCGGAAACAAATCCTTTTCCGCCATCAACGGTATTCATAATAAAACCAAAAATGATTCCGAGAACCATTCCTATAATAATCTTCCAATGTAATGCTAGTTTCTTCATATGCCATTTTAGTCTGTGAACGTGGAGAACAAGATAAGTATTTTTAATGTTTCTATGTAGTGATTTTAAAATGACTTTATTCAACCATAGTAACACTTAATATTATAACATCATTTAAGGGGCTATCTAGATTATTTGTTTTAGTAAGAACAATTGAATCTAACCTAGGTATTTCATCTACTACCTCCCCAAGAACGGTGTGATTTTGATATAAATGAGGAGTGCCTCCAATAGTTTTTTAAACTTCTCTTTGATTTTCTGGAAAAGCATGACGTTAAAAAGATTGTTTTTTCATTGTTATTTTACCATTTATTCAGTTAACGTTAAAGCTTTTTCAAATGATTTAATCGATTTAGAAATATCATTTTCAGTTGTAGCCCAAGAGCACACACTAACTCGCATAACTTTTTTACCAAACCACATCGACCCACCTAACCAACATTCTCTTAACATTTGAATATTACTCAACACTTTTTCTGTAAGCTTATCCGAGTTACATTTAACAATTACTTGATTAAAAACAACATCATTTTCAACAGAAAACCCTGGTATTTGGCTAATTTCATTAGCGAACTGTTTTGCTCTTTTATACATTGTTAAAATCATTTCATCTATTCCATTTTTACCAAGGTATCTCATGATTGCCCACAATTCAATTATCCTAGCCCTTCTGGACATTTCTGGTGTAAAAAACATACCATCTCTCTCCGTACTTTCTATAATATAACTTCCAGACATATGGAGTGCAGAAGTTATGGCTTCTTTGTCGGCACACAAAATAATTCCACTATCGTAAGGTGTATTTAGTGTTTTATGGCCATCTACAGCCCAAGAATTTGCTTTTTCCATACCCTTGGTTAAATGCTTTAATGCTTCTACTGCTCCTGCCCATAAACCAAAAGCACCATCAATATGAATCCAAGAATTTGACTTTTTAGCTTTTTCACAAATCCTATCAAAATCATCAAAAGCACCACTGTTTACATTACCTGCTTGTAATATTAATATAGTATTTTCGTCTAAATCTGGAATTAATTCTGGGATTATCCTACCTTGATTATCTACATCTACCCATTCAATATTTTCTTTTCCTAATCCCAAGACAGCTATAGCTTTTAATACTGTTGAATGTGCTTGCTTACCTGTTACAACTCTTATTTGGGGCGCATTTCTAAGTCCTTTTTCATTAATATCCCAGTCGTTTTTTTGAAGAATTCTATATCGAGCAGCGGCTAAACCGCATAAATTAGCAGCAGACGTTCCGCTTACAAAACCAGCCGACGTATGTTTAGGCAAGTTAAATAAATCTATAAACCATTTTTCAACAACAGATTCTAATTTACTACCTATCGGGGAAATCACATTTAAAGCAGGTGATTGATCCCAAAAAGTTCCTAAGTTTTTTGCTGCTAAACCAACAGGAACTGCACTTCCTGTAACAAAGCCATAATATCTTCCGCCTAATGTTGCTGTTGTTGCTGGGCTACCATATTGATTTAATTGTTTTAATACTTTTTCGGCTTTTGTTGAAGTGATAGGCAATGCTTCATCAAATTTTGACAAATCATGTATAGCGGCTTCTGTTGGATAAACATTTCGATCAAAAACATTTTCTAAATATTCAAAAGCATACTGTTGTGTTTGTTCAAATATATCTTTGTTTCTAATGTCTTGAAACATGGCGTCTTGTATTTTACTCATCTTATCAATTTTAAAGCTTTGGTAACTATTCCTAACAAATATATGGAATAACTTATTTTACTAAAATCGTAATAGTCTATCATAATGCCACTGCTGCCTTCGTAGAAATAACGAACCAAACCGGATACCTTAGCCCCGATTGAAATGGCATCCTTTTTAAAACTAAAGACACTGCTATTTTGAAAACAAACTAGTAATATACAGATTGCCACGTCGCTTATTCTTAGAAATGACGTGGTTTTAAAAAGATATAATGGAAAGCGGGAAATAGCTTCTAATACATGTATCTAATAAACTTAAACAGATTGTTATGGTATTCGTTAATTATCGAAACTCCTCACAATGACGTTTCTAGCTATTAGCAATTTCGCCAATTTCTGTAATGAATTTATCGCCTAAAGCATCAGCTTCTTCTTGAGATTTCGCTTCGGTGTAAATTCTAATAATTGGTTCTGTATTACTTTTACGAAGGTGGACCCAACTTTCTGAGAAATCGATTTTCACACCATCAATAGTCGTTAATTGCTCATTTTGATAACGGTTTTCCATGGCTTTGAGAATACCATCAACATCTAATCCTGGTGTTAATTGTATTTTCTTTTTACCCATAAAATAGCTCGGATACGTTTTTCTAAGAGCACTTACGCTTATATTTTTATCGGCCAGTAAGCTTAAAAACAAAGCGACACCAACTAAAGCGTCGCGCCCGTAGTGCGAGTCTGGATAAATAATACCGCCATTGCCCTCGCCACCGATAACGACCTTATTCTTTTTCATGAGATTTACAACATTCACCTCGCCTACTGCACTGGCTTCGTACATACCGCCATGTTTTTCGGTAACATCGCGTAGAGCTCTAGTAGAACTCATATTACTTACCGTGTTTCCTGGTGTTATGCCCAACACGTAATCTGCACAGGCTACCAATGTATATTCTTCACCAAACATCTCACCATGTTCATCCACAAAAGCTAAACGGTCTACATCTGGATCTACAACAATACCAAAATCGGCTTTGTGTTTTTTAACGGCATCAGACAAATCTGTTAGGTGCTCTTTTAAAGGCTCTGGGTTATGCGGGAATTCTCCGTTTGGCTCACAATACAACTTAATAACATCTACTCCTAAACGTTCTAAAAGCAACGGAATTGCTATACCTCCAGTGGAATTCACACCATCTACAACAACTCTAAAACGAGCCGATTCAATAGCTTTTACATTTACTAAATCTAAATCTAGAACTTCAATAATATGCAAATCTATGTAAGCTTTATTCCTCGTTATTTTTCCTAAGCTATCTACATCAGCAAAAATCATGTTGTCACTTTCTGCTATGTCAAGAATTTTTGCACCTTCAACGGCATCTAAAAATTCTCCTTTTTCATTTAACAGTTTTAATGCATTCCATTGTTTTGGGTTATGGCTAGCGGTTAAAATAATTCCACCGTCAGCATGTTCCATAGGCACTGCAACTTCTACAGTTGGTGTTGTAGACAATCCTAAATCAACCACATCAATACCTAAACCAATTAAGGTGTTCATGACTAAATTTTGAATCATTTTTCCAGAAATCCGCGCATCTCTTCCAACTACTACTTTGTAGTTTTCTTTAATGCGTTGTTGTTTTAACCATACGCCGTAAGCTGAAGCAAACTTTACAGCGTCAATAGGTGTTAAGTTATCTCCTACTTGTCCGCCAATGGTTCCTCTAATTCCTGAAATAGATTTTATAAGTGTCATATATTATTATTATTAAAACACAAATATAGTATTTCAAAATCGGATTTCTTAAAACGGAATTCGTAAATTTCACGAATGAACTATTTAGCGCATATTTACCTATCTGGCGATAACGATTTAGTTACTATTGGAAATTTTATTGCAGATGGCATTAAGGGTAAGCGCTATAAAAAATTCTCGAAAGACATTCAAATAGGCATATTACTGCATCGCCATATTGACACCTATACAGATGCGCACAAAACCGTTAGGCTAAGTACCAAAAGGCTTCATGAAAAATACAGCCATTATTCTGGTGTTATTGTGGATATTCTTTATGACCATTTTTTAGCTAAAAACTGGGCATCATATAGCGATACACCACTAGACAAATACATAGAAAAATTTTATGCTTCTTTGGAAATTAACTACGATTTACTGCCTTTACGAATTCAAAAAATGATGCCTTATATGTTAGCAGATAACTGGCTTTTAAGTTATGCCTCTATTGATGGTATTTCAAGAGTTTTAGATGGTGTTAATAGACGTACCAAGAATCGTTCTAGTATGAATGAGGCCGTAGTTGAACTTGAAGAATTTTACTCAGAATTTGAAAATGAATTTTCTGCTTTTTTTGATGAACTCATTGCTTCTTCTAAACAAAAATTAAAAGTATTAAACCAAGAATTATATGATTAGACACTTTTTATCCATTACCATATTACTATTCCTTTTTGTTTCATGCAAAAAAGTTGAAAAACCCCAAGTAAAAGGATTAATTACAGAACATGCCATGGTTGTTTCAGCTCGTGCCGAAGCTTCTGAAATAGGTAGCGATATTCTTAAAAAAGGAGGAAACGCTTTTGATGCTATGTGTGCTACTCAATTAGCATTAGCTGTAGCTTACCCTTTTGCGGGTAATATGGGTGGTGGTGGCTTTATGGTTTACCGAAAAACAAATGGCGAGATTGGATCCATAGATTTCAGAGAAAAAGCACCATTAGCGGCTACAAAAAACATGTACTTAGATGAATTTGGAGAGGTAATCCCTAATAAAAGCATACTTGGTGCCATGGCTGTTGGTGTACCCGGCACAATAGCTGGTGTCTTTGAAGTGCATGAAAAACTAGGTTCTTTACCTATAGAAGATATTTTAGATCCTGTAATAAACTTAGCACACAAAGGTGTTACAGTGACTAAAAAGCAAGAACAAAAGATTAAAAAATACCAACCCCTTTTCCTCAAAGCAAATAAGCAACCAATTATTTTGGATACTTTATGGAAAACCAATGATGTTATAAAATATCCTGAGCTTGCCAAAACGTTAGAACGCATTTTAAAACATGGTAGAGATGAATTTTACAAAGGTGAAACAGCTAAAATACTTGCCAAATTTATACAAGATAATGGTGGTATTATAACTGAAGAAGATTTGGCAAACTATGAAGCGAAATGGCGTACTCCGATTACATTTACTTATGATGATTTAAAAATAATATCGATGGCGCCACCTGCAAGTGGGGGTATTTGTTTAGCGCAAATAATGACAATGCTTGAACCGTTTCATTTAGATGAATACGGGCATAATTCATTAAAAACTATTCAAGCTATTACAGAAGCTGAACGACGCGCTTATGCTGATAGAAGTTTTTATTTAGGAGATTCTGATTTTGTTGAAATACCCATAGAAACCTTAATTAAAGACGATTATTTAAGCGGACGAATGGCTAACTTTTCTTTTGAAAAAGCCACACTATCAAGCGATGTGAGCCATGGTAATATTAAAATTATAGAAAGTGATGAAACCACACACTATTCTATTGTAGATCAGTTTGGCAATGCTATTGCCGCTACAACAACATTAAATGGTGCTTATGGTTCCAAATTATATTGTTCTGAACTTGGGTTCTTTTTAAACAATGAAATGGACGATTTTAGTAGTAAACCTGGAGAGCCAAATATGTTTGGCCTTATCGGTGCAGAAGCAAATAGTATTCAGCCAGAAAAACGGATGCTAAGTTCTATGACACCAACCATTGTTGAAAAAAACGGTAAATTATATATGACACTTGGCACACCTGGTGGTTCAACAATCATTACATCAGTGCTACAAACTATTTTAAATGTTCATGAATTTGGTATGACCATGCAAGAAGCTGTCGATGCACCACGTTTCCATCACCAATGGTTACCAGATGAAATCAGAATGGAACCTAATGTATTTGACAAAAAACTAGTAAAACAATTGGAAATTTTAGGCTATTCTATTAACGAAAAAGACTCACCCGTAATAGGCAAAGTCGATGGGATACTTGTTTTAGATGATAACTCGTATGAAGGTGGTGCAGATTATCGAGGAGATGATACTGCTGTCGGTTTTTAATGGTTTTATTTCCATAAACCATTCTTCTTTAATATTTTAGCCAACAACAAACCCAAAACTAAATCCCATTTCATGGCGGTTAAACCTAAAAAAATAGCAAAAATAATAGCTGGAGTCATCATTTTTTTGACACTGCCAACCCTCTTACTTTTTGGTTTTTTATATTTTAAATATAATGAGGATATTCCAACTGGTGTGCAAGGTGAGCAAGCTGATGCCTTAGCTTACAAAATGCTAGATGCTTTAGATTACGAAGCTTATAATACTACCAATTATATAGAGTGGACCTTCAAAAAGAGACACCATTACGAATGGGATAGAGCAAACAACACCTGCAGTGTCTTCTGGAAAGCAAACAAAGTGGTCCTTGACTTAAACGATCATTCAAAAAGCAAAGCTTACATTCATAGTTTCAAGAATGAAAGTGAGATAGCTCAAGAACTTATCGAGAAAGCTGTTACATATTTTAATAACGATTCCTTTTGGTTGGTAGCACCTTATAAAGTATTTGATAAAGATGTAGAACGGAGACTCGTAAAAACTAATAACAACAAAGATGCCCTACTGGTAACTTACACATCAGGCGGTTCAACTCCTGGCGACTCCTATTTATGGCTGTTAGACGATAATGGTAAACCAACAGCCTATAAAATGTGGACATCCATATTGCCTATTGATGGTTTAGAAGCCTCCTGGAACGACTGGACAACGACTGAAAGTGGTGCGCAATTACCAACATTTCATAAACTTCTGTTTTTAGGTTTAGAGATTGATGGTGTAAAAGGAACGAAGTAAGTTTGAAGTATTCAGTTAGAGAGAGGTAGTCACAACTCCTTGCATCAACTACCTATTTTAATTTTACATAGTGCCAGACTATGAATTACAAGTTCTCGATCGTGACTCAATTTGGACTTTCCGCTACCATCCCTTCGTAAGTAATCCACTATTTTGAATTTATCGCTTATAACCTTCCGCTTTAGCTTCTTTGTTTAAAAAAAATCAAATAAAACTTAGGTAGAATTTAACATAACAACAAGACTAACCCCTTTCATTTTTAAGCTCAAAAAACGTAACTTCGCAACTTTGCGATTTTATGAGCCAATTCACAGATTTTATTGAAGTAAAAGGAGCCCGAGTACACAATCTTAAAAACATTGATGTATCCATCCCGCGAGAAAAACTTGTAGTTATAACAGGCTTGTCAGGTAGTGGAAAATCCTCATTGGCTTTCGATACTATTTATGCAGAAGGACAACGTAGATACATTGAAACATTCTCAGCTTATGCCAGACAATTCCTTGGTGGATTAGAACGTCCCGATGTTGATAAAATTGATGGACTCTCCCCTGTAATTGCTATCGAGCAAAAAACAACTAGTAAATCTCCGCGATCAACCGTAGGAACCATTACCGAGATTTACGACTTCTTACGTTTATTATTTGCAAGAGCTAGTGATGCTTATAGTTATAATACAGGTGCCAAAATGATTAGCTATAGTGACGAGCAAATTAAGGCACTCATTATTAAAGATTTTAACGGAAAACGTATTAATGTACTTTCACCAGTAATACGTTCAAGAAAAGGACACTATCGTGAGTTATTTGAACAAATAGCTAAACAAGGTTTTGTAAAAGTAAGAACCGATGGTGAGATTCGAGATATTGTAAAGGGCATGAAATTAGACCGTTACAAAACTCATGATGTAGAAATAGTCATAGATAGATTGGTTATAAATGATACTATTGATAATGATAAGCGCCTTACCGAAACTATCAACACCGCTATGTATCATGGAGAAGATGTTCTTTTAGTCATTGATCAAGACACTAACGAAACGCGCTATTTCAGTAGAAGTTTAATGTGCCCAACTTCTGGTATATCCTATCCAAATCCAGAACCAAATAATTTTTCATTCAATTCACCAAAAGGTGCTTGTTCAAATTGTAATGGAATCGGGACGCTTTATCAAATAAATGAAAGCAAAATTATTCCGGACGATTCGTTATCCATTAAAGCTGGAGCTCTAGCGCCTCATGGACCACAAAAAAATAGTTGGATTTTTAAACAATTTGAAACCATTGCACAACGCTTCAATTTCAAGTTAACCGATGCTTATAAAGATATTCCAGAAGATGCAAAACAAATTATTCTTTATGGAGGCAATGATAAATTTTCTGTTGAAAGTAAAACTTTAGGGGTTACCCGAGATTATAAAATAGACTTTGAAGGTGTTGCCAATTTTATTGAAAATCAATACAAAACGGCCGAGTCTCGATCTTTAAAACGATGGGCCAAAGATTATATGGACAAAGTTGAATGTCCTGTTTGCCAAGGATCGCGCCTAAAAAAGGAATCACTTTATTTCAAAATAAATAATAAAAACATAGCAGAACTTGCTAATACAGATATTGTTGAACTTGCTGATTGGTTCGATAATTTAAACAAACACCTTTCAGAAAAACAATTAAAAATTGCTGAAGAAGTTGTTAAAGAAATCAAATCTAGACTCCAATTTTTATTGGACGTTGGACTAGATTATTTAGCACTAAATAGAAGTTCAAAATCGTTATCTGGTGGTGAAGCACAACGTATTCGCTTAGCCACACAAATTGGCTCACAGTTGGTTGGCGTACTATATATCTTAGACGAACCTAGTATTGGGCTGCATCAAAGAGATAATGAAAAACTAATTAATTCATTAATATCCCTTCGAGATATAGGTAATTCAGTAATCGTAGTGGAGCACGATAAAGATATGATTGAACGTGCTGATTATGTTATTGATATTGGCCCAAAAGCGGGAAAACACGGTGGAGAAATCATTAGTATTGGTAATCCTGATGAACTAAAATCACACAACACACTTACTGCAGATTACTTAAACGGCACTAAAACAATTGAAGTTCCGACAAAACGCAGAAAAGGAAACGGAAAGTTTTTAGAACTTAAAGGTTGTACAGGAAACAACTTGAAAAATGTATCCGTTAAATTACCATTAGCAAAAATGATTGGAGTTACCGGTGTTTCAGGAAGTGGAAAATCTACGCTAATTAACGAAACTCTATACCCTATTTTAAACGCGTATTATTTTAATGGCGTTAAAAGACCAATGCCCTATAAAAGCATTAAGGGTCTAGAGTACATTGATAAAGTTATTGACATAAACCAATCTCCAATAGGAAGAACACCTCGAAGTAACCCAGCTACATATACTGGCACATTTAGTGAAATTAGAGCCTTATTTGCTAAAATACCTGAAGCCATGATTCGTGGTTATAAAGCAGGTAGATTTAGTTTTAATGTAAAAGGCGGCCGCTGTGAAACTTGCAAAGGTGGTGGCTTACGTGTTATTGAAATGAATTTTCTTCCTGATGTTTATGTAGAATGTGAAACCTGCCAAGGAAAACGTTTTAACCGTGAAACTTTGGAAATTCGTTACAAAGGCAAAAATATTAGTGATGTGTTGAATATGACAATGAATGAAGGTGTAGAGTTCTTTGAGCATATTCCAAAAATTCACAAAAAACTAGAAACCATTAAAGATGTTGGTCTAGGTTATATTACACTCGGGCAGCAAAGCACTACTCTTTCAGGAGGAGAAGCGCAACGTATAAAATTAGCTACCGAACTTTCAAAACGAGACACTGGCAATACCTTTTATATTCTAGACGAACCAACTACAGGACTACATTTTGAAGATATTCGTGTCCTCATGATTGTGCTTAATAAGCTGGCCGACAAGGGGAATACAGTACTTATTATTGAACATAATTTAGATGTTATCAAAACGGTTGACCATATTATTGATATTGGTTACGAAGGTGGTAAAGGTGGCGGACAAATTATAGTTGAAGGCCCTCCGGAGGTCATTATAAAACACAAAAAAAGCTACACTGCAAAATTCCTTAAAAAAGAACTAAATTAGCTCACATTGCTAGACGCAATTATATTTAAAAAAGATATTAAAGATTATTTAAAATAATAATTATGAGAAAAGAACAACACCACAAGGGTTGGAATGAAATAAAAACAAACGATTCTTGGGCCATTTTTAAAATTATGGGCGAGTTTGTTAACGGTTTTGAAAAGATGAGTAAAATAGGCCCTTGCGTTTCTATTTTTGGTTCAGCAAGAACAAAACCAGACAATAAATATTATAAGCTATCAGAGAATATCGCAAAAAGTATTGTTGACGCTGGTTATGGTGTAATTACTGGTGGTGGCCCTGGAATTATGGAAGCTGGAAATAAAGGCGCGCATTTAGCCGGTGGAACCTCCGTTGGTTTAAATATTGATTTACCCTTTGAACAGCACGACAATCCTTACATTGACAACGATAAAAGCTTAGATTTTGATTACTTTTTTGTTAGAAAAGTAATGTTTGTTAAATATTCTCAAGGCTTTGTCGTTATGCCTGGTGGTTTTGGAACTTTAGATGAACTTTTTGAAGCGATAACCCTTATTCAAACTCATAAAATTGGTAAATTCCCTATAATATTAGTTGGAACAGATTTCTGGGAAGGACTAATGGAATGGGTGAAAAAGACACTTTTAGATAGTTTTGGAAATATAAGTCCGAAAGATTTAGATCTTATCCATTTAGTTGATACAGAGGAAGAAGTCATTGCTATACTTGACTCCTTTTATAAAAACTCTGAATTAAGCCCTAATTTCTAAGGCTTTAACTTTTTTATTCTTTTTATTCTGTATATAATTATGTATGCACAATAACTCTCGAATCAAATTACAAGCCATCATATATTTATTATATTGCACAGCCTTATATGAAATCATTAACCGTTAATGCTATTGAAAATTGAGAATACGCTTTCTTTACTGTCTTATTTTCTTCGCAATCTGTTTCTCAACCTTTGGTCAGAATAAAATTGATCTAAAGGCTGCTTTTGATATAGAAAATAGGCAAATAAAAATCTCTCAAACCATCCAATTTCAAAACACAACGGATGCTGTTTTACAGACCATATATTTAAACGATTGGAATAATAGTTATTCAACAAAAAAAACACCACTAGCAATTAGAATAGCTGATGAATACAAAAATGATTTTCATTTAGCAAAAAATGAAGACAGAGGATATTCTGTAATTGCTTCTATAAAACAAAATGGTGAGAATTTAGTCTTTGAACAATTAAAGAATCAAATTGATATACTGAAGGTAGAACTAAAAGAACCTTTAAAACCAAATGCAACTTATACCATTCATTTAGACTATTTAGTAAAAATACCAAATGCTAAATTTACTAAATATGGTATTACTGATGAAGGTCACGTTAACTTGAGATACTGGTATATCACTCCAGCAATTTATAATGGCGAGTGGCACTATTATAGCAATAAAAATTTAGATGATTTATTCATTCCAAAATCAGATATTAATTTAGATATTGAATACCCAAATGGTTACGCAATAACATCAGAATTAAATTCAAAAAAACCTGAACAACTAACTGATAATCAAAAAGTTAATCTTTACGGTAAAGATAGAATCAATAGCAAACTTTTTTTTAGCAAAAATTCTAGTTTTAAAACTTTACAAACAGATAACTATTCCATTATTTCAGATATAAGTGATGAAGGTCTTGAGGTGATTGACAAAATATTAATCACAGAAAAAGTTACAGATTTTATTTTCAAAAATTTCGGGCAATACCCACATAAAAAATTGCTCCTAACTCAAATTGATTATGATAAAGATCCGCTTTATGGTCTTAATTTTTTACCAAGTTTTGTTAAGCCCTATCCAAATCATTTTCAGTACGAATTAAAAATTTTAAAAGTTGCTTTACATAATTATCTTGAAAACACACTTTTAATTAACCCGAGAAAAGAGCAATGGCTTTTAGATGGGATTCAGATTTATTATTTAATGAATTATGTAGATGAGCACTATCCAAACATGAAATTCTTAGGCACTATTGCTGATTTTTGGGGCGTTCGATCATTTCATGCTGCAGATATGAAATTTAATGATAAATATGTTTTGGCTTTTATGCTTATGGCGAGAACAAACAGAGATCAACCTTTAACAATGGCGAAAGATTCTTTGTTAAAATTCAACAAAAATATAGCGAATAAGTACAAAGCTGGTGTTGGATTAAAATATTTAGATGATTTTGTAAATCAAAATATCGTTGAAAATAGTATTGAATCATTCTTAAAACAAAAGAAATTAATCCGTACTACAGGCACCGATTTTGAGAACTATATTACATCTAAAACTGATAAAAATATTGATTGGTTTTTTGAAGATTATTTAACTACAAGAAGTAAAATTGACTTCAAAATACGGAAAGTAAAAAAGACTAAAGATTCAATAACGCTTACTATAAAAAATAAAGGAGTAAATAAGATGCCAGTTTCATTATATGCCCTAAATAATGATAGTATCGTATCAAAAACTTGGGTACAAAACATAAACGGTAGCAAAACTATTAAAATACCAAGATTAGATGCTAATAAATTAGTGTTAAATTACGAAAACACCATCCCAGAATTTAATTTAAGAGACAATTGGAAATCATTAAAAGGTTTCTTTTTTAACAATAAACCTTTTCAGTTTAGGTTCTTCCAAGACATTGAAGACCCAAACTACAATCAAGTCTTTTTTATGCCTATTGTTGAATTTAATAATATTTACGACGGGTTTACAGCAGGTGCTAAAATTTACAACAAAACAGTTCTAAGAAAGCTTTTCAACTACAAAATTGCACCTCGATATTCTTTTAAATCACGATCTTTAACTGGATCGGCATCAATATTTAAATCGCATGACATACAAAATAAAAATTTATATGCGATTCATTATGGCATTGTAGGCGGGTATAATTCTTATGCCGAAGACTTATTTGTCAGACAAATAACGCCATCTATCCAATTTCGATTTAGACAAAATGATGATTTTAGGTCCAACAAAAAACATTGGTTGAGCATAAGACATGTCAATATTCAAAGAGATCGGGATGATAGTAATATTTTAACTACCACAGAACCAAATTATAGTGTATTTAACATCAGATATGTTAATTCAAATGACAATCTAATTAACTATAACAAATGGTATACAGATTTTCAGGCTGGACAAGATTTTAGTAAAGTATCTTTTAATTATGAATATAGACGCCTCTTTGAGAGTAACAGGCAAATAAATATTAGAGCATTTGCTGGAGCTTTCTTAAAAAACAAAACAGATATTAATTCAAACTATTTTAGTTTTGCACTAGACAGACCAACAGATTACTTGTTTGATTACAACTACTTAGGACGTTCAGAAGCCTCTGGTATTTTTAGTCAACAATACATTACTGCTGAAGGTGGCTTTAAATCAAAATTAGAAACCCCATTTGCAAATCAGTGGATTACTACTATAAATATGAGCACGACACTTTGGAAATATGTACTGGCTTATGGAGACATAGGATTAGTTAAAAACAAATTTGATTCGGCTCATTTTGTTTATGATTCTGGAGTTCGAATAAATTTAGTTACTGATTATTTCGAAATTTATTTGCCAATATATTCCAATTTAGGCTGGGAAATTGGACAACCTAATTACGACCAAAGAATACGATTTAAATTCACTGCAGACCCGCAAGTTCTTTTAGGTCTCTTTAGAAGGCGTTGGTTCTAAAATTTATATTATTACCACTTAACTGTTTTTAAACTTACATAATTCATAAAATACATATTAAAAATTGTATTTTCGTTACGAATAACACATTATTTTAACATAGATATTAATTGCAAAAAAGAGGGTTTTTCACTACTTTTGCCAAACTAAAGCATGAACCTATGCAACCCATAATCAACTTGAAAAACAATTTATCATTCGAAGATTTTAAAGCAGAAGTTATAAATGACTATAAAACTGCTATGGTTAGTCGCGAATGTAGTTTAGTTGGCCGGCGTGAGGTATTAACAGGTAAAGCAAAATTTGGAATTTTTGGCGACGGTAAAGAGGTTCCACAATTAGCTTGGGCAAAAGCTTTTATGAAAGGTGATTGGAGATCTGGATACTACAGAGACCAGACCTTTATGATGGCTATTGGAGAACTTACTCCTGAACAATTCTTTGCTGGTTTATATGCCAATACAAATATAGAATTAGAACCTATGTCTGCTGGTCGTCAAATGGGAGGTCATTTTGCGACCCATAGTTTAAATGATAATGGTAGTTGGAAAGACCTTAGTAAACAATACAATTCTAGTGCTGACATTTCGCCTACTGCTGGCCAAATGCCTCGTTTATTAGGCTTAGCACAAGCATCAAAAATCTACCGAGAAGTTGGTGGTATAAACACCACAAATTTTTCAATAAAAGGCAATGAAGTCGCTTGGGGCACTATCGGTAATGCTAGTACTAGTGAAGGGTTGTTTTTTGAAACTATAAATGCTGCGGGAGTTTTACAAGTTCCTATGGTGATTAGCGTTTGGGATGACGAATATGGTATCTCTGTTCATGCTAAACATCAAACGACTAAAGAAAATATCTCAGAAATATTAAAAGGATTTCAAAGAGACAAAAACCATAAAGGCTACGAGATTTTACGTGTAAAAGGCTGGGACTATGCTAATCTTATTGAAACCTATCAAGAGGCTGCAACTATTGCTCGAGAAGAGCATGTTCCTGTTTTAATACATGTACAAGAACTTACGCAACCACAGGGGCACTCAACTTCTGGTTCGCATGAACGCTACAAAACACCTGAACGATTAGAATGGGAAGCGAAAAATGATTGTAATGTTAAATTACGAGAATGGATTTTAGAAAGTGGTATTACTACAAATGAAGCTCTCGTTGAAATTGAAAGAACAGCAAAAAGAGATGTAAGAGAAGCGAGAAAGAATGCATGGAACACATTTTTAAGACCTATAAAAAAAGAACATCAAGAATTAATTTCAATTTTAAAGCAAGTTGAAGCTAATAGTATTAATGGTGTTTTTATCTCAAAATTAAAAGATAGTATAGCAAATATTGACGAACCAACTAGAAAAGACCTTTTATCTCACGCTAGAAAAGCTCTAAGATTTACTGTGGAAGAGTCCTTTCCTGAGAAAAAAATATTAAGCAATTGGATTGATTCCATTTTTGAACATGCGCAACCTAAGTTTAGTTCACATTTATATTCTGAAACACAACGATCCAATACCAAAATCAATGAAATAAAACCAGCTTACAATGACGATGCTGAACAAGTAGATGGCAGAATCATCCTTCGTGATAATTTTGATGCTATTTTAAATAGTCATCCAGAAGTCCTAGTGTTTGGTGAAGATACAGGTAATATTGGGGATGTTAACCAAGGATTAGAAGGCTTACAAGAAAAATATGGCGAGCTTCGTGTAGCAGATACTGGCATTAGAGAAGCAACTATTATTGGTCAAGGTATTGGTATGGCTATGCGTGGTTTAAGACCTATTGCAGAAATTCAATATTTAGACTATATATTGTATGCAATACAAATAATTAGTGACGATTTATCCACATTACATTACAGAACAAAAGGAAAGCAAAAAGCACCTTTAATTATTAGAACGCGTGGTCATAGACTAGAAGGGATATGGCATTCTGGATCTCAAATGGGTGGTGTTTTAAATTTAGTAAAAGGCGTTAATTTATTGGTGCCACGAAACATGACTAAGGCTGCTGGTTTTTACAATACCCTTTTACTTGGTGATGACCCAGCTATAGTTGTAGAATGTTTAAATGGCTACAGACTTAAAGAAAAAATACCTAATAATCTAGGCGCTCTTAAAACGCCAATTGGAGTTGTAGAAACAATAAAAGAAGGTACTGATATTACTTTAATTTCTTATGGCTCTACACTACGGATTGTTGAACAAACTGCAAAAGATTTAATGGCTGTTGGTATTGATGCCGAAGTTATTGATGTGCAATCCTTAATGCCTTTTGATTTGAGTCATGATATTGTAAAAAGTATTGCTAAAACCAATAGAGTCATGATTATTGACGAAGATGTCCCCGGTGGTGCTTCAGCCTATATTTTAGACAAGATTTTAAACGAACAAAACGGATTTCAGTATTTAGATAGCGCACCAAAAACCTTAACTGCCAAAGTTCATAGACCCGCTTATGGAAATGACGGAGACTATTTCTCTAAGCCATCAGCAGAAGATATTTATGAAACTATTTATGATGTGATGCACGAATTGAGTCCTAATGACTTTCCTAAACTGAGATAACTCAATTTTAAAATATAATCTTTTAAACCATTACACCAGTGATGGTTTTTTTATATTTATAGATTAATCAAAACAAGTTCATGAAAGCTGTTTCTGTAGTTACTATAAAAAAAGAATTAAAGCATCTGTCATCTAGTGAATTAGCAGAATTATGCCTTCGCTTGTCCAGGTTTAAAAAAGAAAACAAAGAGCTTCTCACCTATTTATTATTCGAATCTCATAATGAATCTGGCTATATAGAAAGTGTAAAGAGTTATATGGATGATGAGTTTGAGTTGATTAATACCAATAGCTATTTTTATATTAGAAAAAGTGTTCGCAAAATATTACGAAACGTTAAAAAGTTTATACGTTACTCACAAAAAAAAGAAACTGAAGTAGAACTGCTTATTTACTTTTGTGAAAAGTTAAAAAACTTTAAACCTACCATGAATAGAAGTACACAATTAGTAAATATGTACAATAGGCAAATACTATTAGCCAGAAAGACTATTGATAAACTGCATGAAGATTTACAATATGATTTTAATTTGATGTTGGAAGACTTGTAATTTGGTTAAACTTCAATTTTAAAACATTTATAAACCTTTGATTTAAAAAAATTACGATTACCTTCTTTTAGTACAGAACATAAAACATTAAAATACTTCACAGTCTCTTTTGTTAAAAGAACCTGAAATTTATTCCTTCAACAATTCTCCAACAAAACCCTCGAATTCATTTTTAAACTCAATATATTTTTCACCAGTCGCAGGCCCATTAAAACCAGTATGTATCTTTCTAACGTCACCTTTTTTATCAATAAAAATAGTGGTTGGATAAGATAACACATTATTAAGCATAGGTAACTTTTCATTAGCTTTCACTTTACTGGCAGAACCATGCTGTGCTAATAAAACTGGATATTCAATACCTACATCCTGCTTTAATCTTTTGATATTATTAAAGGCTTTTTCTGGAGTTTTTACATACTCAAAAGCTAAAGCAACAATCTCTAAATCCTGGTCTTTGTTGTTTTTATAAAATTCTGAATAGTATTTACTTTCATCCAAACAATTTGGGCACCACGTTCCCATAATTTGGATTAATACCACTTTATCTTTAAATCTATCATCATTTAGAGACACCATGTTTCCTTTTTCATCTGGAAAAGAAAATGCAACAGTATCAAACCCTTCCTTTAAATAGGTTAATTGATTCGCATCTGGTAATTTAAAAGTATCATTTCGCTTTGCAACAAAAGGTTCTTTCCAATGATTTCCAGAATAGAACACACCCGCCATAGTATTATCATTTACTTCTGCATTAAATAAAAAGGCATGAGCGCCATCAAAAGTGGATAATCGCAATTGATTACCATTCAACACACCTTCTAAATATCTGTAATCTCCTGTTGTAGTTCTGAACGTTCCAGTAACCTTATTTCCGTTTTGCTTAAAAATACCTTTGGCTATATATTTATCATCTTCTGAATTTGGGCTAAATATAGTTTCCCAGTTTCCGGAAATATTTGAATCTGGTTCTTCCACAGTATCAAATCTATCATTACCCCTTTCTGCCTTGAATTCCATAACTCGATTTAAACTTGGCTTTACAAAACGTCCATTTAAGCTTTCGTCTTCAATTTTAGCAACAATAAACCCTTCAAAAACTAGCATTTGTATGTAAACTGAATCATTTTTGTATTCAATTGCTTTAACTTCAATCACTTCTTCGGCATTAAAAACGTGTAATTCGTTTTCAGAAATAACTTCAAAATTGAAAGGCAAATTTAAACTATCATTAACTTTTAATTCTGCTCTATAGAGTCCTTTTTCAAGTGTCTTTGTATTCGTTTTTTCTTTACAAGAAAACATTAAAACCGCTAATATTATAATAATGATGTGCTTCATAAAATGAATTTAAAATCTAATAATTGAAATCACAGCAATATACTAACAAAATACGAGGCTTTATTTGAATGCTAGCTGCAATATTTTATCTTTGCCAGTTCAAATAGGATATTGATTTATGAAGATTTCATATAACTGGTTAAAGCAGTTTTTAAAAACAGATTGGACACCAGAACAAACCAGTGAATTACTTACAGATTTAGGGCTTGAAGTTGAAGGTTTAGAAACGTACCAATCTGTTAAAGGTGGTTTAGAAGGTATAATTGTTGGTGAGGTATTAACTTGCGTTAAGCATCCAAATGCTGATAAACTTAAATTAACAACGGTTAATATTGGTGGTGACGCCCCTTTACAAATTGTTTGTGGCGCTCCTAATGTAGCAGCTGGACAAAAAGTACCTGTAGCAACTATAGGTACTACTTTATATACTGAAGAAGGCGAATCTTGGACTATTAAAAAAGGAAAGATTAGAGGCGAAGAAAGCCACGGTATGATTTGTGCTGAGGATGAATTAGGCTTAGGTAAATCTCACGATGGCATTCTAGTTTTGGATGATAAAATTAAAGTTGGCACATTTGCCACTGATATTTTTGATATTGAAAACGATCATGTTTTTGAAATTGGTTTAACACCTAACCGAGCAGATGCCATGAGTCACTTAGGAACTGCGCGTGATTTAAAGGCTGGTTTAGTGCAAAAAGATGTGAATTTAGAATTAATTACACCTTCTGTAAGTGCGTTTAATATTGAAAATCGTACTTTAAAAATTGATGTTGATGTTATAAATAAAGATTTAGCACCACGTTATTGTGGGGTTACAATTTCTGGATTAAAAGTTGCTGAGTCACCTGCTTGGTTGCAACATCGTTTAAAAGCTATTGGTTTAAGTCCAATAAATAATATTGTAGATGCAACGAATTATGTGTTACATGATTTGGGACAACCTTTACATGCTTTTGATGCTGTAAAAGTTTCAGGTAATAAAATTGAAGTTAAAACTTTAAAGGCTGGAACAAAATTTATCACTTTAGATGGTATTGAACGTGAATTACATGAGGATGATTTAATGATTTGTGATAATAAAAAGCCCATGTGTATTGCTGGGGTTTTTGGAGGTATTGATTCAGGTGTTACAGAAAGCACCACAAGTATTTTCTTAGAAAGCGCTTACTTTAATCCTGTAAGTATCAGAAAATCGGCTAAACGCCATGGTTTAAATACAGATGCTTCTTTTAGATTCGAACGTGGTATAGATCCAAATATTTGTGAATATGCTTTAAAACGAGCTGCCTTATTAATTCAAGAGATTGCTGGTGGTGAAATAACGAGTGACATTATTGATATTTATCCAAATAAGATTAAGGATTTTGAAGTTCGTTTAAGCTTTGAAAATGCTAAAAAATTAATTGGTGAAGAAATCCCTAAAGAAACTATTAAACGTATCTTAAGCTCTTTAGACATAAAAGTAAATAATGTAACAGAAACCGGTTTAGGATTAACCGTGCCAGCCTATAGAAATGATGTACAGCGCGAGGCAGATGTTATTGAAGAGATACTCAGAGTTTACGGATATAACAACATAAAAACGTCAGAAAAACTTAACGCATCCATATCTTCTGCTACACGTTTTGAAGATTATAAAATTCAAAGCATTGTCGGAAATCAATTGGCTTCTCAAGGTTTTTTTGAAATACTTTCTAACTCGCTAACAACTCCAAATTATATTGCTTTAAGTGAACAATTAAAGGAAGAGCATAATATTACTATGCTTAATCCTTTAAGTAATGACTTGTCGGTATTAAGGCAATCGTTATTGTTTTCTGGCTTGGAAGCTATATCCTTTAATATCAACAGAAAACGCGCTGATTTAAAATTGTTTGAATTCGGCAAAACGTATCATGGTTTTGATGACAAACGCGAAGAATTTAAGCATTTATCTATTTTTTTAACGGGAAATGAAGCTTCTGAAAATTGGCATAGAACAAATAAGAAAACAGATTTTTTCCTAATGAAGGGAATCATTGTGTCAATCCTTGAACGCTTGGGTGTTACAAGATATAATGAAACTCCAATTAACAGTGATTTGTTTGCTGAAGGCTTAAGTTTTGGATTAGGAAAAAACAAACTAGTAGATTTTGGTTTAGTTAAGAAACCAATATTAAAACATTTTGATATTGCCCAAGAAATTGTTTATGCAGATTTTAAGTGGGATGCCATTTTGGATGTTATTAAGCATAATAAAATTAAGTTTAAAACAATCCCAAAATATCCTGAAGTTCGTCGTGATTTTGCTTTACTTATAGATGATAATGTAACTTTTGAATCTATCTATAAAATAGCCAAACAAAGCGAAAAACAATTATTGAGAAACGTAAATCTATTTGATGTTTATCAAGGTAAAAACTTACCAAAAGGCAAAAAAAGTTATGCGGTTAGTTTTACACTGCAAGACGAAAACAAAACGCTCACCGACAAGCAAATTGATAAAATCATGAAAAAGCTTCAAAGTAACTTTGAGAAACAGCTCGGAGCTGAATTGAGATAGTCTATCCTGAAAACTTTAAGTGCTTTTATATTTTTTTTTGATTTGACAACATATAATGCATCAAAATAAAGGTGAAGCTAAGAAACAAATATAAATTAAAAACACCTATTTTAGGACCAGCAGTAGGCTGATAAATTACAAATGAGACGTATAGGTTTATAAAAGTAATTAGTAAAAAGACTACCCTGTTTTTTACGTTTAAAAACAACTTTTTATACTTATCAGATTTGAATATTAAGCGAATCTCATCAAAAAAAAGAGAACCAAAAATTGGCCATAAAAAAAACAAAGGAAGTACAAGTAATCTGAGTTCTCTCGCTCTTGCTGTTAAATAAATTAATATCGTATTTATAATAAAAGTTAAAAGAAAAGTATTTATGAGTTTTCTATTTACCCCTTCTCTAAATTTAAACTTATTATTAGAAATTAGTAAATATATTGGCAATATAAAAATTATCATTGTTGATATTAATGTCTCTATTGTAAATTGAATACTTTGAAAGTTATATCCAATTCGCGATAGTTGCAATAAAAGATAATCATTAGAAGACTTCTTCTCGTCAATAGTATCTAAAACAATGTATATATAAAATAAATAAATAGCTATTGGAATTAATAGCCCTAATGTTTTTTTAACAAAGTTTAAACTCTTTATATTTTCCTTTACACTTTTATCTAAATCATAAATAAAAATAAAAAACAATTCTGGTAATAGTATAACACCACTTTCTCTTATAATTAGGCTAATTGAAAAAAGAAAAATAAACCACCAATACTTGTTTTTAAAAAACAATAATAAACTCGATAAAACAAAACAAAACTGCAACGGTTCATCGTAAGTATAAACTGGAGGGTAAAATGCAAATAAATTTGAGAAACATAAAAAATATGCAACTATACTAATTAGACTAAATTTTGAACTTTGAGTTATTTGCTTCGATAAAAAATATACAAGCACACCACTTAAAAACAAAAATAAAAAATTTACAATTACAAATGAAAGACCTATTTCTATATTTAAAATATATGATAAACCCTCAATACTCCAAGTAGTTACTTTTCTCCTAAAAAATACTGGATGAAATTTATGCAAATTAACAATTTCAGACAAGGCTTTATTAGATATCGTAAAACCACCTCCATTTATCATTGTTGTTATTCCTATTTTTAAATGTAACAAGAGAATAAATAATGTAAACAATGCACTGATTAAAATGGGACCGACTTTTTTTTTACTTATTGTAACATATTATTATGAACAAACTTAAAATAAATCTAATAAAAACTTATTTAAATTTCGTATCTTTAGAAGACAACCTTTAAAACTTAAAGCTATGTCAAACTACATTAAAGTATTTACTGGTGATATTATTATTGCACAACGCATAATTTCTGATTTAAAAAAAGAAAACATAATTCCCGTAGTAAAAGATCAAACCGATTCTGGTCTTATTCCTATTTTTGGCTCTTCCAATTCCATACTTAAACAAGTTTTCGTCCATAAAGACGAACTTGATAAGGCTGTTTTAGTAGTTGAAAATATTACTTCAGAGTTACAATCTTGATTAAGCGATTACGGCATACATTTTATCGCGTAATTCCTTAATTTTTTTGTCTTGCATATATTCATCGAACGTAGTGTAGCGGTCTATAACGCCACGCGGCGTTAATTCCACGACTCTATTGGCTACAGTCTGAGCAAATTCATGGTCATGAGTTGTAAATAAAATAGTGCCTTTAAAGTTTTTTAGCGAATTATTAAACGCCGTAATACTCTCTAAATCTAAGTGATTTGTTGGCTCATCTAATTGTAACACATTTGCTCTCATCATCATCATTCGAGATAGCATACACCTCACTTTCTCTCCTCCTGATAATACTGATGATTTTTTAAAAGCCTCTTCTCCACTAAAAATCATTTTACCTAAAAACCCTCGTATATTAACTTCTTCACGCTCTTCCTCAGTAGTTGCCCATTGGCGTAACCAATCTATTAACGTTAACTCATTATTAAAAAATTCACTATTGTCTAATGGTAAATAGGATTGCGTTGTTGTAACTCCCCACATAAATTTACCAGAATCAGCTTTTTCTTTATTATTCAAGATTTCATAAAAGGCGGTAGTAGCTCTAGAATCTCTTGAAAACACAACCACTTTATCTCCTTTGGCTAGGTTTAAATCAATATCTTTAAATAACGTTTCACCCTCAGTAGAAGCTGATAATCCTTCAATATTTAAAATTTGATCTCCTGCTTCTCTTTCGCGTTCAAAAATAATAGCAGGATAACGACGACTAGTTCGCCTGATATCCCCAATATTAAGTTTTTCAATCATTTTCTTTCTACTGGTTGCTTGTTTACTTTTTGCAACGTTAGCAGAAAAACGACGGATAAACTCCTCCAATTCCTTTTTCTTCTCTTCAGCCTTTTTATTTTGTTGGGCATGCTGTCTTGCCGCTAATTGAGAAGACTCGTACCAAAACGTATAGTTACCAGAAAAGTGATTTATTTTTCCGAAGTCAATATCAGAAATGTGTGTGCAAACGGCATCTAAAAAGTGTCTATCGTGAGATACAACAATTACGCAATTATCATAGTTTGCTAAGAAGTTTTCTAACCACGAGATAGTTTCATAATCTAAATCGTTGGTAGGCTCATCCATAATCAACACATCGGGATTTCCAAATAATGCCTGTGCCAATAGCACACGTACTTTTTGTTTACCATCCAAATCGGCCATCAAAGTATAATGAAACTCTTCCTTAATACCCAAATTCGATAACATTGAAGCTGCATTACTATCTGCATTCCATCCATCCATTTCTTCAAACTTAACTTGAAGCTCTCCTATTTTTTCAGCATTCTCATCTGTATAATCAGCATAAAGTGCATCAATTTCAGTTTTTATTTTATGTAATGGTTTGTTTCCCATTAAAATAGTTTCTAAAACCGTATGGGCATCATATAAATTATGATTTTGTTCTAAAACAGACATACGCTTCCCAGACTCTAAAGACACATGGCCTGAAGTTGGATCTTGTTTTCCAGAAATAATCTTTAAAAATGTAGATTTCCCAGATCCATTTGCTCCAATAATACCATAACAATTACCATTATTAAAAGCGGTATTAACTTCATCAAAAAGAACGCGTTTACCGAACTGAACAGAAAGATTTGATACTGATAACATAGAGCAAATTTTTATTTTTTGCAAAAGTAAAAAAAATCCATTGGTTAGACGAAACATCTATAACTAATAATTTACTTATAAAGCAGAAGTAATGATATAGATGCTGCATGTGACAAATAAAAATAATAAGAATTAGCACATGGTACATAGTGAGTCTATTTTCAAGTATTTAAAGCTATTGTAGGTGTATTTGTTTAGTAAATATTTAACAACGCATTAACATGACTTTATAAATACAAGCTATATTTTTGTTAGTATAAATGACTCAGAAGGGATTTATGAAGTTATACTTTACTTTGATATGTATTCTTTTAACAATCATCGGTTGCAAAAAAGATAGTAACGAGGTTACCATTGATTATGCTTACATAGGTGGTGAGATAATTAACCCGAATACTAATTACATTGTTTTGTCTAAAAATGAAGTAATTATTGATACGGTTAAGTTAGATGGTAGAAACAGATTTCTATACAAAATTGATGATTTAAATGAAGGTTTGTACACGTTTAGACATGGTGGTGAATTTCAACTTATATTATTAGAACCTAAGGATAGCTTATTATTTAGATTAAACACTTTAGATTTTGATGAATCGCTAGTTTATAGTGGAAACGGAGATAAAAAAAATAATTATTTTATCAATGAGTATTTACAAAGCGAGCAGGAAGAGAAATACATTGTTGAACTTTGTCAGCTTGACGGTATTACATTTCAAAAACGTGTAGATTCTTTAAATGCTTCAAAAATGAAGGTATTAGAGAATTTTAGCAATAAATATGATCCGTCTCCTTTATTCTTAAAAATAGCAAAAGCAAATATTGATTATTCCTTTTTTTCAAGTAAAGAAGTTTATCCATTTGTGCATTACGGAAAAAATAAAGCTGCTATTTTAAAATCATTACCTGAAGATTTTTACAATTACAGAAAAGCTATTGATTATAATGATGGTTTTTTAAGTAGGCACCATAATTATAACAAGTTCTTAAGGTATAATTTGAGTAACTTATCCCTTAAAACACATGATAAACACGACAATAATGCCTGTTTTGATAGAAATTCATTGTGTTATAATTTAGATAGACTAAAGCTTATTGATAGTTTAATTACCAACCCAAAGGTTAAAGATGATTTATTATATCATTTCGCCATGGGTTATCTATCAAAAAGTAAAAATGAAGAAAGCAACAATGTACTCTTGAAGTCTTTTTTGGGCAAAAGTGAAAGTGAAAAAGGTAAAGGGTTGATGGTGCGTTATACAAATTCAGTTAACCGCTTGAAGGAAGGCGTAAAACTGCCACAAATTGACGTATTAAGTTATAATGAAGATGTGCTTAAAATTAGTGCTCTTATAGATTCACCAACGGTTTTAAGTTTCTGGTCTCATACGTATTATAAACATTTTAAGGAAAGCCATTATAAACTAAAAGAACTAAAAGCAAAATACCCAGAAGTAAAGTTTATTGTTATTAATATAGATAATTATGGTTTAGCGAAATCTAAAAGGCTATTAGAAGGTCATGGGTTCAATAAAACGAATGAATTTAAGTTTAAAAACCCGGAAGAGGCTTTGGATATATTTGCTGTTTATCCTATGACAAAAACCGTACTTGTTGATAAGAATAAAAAAATAACAAACAGTAATACCAATATTTTTTCAACTCATTTTGAAGAGCAACTTCTTGGTTTAATAAATCAGTAAATTACAACTTGTAATGCTTCATTAAAAGTTTTTCATAAACCTTATCTGGAAGAATTCGCTTTAAAACAATAGAGAATTTCTGCATAAACTCCCCTACTTTATAATGCCCTTTTGGATTTGGAGTGTTTATAATTCTGTAAACCGATTTTGCCATCATATCAGGATTACTGCCATTATCAACGTGAGTATTCATTAAATCTAAAGTATCTCCATATGGCTTTTTATATGGTGAATCGTCAAGGAGCGGCGCATGATATCTCCCTGCAGCAATATTGGTTGCAAAATCTCCAGGGGCAACATTAGTCATTTTTATGTTGAAGTCTTTTATTTCCATTCTAAAAGCTTCTGTTAAAAGCTCTAAAGCACCTTTGCTAGCACTATAAACACCTCTGTATGGTAATCCCATGTAACCAGCAATCGATGTAATGTTTATAATTAAACCAGCGTGTTGTTTACGCATTTGAGGTAATACTGCTTTAATAACGTTTATTGGTCCGAAAAAATTAGTATCAAAATTGTTTTTAATTTCAGCGTTTGGGGTTTCTTCAATGGGTCCTGTTATTCCTGCTCCAGCATTATTTATAACAACATCTAATTGACCTTCTTTATCAATAATGGTATTAACTGTTTCAGAAATAGTGGCTTCATACTTTACATCTAAAGCAAGAATTGGGAACTTACTTTGTTTATACTTTTCAGGGCTTCTACTCGTTCCATAAACTATAAATCCTTTTTCACTTAAAAACTCACCTATTGATTTACCAATACCTGAAGAACCTCCTGTTATTAAAACAACTT
>Ga0213861_10000766_pt1 | contig 28608 bp, 24 predicted proteins | sample PICome_4_FD_160110 | JGI IMG/M metagenome (GOLD analysis project Ga0213861, IMG submission 160110) | Coastal seawater microbial communities near Pivers Island, North Carolina, United States - PICO131 | ecosystem: Environmental > Aquatic > Marine > Coastal | place: USA: North Carolina... | reverse complement strand
CAATTTAATCAAAATTCTAGCATTGCATTGATAAACACCAACGTTACACGTGATGGGCGATTTAGGGATGCCAATGTAACTGCCTTAACCTGGCATTTGGAAACAAAAGACAGCAAGTACAATGCTAATGGCTCGTTTAAAATAAGTGCTATTTCTGATGATGTAAACAATCCGAACACAGGGTATACTTTTGACAATAGTTTTGGCTACAATGCTGGGCACTGGAATTGGGAAGTAGGCTACAACCTTGAAAACAAAGATTTCAATCCTAATGATTTAGGAATCTTATTTTTAAACAATCAGCAATCTATTTATGGGAATGTTGGTTGGAGAACTTTACAACCGACTAAGAATTTTAACAGCTATCGTTTTGGCATTTATAATCAAGCCCGTTTTCAACATTATTCTGGAATCTATACAGGCAATAACGCGGGGATTAATTTTAGCGCACAAACAAAAGAACGTTTTTCATTTGGTTCGAATTTAAATTATGGATCTGAAAATAAAGATTTTTTTGAACCAAGGCAAGGCACAACGAGCGGTATTTATTTTTTACAACCACAGCGATTGAATGTAAACGGATGGATTTCTACCAATTCCCAAAAATTATTTCAATTAAACGCGAACAGTTACCATACTACATTTTCTAACAACCCAAAAACAAGCTATGGATTTAGTATTGCACCTCGTTATCGATTTAACAATCAATTTTCATTAAGATATCGACTTAATTTTAATAAAACCAAAGACGATCAAGGGTATGTGGACGAAGTGGACAACAACATAATTTTTGGAATAAGAGATCGAAAAAATTACACAAACACGATTTCAGGAAAATATAGTTTTAGTACAAATTCTTCACTATCACTAAGTTTTAGACATTATTGGGGAGCTGTTAGCTATACCAATTTTTACAACCTAAATGCTGTCGGTAGATTAGATCCAAACACAAATTATACGAGTGAAAATGTAAATTTTAATAATTGGAATTTGGACTTGAATTATATTTGGCAATTCGCTCCTGGGAGTCAATTAATTGCTTTCTATAGGAATTCAATTTTCAATGATGATACCAATGCGAACCTGTCATTCTTTGAGAATTTAAATAACTTATTTGAACAATCTCAAAAACATACCTTATCAGTGAGAATTGTTTACTTTATAGATTATAATAAGATCAAAAAAATACTACACACATCTTCATAAAGAAAATTGAATGCGCTTAAAAAGTGTAACCAATTTTATTTTTAATACTTTCGTTACTCAGATTTCAAACTATGATTATTGCAAAAAATATCCATAAATATTATGGGGAAGTAGAAGTATTAAAAGGGGTTGATTTTCACATAAAAAAAGGTGAAATTGTTGCTATTGTTGGACCTTCTGGTGCAGGAAAAACAACGTTGCTTCAGATTATTGGCACCCTAGATACGCCATTAAAGGAAGAAGGTTTCGAATTGTCTTTGAACGGAGTTTCATTAAAAAATCTCTCTGACAAAGAGGTCTCCTCATTTAGAAACGAGCATATTGGTTTTATTTTTCAGTTCCATCAATTATTACCTGAGTTTACAGCATTAGAAAACGTATGCATTCCCGCTTTTATTGGAAATAAGTCAAAACAAGAAACAACAAAAAAAGCAAAAGAAATTTTAGAATTTCTTGGTTTATCACATCGCCTACATCACAAACCAAATCAACTTTCTGGAGGAGAGCAACAACGGGTAGCTGTTGCAAGGGCTTTCATTAATAATCCATCCGTAATCTTGGCCGATGAACCGAGTGGAAATTTGGACAGCAAGTCTGCTAAAAAATTGCACGAAATGTTCTTTCAGCTCCGAGATAAGTTTGGGCAAACATTTGTAATAGTTACTCACAATGAAGAACTTGCAGAAATGGCTGATAGAAAATTAGTAATGAAAGATGGTAAAATTATTTAATACATGAAACTTGGTGAATTAAAAGAATTTTTAGATGAAAAAGTACTTTTCTATGAAAACCCAAAATTCATTGTATCAGACCCCATACAAATTCCACATTTATTTTCAAAAAAAGAGGACATTGAAATTGCGGCTTTTTTAACCGCTATTATTTCTTGGGGAAACCGAACCATGATTATTAGAAACGCATCGAAAATGATGCAACTCTTAGACTACGCTCCCCATGACTTTATCATGAATCATCAAAAAAAAGACTTAAAATGTTTGGACGGTTTTGTACACAGAACCTTTAACAGCATTGATCTGCAACAGTTCATAAACTCACTACAACATATTTACAAAGAACATGGTGGTCTTGAAAACGCTTTGAAAATAAGAGATAAAACAGATACCTATCAGACAGCAATACACCATTTTAAAAATATTTTTTTTGAAATAGCACACCTCCAAAGAACACAAAAACATATTTCCGATCCACTGAAGAACTCTGCAGCAAAAAGAATCAATATGTTTTTGCGTTGGATGGTTCGAGATAAAGAGACAGGGGTAGATTTTGGAATCTGGAAAACACATAATACGGCGAATTTATCATGCCCATTGGATGTACATTCAGGAAATGTGGCTAGGAAACTTGCGCTTCTTTTGAGAAAGCAAAACGATTGGAAAGCAGTTTTAGAATTAGACAGAAATCTACGATTATTGGACAAAAAAGACCCTGTAAAGTATGATTTTGCGTTGTTTGGTTTGGGCGTTTTTGAAAAGTTTTAAATTTAAATTAACAAGGATTTTTTTATTCTTTTATTTCCCTTAATTTAGAAGAATGAAAGCATCATTTAAATCGATCAATGCAATTTAAAAACCCCGATATTTTATACTTCTTAGTACTGCTAATCATTCCGATTTTAGTACACCTTTTTCAATTGCAAAAATTCACAAAAATCGCTTTTACAAATGTTGCTTTTTTACAGAAAATAATTCAGCAAAACCGTAAGAGTTCACGCATAAAAAAGTGGTTATTATTAGGTGTAAGAATACTGTTATTTTCAGCGATACTTTTTGCGTTTTCACAACCTTATATTGGACAAAAAAAAGCGGGCAATCAAGAAGAATACTTTTTATATTTAGACACTTCTACAAGCTTAAATTCAAAAGGAGAAAAAGGCAATTTACTCAAAGTAGCGATACAAGATATTATAGAAAACACATCTGACAAAAACAACTATACGTTACAAACGAATTCGGAATATTATCCAAGAATTTCAAAATCTGAATTAAAAAATATACTACAAAAGGTAAAAACAACACCTAAAAAACTAGAAATAAGCAGTATTTTACTCAAAATAGACAAACTAAATTATAATAATAGTAATACTTTAAGTAAATCTATTTTAATATCTGATTTTCAAGATACTTATGAAAATGAATTTACAAATGTAACACAGCCAATTTCACTTATAAAACTAGCAAGGGCTACCCAAAACAATGTATCCATAGATAGTGTTTATGTTGCCAGCACTTCCATGGACAAAATAAACCTAAAAGGGGTCATTAAAAACCAAGGAGCAAAAAAAAACAACCTCCCTATTAGACTTTATAACGATCAAAAACTCATAAGTAAGCAGACATTTTCTATTGAAAAAAACGGAACCTATACAGTCAATTTTAACATTGATAAAAGTGCGAATTTTCTTGGAAAAATACAAATCACCTCTAACGATACTTTTCTATTTGACAACACCTTTAATTTTACATTAAATTTAGCTGAAAAAATGAATGTTCTATCGATTGGTAAAACAACAAATTTTCTTTCAAAAATTTACACAAAAAAGGAGTTTATTTACACACACCACCCCCCAGAAAAAATAAATTTTAACGCTATCCAACAACAGCAATTAATCATTTTAAATTCACTAAAAAACATCTCTCCTTCCCTACAAAGTAGTTTGGAAGCATTCTCAAAAAAAGGAGGGAGTATTGTCATCATTCCAGACAACAATTTAGCCATCAATTCTTATCGTTCTTTTTTAAAAAAAATAACAAAGGGGCACCTTGACTCAAAAACAAAAAAATTACTAAAGATTACCGACATCAATTTTGAACACCCTTTTTTTAAGAGCGTTTTTTACAAACAGGTTCAGAATTTTCAATATCCAAATTCTCAATACTACTTCCCTACTTCATTTGTGAATAGTAATAATCTTATTTCTTATGAAAACGATGAAGGTTTTATAAAAAAAGTAACCACGAACAACGGAAACCTATTTTGGATTGCCGCTGATTTGGATTCGAAAAACAGTAATTTCATAAATTCTCCCTTGGTTGTTCCTGTTTTTTACAATTTCGCCCAATTGAGTTTACAACCATCAAAACTGTACTATTCCCTTGGTGTAGAAAACAAAATCGATATCAAAACCTCCTTGCAAAAAGATGAAATATTATCGCTTAACAACCGAAATAACACTTTTATCCCACGACAGTATCACACTCAAAACAAAGTGATACTAACCACATTAGAAAATCCAGAAATGGCAGGATTCTATTCTGTTACAAAGAAAAAAGACACCTTAAAAACTCTTGCTTACAACATCCCGAAAGCGGAAAGCAGTTTGGTCTTTTTAAACACAGAAAGACTCGCAAAAAACAATAAAAATATTTCAACTTCAGACTCTATAGAGGATTTCTTAAGAGAAATTAACGAAAAAAGTGAAGTTCATTGGCTTTGGAAATGGTTTTTAGCGCTAGCAATTGTATCTTTGCTGCTAGAAATTTTGATTTTAAAATTCTTCAAATCATGAACACACTTCTAAAATCGGCAACGATTATTGATCCCTCAAGCGCTTACCATCAGCAACAAAAAGACATTTTAATTGTGAATGGGAATATCACAAAAATCGCAGATACGATTACTCCCAACAGCGAAGATACTGTGGTCTCTTTAAAAAACCTGCATATTTCTATGGGTTGGTTTGACACGAGTGTTTCTTTTGGTGAACCTGGATTTGAAGAACGAGAAACAATTAAAAATGGATTGAATGTTGCTGCCAAAAGTGGATTCACAGCAGTTGCCGTAAATGCGAACACACATCCTGTGATTGATAATAAGTCTGCCATAGAATTCTTAATTAATAAATCCTCAGGATTTGCCACTAAGCTCTATCCTATTGGCGCATTAACTCAAGAGAGTAAAGGGATTGACATGGCAGAACTCTACGACATGCAACAGTCTGGCGCCATTGCTTTTGCCGATTACAACAGCCCTATTGGGAATGACAACTTGTTAAAAGTAGCCTTACAATATGCGCAAAATTTTGACGGACTTATCTTGAGCTTTCCCAAAAACAATTCAATCGCTGGAGAGGGGGTTGTTAATGAGGGAATCAATAGCACCCGATTGGGTTTGAAAGGAATTCCTGCCTTGGCTGAGCATCTTCAAATTGCACGTGATTTATTTATATTGGAATATACGGGGGGTAAATTACACATTCCAACGATTTCAACTAAAAAATCAGTTTCACTCATTCAAGAAGCCAAAAAGAAAGGATTGGACATCTCTTGTAGCGTAGCAGCCCATCACCTAGTTTTAACAGAAGATGAATTACCGAGCTTTGATAGTAAATACAAAGTAAACCCACCACTAAGAACAAAAGAAGATACGAAAGCATTACAAAAAGGAGTCACCTCGGGTATTATTGATATGATTACTTCCGATCACAACCCTATAGACATCGAAAACAAAAAAGTTGAATTTAGTGAAGCCAAAGATGGATCCCTTGGCTTAGAGACGCTATTTGGTGCTGTAAATTCTGTTTTAAAACCAACTGATTTTATAGAAGCAATTACCTGCAATCCACGAAAAAAATTCAACATCACCTTACCCAAAATAGCAGAAGGTTGTCAAGCAGATATTACCCTTTTCAACCCTGATGAAAACCATATTTTCTCTTCATCAGATATTTTATCTACTTCAAAAAATAGCATTTTTATTGATAAAAATCTCAAAGGAAAAGCCTATGGAATTTTTGCAAATAACCAATTAATACTGAATCAATAATTATTTTGAATACGCTAGAATACATTGTTAGGCAACCCAAAAAGAGCGCTACAAACCCACCCTTATTGATTTTACTGCACGGTTACGGAAGCAATGAACAAGATTTATTTTCATTTGCTGAAGAATTGCCTGAAGAATTACTGATTGTAAGTGCCAGAGCTCCTTATGAAATGGGACAAGGCGGACATGCTTGGTATGCGATTAACTTCGACAATAACAATGGAAAATATTCTGATTTAGAACAAGCAAGAACATCGCTTGGGAAAATTGATTTATTTATAGATGAAATCAAACAAAAATACAAGACCAAGGCTGACAAAACTTTCCTGCTTGGTTTCAGCCAAGGTGCAATTTTAAGTTATGCTTTTAGCTTTTTACACCCAAATAAAGTCAATCATATTATTGCGCTGAGCGGATATATTAACGAAGAATTACTTCCATCCAATCTTACTGACTTACAGATAAAAACTTCTTATTACATTTCTCATGGCACGGTAGACCAAGTACTACCTGTAGACTGGGCAAGAAAGGCGTCTCCTATTTTAGAGAACTTAAAACTCGAAAACTCATACAATGAGTATCCTGTTGGACATGGAGTTGCTCCGCAAAATTTTTATAGTTTTAAAACTTGGATTGAAGGGCGTTTGTAAGTTTATTTTCGAATTTCAAAGAATTTAGCTACAAAAAAACTCTCGAAAGATTGCTCTATGGAATATTAAAAAAAACTATTTCAACAAAAACGATCGCATCTTTTCATATACCTTTGTAAAAAAAATACCCAAATGCAGTTTACAGAATTACCGCTTAATGCCTCGCTATTAAAAGCAATTGCCGAAGAACGTTTCCAAACACCTACACGGGTCCAAGAACAAGCGATACCGCCAATTTTAGCAAAAAAAAATGTAATTGTCTCTGCACAAACGGGTACAGGAAAAACAGCAGCTTTTGCCCTGCCAATTCTTCAATTATTATTGGACAGACAAGACAGTAAAAAAAAACAAAAAAAGATAAAATCGTTAATCCTAACACCAACACGTGAGTTGTGCTTGCAAATTGAAGCCAACTTTAAAAGCTATGCAAAACACACCGACTTAAAAACAACGGCGGTCTATGGGGGTGTTTCATTAACCCCTCAAAAGGAAATTTTAAAAGAAGGTGTTGATATTTTAATTGCAACCCCAGGCCGATTGATTGACCTACAAAAACAAGGCGCGATCGATTTGGGTGCGATCGAGATTTTTGTTTTGGATGAGGCAGATTTAATGTTAGACATGGGTTTTATCAATGATGTAAGCAGCATCGAAGGTTTGTGTCCTCGAAAAAAACAAAGTTTGTTATTTTCTGCAACCTTACCTGATAAAATTGTTGGATTGTCTAAAACAATGATCAAGAACCCAGTGACTTTAAAGATCAATCCCGCAGAAACAACTTCAAAAACAATTGGACAGTTACTCTATTACCCTCCTAAAAAAAACAAAACAGATTTATGCCTGTATTTATTAAGAAATACAATCAATGGTAAAATTATTATTTTTAGGAGAACCCGCATTGGTGTTGACAAATTAGAAGAAACATTGATTAAAAACGGCTACAAAGTAACCAGCATTCATGGTGAAAAGACACAAATTATTCGCAATAAGGCCATTGAAGATTTTAAAAATAAAAAAGCCACTATTTTAATTGCAACTGATGTTGCTGCTCGTGGAATTGATATTAACAATGTGGATGCGGTTATCAATTTTGACATCCCCAACATTCCTGAAACCTACATTCACAGAATAGGAAGAACTGGAAGAGCTGGGAAGTCTGGAATTGCGTTTTCATTCTGTAGCCCAGATGAAGATACATACATCAAAGCCATTGAGGAAGTACTCCAAAGACCGATTAAAGTTATTACAGACCACCCCTACCCACGGGTGCAACCAAAAAAAAGAAAGCAACAACCCAATACAATTAGTAAGCACAAAAAAGGTCGGAAATCGGAAGCTTCCAAAAAGAATAAGAAACGTTGGTATTAGCATCACATCGCTTCAAAAAATGCCTTACTAAGTTTTTATGCGTGATTTAATAAACTTGCTATTTCCTACTGTTTTTAATATTAAAAAACCCTAAAAAGAAAAACAAAATAATTAAGGAAATTACATGGGTAATATTTAAGGAAACATCCTTTAAGAGATCGTAAGTGATTTTTAAAATGGTTAAAAAAGTAATCAACAAAATGACCCTGCTTTGTTTATTTATCAGTTTGTAAACAAATAATAAAGCAAAGAATAGGACTAGAATACAACCGATAAAATTCAACCACAGGTAACTTACTACAGGCTCCAATCCTTCTGATTTTAGCCTATAAATTCCAAAATAAAAGATCAGACAAACGAGCACTTGCGTGAAAATTGCAGCCTTAAAAACAGCGTTTCCATTTACTTTTTTAAAGAAAAAGGCGAGTAAGAAGATTCCGAGTACATTTCCATAGAAAATAGAACCGATAATATTGACCAATTCGATTAAGTTTTCAAATAGATTTGCCACACATGCAATGGATATCGCAACCAGCCCCCAAAGTAGCGTAAACCATTTGGAAGCTTTAACAAAATGCGCCTCGTTCTTTTCTTCTTGTACATTTCTACGATACAAATCCATAGTAGTGGTACTTGCCAACGCGTTCAATTCGGAGGCTGTGGAAGACATTGCAGCCGATAGAATAACAGCCAACAACAAACCAATTAACCCCCGAGGAAGGTTGTTTAAAATAAAATGAATGAATACATAATCTTTGTCATTTGATTCTATTTTATCCAAGGGATTTTCTTTGTCAATTTCATCAATAATTTCCTTAGATCTTGTTTTTAGCGCTAAATCTCGGGTATTTAAATCCTGAATTTGCTCTTTTTCTTTGGTTTGAAATCCATCAGCAAAAATTATTTTTTTTGAGTTTTCTATCGCAATATGTGCTTCTGTTAATGCGCGATATTCTGTTCTATACGTAGATTTTGAAACGGCTTCATTTGCCCCCGGATTGAAATTTAACGGAGAGGGATTGAACTGATAAAAAACAAAAACCATAACTCCAATCAGCAAGATAAAAAACTGCATAGGTACTTTTAACAGTCCGTTAAAAATCAATCCCATTTGACTTTCTCGAATCGATTTACCTGACAAGTACCGTTGTACTTGGCTTTGATCTGTTCCAAAATAAGACAACATTAAAAAAGTTCCTCCCAAAATTCCAGTCCAAATGGTATATCGGTTGCTTAAATCCGAAGAGAAATCAATGACTTTCATTTTATTACTAGCTCCAGCAATTTCAAGGGCTTTGGTAAATGTAATATCAACGGGTAGCTGACTCAAAATCATATAAAAAGCAATGAGCATTCCAATAAAAATAATCACCATTTGTTGCTTTTGCGTAACATTTACAGCCTTAGTTCCTCCAGAAACGGTATAAATAATCACTAAAAACCCAATAAGAATATTGAGTGTTAACAAATCCCATCCTAAAACAGCAGACAATATAATTGCTGGAGCATAAATGGTAATTCCGGCAGCCAAACCTCGTTGAATTAAGAATAAAATTGCGGCCAAGCTCCTCGTTTTTTGGTCGAATCTACCTTCTAAGAATTCGTAGGCTGTGTAGACTTTCAGTTTGTGATAAATAGGAATAAAAACCACACAAATAATGACCATTGCAATGGGCAAACCAAAATAAAATTGAACAAATCCCATCCCACTATGAAATGCTTGTCCTGGTGTTGATAAAAAAGTAATTGCACTGGCTTGTGTAGCCATTACAGACAACCCAATAGTCCACCATTTACTATCACTACCTCCTTTAATATAATCGGTAACATTCTTGTTTTTTCGTGTAACATAGGTTCCATATACAACGATGAAAGAGAGCGTTATCGATAACACAATCCAATCAACAAGGTGTAATTTACTTGCAATTTCCATAGCCTAAACGGTAAAATAATTAGCAATGATTAAGAAAAGTAAAATGTACACAACATTTGCTACTAAAACCCATGTGTATGCTTTTTTCCAAGTGTGCTTATTTTTTTTCATGCTGCATGCTTTTTTGAAACGATTTCATCCTTACCCCTGTTCATTCGGCAATTCAAATTTTACTTTTTAATTTCTTTACGGATCATCATTTTATCTTTTCCCACTGACAACATATTTGCAAACAACTTGTAAGCACCAGAAACACCCGCTGGAAGTTCTCTAAAAAAACTTAATCCTGTATAAATATAATTTCCTTTTCCATATTTCGCAATCAATAAACTTCCATTTTTAGAAGTCTCATTTTTATCATTCATAGCTAAAATAGGCGTATACGCTTTGCTCCAGGACCCAGGAAAATACAAGCCTCTTTCTTGAACCCAGCCTTCAAAATCTTTGTTGGTAATTTTATTTGGGAAGTTTAACAACGAATGCCTCTTGTCTAAAATTCGGACTTCAGAAAACTCATCAGTCACACGATCTCTGGATAAGTTTAGCGAAAATGGTGCGCCAACATCTACGTTTCTACTGGTATTGTATTGGACAATCATATTGCCTCCATTTTCAACATATTCCAATAGGTATTTTTGTTTAAACTTCAATGATTTTACAACATTATAGGCTCTAACACCCATAACAACTGCATCGTACTTTTTTAAATTTTCAAAAGAAATATCTTCAGGACTCACCATGACAACGGTATATCCTATTTGCCGTAAATTGTCTGGAACGGTATCTCCTGCACCTTTAATATAGGCGATATAACTTCCAGCTTTTTGGATATTTAACCGAACCACTTTTGCTTCCGATTTCATTAAAACTGATTGCTTTGGAATATGATTGTAGTCGATCTCTATCAATTCATCTCTATATTCTTGTGTCTCAGAAACCGCCACGACTTTTAAAATTCCTTCAGATTCTTTTTGGGGTGGTGTTACATAAAATACGACGGTTTGCTTGTCCTTTTTCTGAGCTATTGAAAACGCAACTTCTTTAGGAGAAACTTTCCAATCATTTGGCACTTCCAAAAAAACTTTTCCCGAGGTATTGGCTGCACCTGCGTGAATTTCTACTGAAACTTCTTTCGGAGTCTCTTCAGAAAAAAGAATGACTTTGTTTTCCAATTTTGTGGTTACTTTTGGTAAAATTTCAAAAGGTTCATACATTTCTCCTAAAGCTCTTTCTGCATATCGCCTGACGACGTTTTTTACAATAGCGACTTCCTCGTTATCGATTAAAAGATTAAACTGTACCTGAAGCGGCCTGGGTGTTTCTGGCAATCCAATTAATTGCGGTTCATCAACAGCATACATGCCTCGTGAGGCAGCGTTCTTTAACCAGTAGGGTGCTGAATAATTGGTATTTTCTGTAGAGATGATCTCTGTAAAGTTTATTTTCTCATTAAAAGCCAGATTTTGGTCTTTTTCAATCACTTTCCCAGAGGACAGTATTTTTAAGGAAGCAATATCAATTGTAGTACGACTCCTGTTTAAGGCCTCAAATTGCACTTGAATTGATGCATTGGGTACTGCAGATGAACTCACAGCAGAAGCCTCTAAATAAAGTCCTGCAGCGGCCTCAATGATTTCCAAAATTTCTTTTTCTTTGATTTTTGCCCAGTGCTTGTTTTCTAACTGTTGTATTTTTCGGTAAGATTGAAGCAATGCTGGGAGGTGTTTGGAAGGATTTTCAAAATCGAAATTTGCTTCCACTTCATATAAAATTTCTCCAATCTCCCCCCCATTTTTCAGACGATTCCAAGTAGTATTTATGCCTGAAAATACATCTTCTGTATCTTTTAATGGCGTGCCTTTTAAAAATTCTACATACTCCTTTTGATCACCACGGGTAGACAATCTTCCAAATCCTTGACACAAATGCTGACTACTCGCCATGGAAGCTAGTTCATTGTTGGAAAGACCTTTTAGAGGATAATAAACACCAACGTCAAAAGAAGTCAATTTTCCTTTGGTCGCTTTTTCAAAATCGGACTGATGCTTATAAAACCATGAAGAGGTATTAAAAAACAATCTTTGTGGTTGCCAAACTGAGGTGGTCTTTAACTGGTCTGTAAATTTTGAAGCATCGGCAGCCAGATCAAAGGCTTCAAAACTCAACATGGCAGAACTGGTATGATGTCCATGGGTTGTTCCAGGAGTTCTGTGATCAAATCGATTAATAATTATATCGGGCTTGTAGGTTCTAATTACCCATACAACATCACTCAGAACTTTTTCTTTGTTCCAAATCTTCAAAGTTTCCTCCGGATGTTTGGAATACCCAAAATCATTGGCTCTTGTAAAAAATTGCGAACCACCATCAATACGCCTAGCTGCCAATAGCTCCTGGGTTCTAATGACTCCCAACAGTTCTCTAATTTCGGGTCCAATTAAATTCTGGCCTCCATCACCTCTTGTTAAAGACAAGTAGCCAGTTCTTGCTTTTACAGCATTCGACAAATAGGCAATTAATCGTGTATTTTCATCGTCTGGATGTGCAGCAATATACAAAGCAGACCCAATAAAATTAAGCTTTTGAATTTTTTCATAAATCTGGTTTGAGCTCCACTTTTGAGGTTTTTGAGCAACAACAGCAATTGAAATCATTAAAAAAGCAATCCTAAAAAATATATTTTTTTTCATGGTGTAAAATTATTCTGTCCTTGACAACTCAGTATCGTTGAAAAAAAAGACATATTTTGGTCAAGGGCGACAAATCAACTTCAGCAATACCAAGGACAAACAATAAAAAAACTATGCAACCTATGCCCTTTGTTTACAAAACTACTAAAAACAAATGTAGCCTTTTATCAAGTCAATTTTTGTAATTAACAAAATTATAACATTAAAAAACACTTAAAAAGAATGCTTATAACCTGTTAATAAATTAATTTTTAAAATCACATAATAAGATTATATTTGTAATACTAATTAAGAAAAAACAAACAATGAAATTTATTGTATCCAGTTCGCAACTACTAAAACAATTACAAGTTTTAGGGGGCGTTATAAATAGTAACAATACCTTACCAATTTTAGATAATTTCTTATTTGAAATTTCTGAAAATCAATTAAAAGTTTCTGCATCGGATTTAGAAACTACCATGAGTTCGGTTGTTAATGTAGAAAGTGATAGTAATGGTGCAATTGCAATTTCTGCACGTTTATTGTTAGACACTTTGAAAACGTTTCCAGATCAACCTTTAACATTTAAAACTGAAGGTAGCAATACCATTGAAATTAGTTCTGATCAAGGGAAATATGACATGGCTTATTTTAGTGGTGATGAGTTTCCTAAAGCAGTTTCTCTTCCTTCCCCAAGCAGTACTGTAATTCCATCTAATATCCTAGCAACGGCCATTTCGAAAACAATTTTCGCGGCTGGAAATGATGACTTACGACCAGTTATGAGTGGTGTTTTCTTTCAATTTAGTACACAAGGATTGACTTTTGTTGCAACAGATGCACACAAATTGGTAAAATATACAAGAACTGATGTTACTGCAAACCAAACGGCAGAATTTATCATGCCCAAAAAACCTTTAAATCTACTGAAAAGCGTTTTAGGAGGTTCTGAAAGCGAAGTCACGATTGAATACAACGATGCAAATGCAAAGTTTACTTTTGATAATGTAGTTTTAATTTGTCGTTTAATTGATGGAAAATACCCAAATTATGAAGCCGTAATTCCTAAAGAGAATCCAAATAAATTAACTGTAGACAGAGCTTCTTTTTTAAACTCAGTAAGACGTGTTTCTATTTTCTCTAGCAAAACAACACATCAAATCCGTTTAAAAATGGCCGGAACTGAATTGAATATTTCTGCGGAAGACATAGACTTTTCAAACAAAGCAGACGAACGCTTAAACTGTGATTATCAGGGAGATGATATGCAAATTGGTTTTAACTCTCGTTTTTTAAGCGAAATGTTAAACAACTTAAATTCCAACGAGATTTTAATTGAAATGTCCTTACCAAACCGAGCAGGGATTCTAACACCAATCGATGGAACAGACGAAGGGGAAAAAGTTACGATGTTGGTAATGCCAGTAATGTTGAATAGCTAATTATTGCCCCAATAAAAATAGTAGAACATAAAACCACAACCAGAAAGTTGTGGTTTTTTGTTTACATTTACTTATATGAATTTCTTAGCGCACTTATACCTATCTCAAAACAATTCCAACTTACTAATTGGTAATTTTATTGCAGATCATATTAAAGGGAATAATTACCGTCATTTTTCTGAAGAAATTCAACAAGGGATTCTACTTCACAGAGAAATAGATACATTTACAGACGCCCATGCAGTGGTGCGAAAAAGTAAAAGACGTTTGCATGAACGATACAGACATTATGATGGTGTGATTATTGATATTTTCTTTGATCATTATTTGGCGAAAAACTGGGCAACATACTCAGCAATCCCATTTGACCAGTATACGACCGCAATGAATACTTTTTTTGCCAGAAAAGCTCCAGAACTACCAGAAAAATCGCAACAATTTATTCACTATATGATTGAATACAACCTCCTCTTTAATTATCAATTTACCGATGGAATTGAGAAAGTATTGAATGGAATGAATCGCAGAACAAAAGGAAAATCTCAAATGCATCTGGCCATTGAAGATTTAAAAAAATTAGATCCTCAGTTTGAGACTGATTTTAAGTTATTTTTTCAAGACTTAAGAGTTTTTACTCAACAAAAACTACAGCTATTGACTCAATCTGGAAGAATTAGAAATTCAAAATAAAGAAACCTCAAAAAATAGGACACCTTTACAGGTAGTATAAAAAAGAAAAAACATGAAAAAAACCATGCTCCTTTGCATCCTCTCAATACTCATGCTACATTGTACCACTTCAGACAATATAAGGCATAAAAATAGAGGCGTCACAACAAAAAAAGCGATGGTAGTTTCTGCAAGAGAAGAAGCTTCTAAAATTGGTAGCTCCATTTTAAAAAAAGGAGGGAATGCTTTTGATGCCATGGTCGCCACAGAACTAGCTTTGGCCGTAGCCTATCCCTATGCCGGAAATATTGGTGGTGGCGGATTTATGGTTTATCGAAATAACATGGGAGCGATTGGTGCCTTGGATTATCGAGAAAAAGCCCCGCTGGCAGCATCTAAAGATATGTATTTGGATGAAAATAAGGCGGTCATCAAAGGAAAGAGTACGCTAGGTGCTATGGCAGTTGGTGTTCCAGGAACGGTGGCAGGTGTTTTTGAGGTACATAGAAAATTTGGAACACTTTCCATGAAAGAAATTTTAACACCTGTGATCGCTTTGGCAAAAAGAGGGGTTGTTGTCACAAAAAAACAAGAAAAAAGAATTGCTAAATTTCAAGCTTCTTTTTTGAAAGCAAACAAAAATCCAATACTATTCAACAAAGCTTGGAAGGAAAATGACACCATTAAATATGGTGCTTTGGCAGCAACCTTATCTAGAATTCAAAAAAATGGTCGGGATGAGTTTTACAAGGGAGCAACCGCAGCGCGCTTGGTAAAATTTATACAAGAAAACGGCGGAATTATTACTTTGGAAGATTTAGAGAAATACCAACCCAAATGGAGAGACCCCATCACGTTCACCTATGATGATTTGAAAATCATTTCAATGTCACCTCCTTCAAGTGGTGGTATTTGCTTGGCTCAAATTATGAATGCAATAGAGCCTTTTAATTTGAAGGAATTTGGGCACAACACAACAAAGTCGATACAAGTAATTACAGAGGCAGAAAGACGCGCCTACGCGGATCGTAGTTTCTTTTTGGGGGACCCTGATTTTGTAAGCATCCCTCAAAAAGAACTGATTTCGAAAGCATATTCTCAAAAGCGAATGAAAAATTTTTCTTTTAAGAAAGCAACCTTATCCTCAGAAGTTGCGCATGGAAATATCGAAATTATAGAGAGCGATGAAACCACACACTATGCAATTGTAGACGCATTTGGAAATGCTGTATCAGTTACAACAACGATTAATGGCGGTTATGGATCCAAATTATACAGTAGTGAATTAGGATTCTTTTTAAACAATGAAATGGATGATTTTAGCAGCAAACCAGGAGTACCAAATATGTTTGGACTCTTGGGCGCAAAAGCAAACGAGATTGCACCCGAAAAAAGAATGCTGAGTTCAATGACACCAACGATTGTAGAAAAAAACGGGAAACTATTTATGGTAGTTGGAACACCCGGTGGCTCTACAATTATTACTTCGGTATTACAAACCATTTTGAATGTTCATGAATTTGAGATGAGCATGCAAGATGCTGTAAACGCGGCAAGATTTCATCATCAATGGATGCCAGATGTAATTAAAATGGAACCTAACAGTTTTTCAGACACCGTAAAATCTGAATTGAAACAATTGCACTATCAATTAGATGAAAGCAATGCAATCGTTATTGGGAAAGTTGCCGCCATTTTAGTGTTGGAAAACGGAGAATTGGAAGGTGGTGCCGACAAACGGGGTGATGACGCTGCTGTAGGGTATTAGCCTTTTTCACCAACACAAAATGAATTTTTAAAATAAAAAAATATGAACCTTCAACCTTTTCACATCGCTATTCCTGTTAAAAACTTAGAAAAATGCCGTACTTTTTACAGAGATATTTTACAATGTAAAGAAGGAAGAAGTGCAACACATTGGGTAGATTTTAATTTTTTTGGACATCAATTAGTCCTTCATCAAAAAGAGGATTTTATACCACAAAGGATTTCCAATCCGGTAGATGGTCAAGATGTTCCCGTACCTCACTTTGGTGTGGTCCTTACTTGGGAGGTTTGGCTAGATTTAGCAGACAGACTAAAAGCAAATAATACACGTTTTATTATAGAACCAACCATTCGGTTTAAAGGAAAAGTTGGCGAACAAGCTACGTTATTCTTCAACGATCCAGAAAACAATGCCCTGGAATTCAAGGCCTTTAAAGATCTCAATCAATTGTTTGCAAAATAATGGAATTGCAGGAAACCCATATCGTTCCAAAATTAGAAAACCCAGTTCGTTTTCAAGAATATGCAGTGGGTATTTTTAAAACAATTCCAACAAAATCTGGCATTAAAAAAGCTGTCAAAAAAAACTAATTTTCATTAATGATTGTTCTGCTTCCACGGCACAATTTATACTTGGAGGTGAAAAAATAACGCTGTACCAACCCGAAAACTCTACCGCTTTTAAAAGATTGGTGTTTGATTTAGAGGTGGTATTCGAAGATGATTATTTGGCAATCATAAACAAACCAGCTGGTATTTTAGTAAGTGGAAACAAGTTTAAAACAATCGACAACGCCTTGCAGCAAAATTTACAAAAAAGCACGCAATTGGATGCGGTGCGGCCAAGACCAACGCATCGATTAGACTACCCAACAACGGGGCTGCTAGTGATTGGTAAAACAAGTGCTAGTCTCCGAGCCTTGAATGCATTGTTTGAAAATAAACAGATTCGCAAAACCTATTTTGCCATTACCATTGGAAAAATGGAAGCCTCTGGAACTATTAATAGCCCCATTGATCATAAAATAGCAACAACGAGTTATGTGGTATTGAAACGTGTAAAATCTGATCGATTTGAATTTTTAAATTGGGTAAAATTATCACCAGAAACAGGAAGGAGACATCAACTTAGAAAGCACGTCGCTGCGCTTGGAAACCCTATTCTAGGCGATAAAGAATACGGAAAAAAAGGGTTGGTATTGCATGGAAAGGGATTGTACTTACATGCTGGAATTTTAGAATTCACACACCCTTTCACCAAGCAGCAACTTCGGATTGAAAAAGAACTTCCAAATAAATTCAAAAAAATAATTGCAACATGTTAGAAATTAGACCTACCTGTGAGCATTGCAATACTGCTTTACCAAATACTTCTACGGAGGCAATGATTTGCTCTTTCGAATGCACCTATTGTAAGCACTGTGCAAGCACTCTTTTTAACAATGTATGCCCAAGTTGCGCTGGTAATCTTGTAGAACGCCCCATACGCCCCATTGAAATGATTGAAAAATATCCTGCTTCAACAAAAGTAGTTTTTAAACCAAAAGATCTCGAAAACACAAAAAAGAATTAAATTCGCTTAAAATAGCATCCATTTTCATGAAAAAAAAATTCAAAATTGTTGGCTTATTGTTCTTATTTTTAATCCTTGCTGGGGCTGTTTTTTTTGTTTCTAAAAACGAAGCATTGCCCACAGGAAAAAAAGGAAAAGCTGCAGACGCTTTGGCAACAAAAATGTTGCAAGCAATCAATTATGACGCCTACATCAACACCGAAGTTTTGGAATGGAGTTTCAGAAATAAACATCACTACAAATGGTTTAAAAAACAGCATAGGGTTCGGGTTTCTTGGGATAAAAACGTCGTAGATTTAAATACAATATCACCAGCAAAAAGTAAAGTTTTTATCGACAATCAAGAGATTGACAATCCTGGGTTGATTGCCAAGGCAACAGCCTATTTTAACAACGATTCATTTTGGTTGGTTGCTCCCTACAAGGTTTTTGATCCCGGTACAGAAAGAAGGATTGTGCAACACCAAGGGAAAGATGCCCTACTCATAACCTATACTTCTGGAGGTACAACTCCTGGGGATTCTTATTTATGGATTCTAGAAGAATCTGGACAACCAATCTCATTTAAAATGTGGACCCAAATAATTCCTATTGGTGGTGTAGCGGCTTCTTGGAGCGCTTTAAGGACAACAGAATCTGGCATTCTATTGCCCACTTCACACACACTTTCCTTGTTTGGAATGAAATTGTCAATGGGAAACGTAAAATCATACAATCCAAAAGCGAATGCTTTGGCCCATAAAATACTCAAAGCGATCAAACATGAGAATTACAAAAAAACCAATCATATCGAATGGAGTTTTGGAGGAAGACGCGCCTATAAATGGGATAAAGAACGACATATTGTTCGTGTTTCATGGGATAGCATTCAGGTAGTATTGCACCCTAATAATTTAGATAAAAGCAGCATTTACTATCACAATAAATTAGTTTCAACAAAAAACAAACCACTCATTACAAAAGCAAACAACCTTTTTAACAATGATAGCTTTTGGCTGGTGGCTCCTCACAAACTGTTTGAAAAGGGAATCATACGAAGTATTCAAAAAGAAGCGGGGAAAGACGCGCTATTAGTAAAATACACTGTGGGTGGTACCACACCCGGGGATGCTTATTTATGGCTTTTAGATGATCACTTTATTCCAAAGAGTTATAAAATGTTTGTACCTTCGATGAAAATGGAAGGAACTCCTGCCACCTGGGACCACTGGATCACCACAGAAAGTGGCACACTTTTACCAACAAGTCATTCTTTTGACGGGGGTAGAAAATTGAGTATGGGCAAAGTAAAAGCAACAATCTAATGAATACAAAAATTATTTCAAACGGCATCTTAAGAGCACTTTGCATAGTAATAGGAATTGCATGCTTTTTATTTTTTCTATATAAAATTCAATCCGTCATTATTTATGTGATTATTGCCGGAATTTTATCATTAATCACAAGACCAATTACGTTGTTTTTAAGACGGCGATTGAAATTTCCAAATACACTTTCGGTAGTCACTACAATGCTGTTCATGCTCACACTTGTTGCTGGATTAATTGGTATGTTTATTCCTTTAATCACTGAACAAGGCGAGAGTTTATCGCTATTACAAGTAGAGGGCTTACAGCAAAACATTCAACGTATATTCAGTCAAATCAATGTTTATTTTTCGTCAAAGGGAATTGATGTTTTGTCGGAATTAAAAAATATTGATTTCTTGTCGCAATTTAGAGAAATCCCCAACTTCCTAAATGCAATTGTTGGAACAGTTGGCTCTTTTAGTGTGGGATTATTTTCGGTATTATTTATTTCATTCTTCTTAATGAAAGATCGAAAAATACTAAAAAAGGGCTTGCTCTTATTTATCCCAAACAAAACAAAAGCAAGGTTTACAACTTCATTAGAAACAATTAACAATTTACTCTCACGATATTTTATTGGATTGATTTTTCAAATTTCAATTCTCTTTATTTTATACACCATCCTTCTTTTAATTTTTGACATCAATAATGCGATTGTTATTGCCTTTTTGTGTGCTTTGTTAAATTTAATCCCCTATGTAGGTCCCTTAATTGGCGCTGTAATTATGTTTGTTTTATCAATGACAAGCAATATTGGTCAGGATTTTCAAACGATTATTTTACCAACAACTTCTTATGTGATGATTGGATATCTGATCGCGCAGCTTATTGATAATTTTATAAGTCAACCAATTATATTCTCTAAGACTACAAAATCCCATCCCTTAGAAATTTTCTTAATCATTATTATTAGCGGCTTATTATTTGGGATTACAGGCATGATTACTGCGGTCCCACTGTACACTGCATTAAAAGTAATTTTAAAAGAGTTTCTCTCAGAGAATGAGATTGTAAAAACACTAACCAAAGACCTCTAATTTTCATTGAATTTAGCCATACTACAATCCGAGGTTCAAGAATTTATTTCGGCAAACTTAAAAACTGAAATTACCAAACTAATTTTAAAAGGAAGTCCTTTCGAAAAAATTTCTATCCAAGAATTAGCAAATCAAATTGTTGCGAAACAAAAATCGGAAAAAAAATTACCTACTTGGTTTTCACAAGAAAACATCTATTATCCCGCAAAAATAAGCATTGAGCAAACCTCCTCTGAAGTTGCTGCTGCACACAAATTATCATTAATATCTGGCGATTCTGTAATCGACATTACGGGGGGTTTTGGAATTGATGCCCATGCGTTTTCCAAACAGTTTAAAAACGTAATACATTGTGAGATTAACGAGCAACTCTCTAAAATCGTTGCGTATAATTTCAAGCAATTAAATATTGATAATATTGAGATTTTTGCCGGTAACGGCATGAAATTTTTAAAGGAAACTTCTCAAAAATTTGATTGTATTTTTATTGACCCATCGAGAAGGAATGAAGTAAAAGGAAAAGTCTTTTTACTGAAAGATTGTTTGCCATACGTTCCTCCAAAAATTGAATTTCTGTTTACGAAAGCAAAACAAATACTCATAAAAACATCCCCGATATTAGACATTAGCAACACCATTAAAGAGCTGAAAAACGTTGTAAAAGTTCAGGTAGTAGCCTTCAATAATGAAGTGAAAGAACTGCTTTTTTTATTGGAAAAAAAAGCACCGAACGCGATTAGAATCGAAGCCATCAATTACCAGAAAAATGCTCTTCAACAAATAGGATTTAACCATCAATCAAAAGTAACATCAACCTACTCACCTCCCCTTACTTATCTCTATGAACCCAATGCAGCCATCTTAAAATCTGGAGGGTTTCACGAAGTTAGCCATCAATTAAACGTTTTTAAACTTCACCAACATTCGCATTTGTATACTTCAGACCAATTCATAGATTTTCCTGGCAGGCAATTTATCATCACCCAATCGATGCCCTATGACAAAAAGAAAATAAAAAAATACATCGGTCAGGAAAAAGCAAACATTACCGTTCGAAATTTCCCTAAAAGTGTTGCTCAAATTCGAAAAGAAACAAAAATAAAAGAGGGCGGAAATCTCTTTGTTTTCTTCACTACAAATTTAGAAGACAAACAATTGGTGCTTTTTTGCAGAAAAGTTTAAATTGAAAGAACTTTCAATACCATTTGTCTAATGACACAAAGACATTTTTAGTAAGTTTGTAAGGAAACAAAATTATTCAAATGCAAACACTTAATTACCAGGGGATAAAAATACTTCCAAAAACACAACTCGTAACGGAGGACGCCTTGGTTATTGAAGCACCCCTACAAATAAACATCAACAACATCCCTTATACGGTGGTCATGAGAACGCCTGACAATGATCTTGAACTGGTACGGGGTTTGTTATTTGCTGAAGACATCTACAAACAAAATGCGGGTTTTCATTTTGAAGTGGTAGCGCAAAAGAACAGTGGTGAGACCATCGTAAATATAAGCATCGCCAAAGAAGCATTAGGGAAAGGGTATTTGAATAAGCGAACCTTGTTATCTGTTTCCTCTTGCGGAATATGTGGTAAACAAGAAATGAAAGACCTTGCCGTTTCTGGAGATGCTATGCATATTAAAAATGCAATGACTGCTTCCAACATTCAAAAAATGTTTGGACAAATGAAGGCACATCAAAAGACTTTCAAAAAGTCTGGAGGGAGTCACGCTGCAGCACTATTCAATGCAAATAATGCCCTTTTATGTATTCAAGAAGATATTGGAAGACACAATGCTGTAGATAAGGTTGTGGGTGAATTATTAGTCAAGAAACAATTAAAAGAAGCTACATTTCTGCTGGTAAGCGGACGTGTTTCCTATGAAATTGTATCCAAGGCTTTCATTGCAAAAATACCAATTATTGTTGCGGTTTCGGCTTGTTCGTCCTTGGCTGTTGATTTCTCGAAAGAATTTGGTATTTGTTTGATAGGCTTTACAAGAGGTGAAAAAATGACGATCTATGCCAATCCTAATTATTTAAAATAAAGTAACGGATGAAGAAAAAAATTCATGCACAACCGCCTACTAAATTAACTGGAATTCAATTGACTGAAATCCCCACCTCCGCTGTAGGTGTAAAAGCAATTACATCGGCAATGTCGCACATTAAAAAAAAGGTTGGACTGGTTAAGGGAATTGTTTTATTAAAGAATTTGAATCAAAAAAATGGCTTTGACTGCCCTGGATGTGCATGGCCAGATCCAGATGCAAAACGTGCTTTTTTAGCAGAATACTGCGAAAATGGTGCTAAAGCCGTAGCGGAAGAAGCGACAAAAAACAAAGTTTCCCCCATATTCTTTGCCACACATTCTGTTGAAGAACTCTCGGCAATGTCTGATTATGAAATTGGGAAAAGCGGAAGGATTACACATCCCATGTATTTGCCAGAAGGAAAAAACCACTATGAAGAAATTTCTTGGGATGCTGCTTTTAATATCATAGGCAAAGCATTAAACGAATTAGAATCTCCCGACGAAGCTATTTTTTATACTTCAGGAAGAACAAGCAATGAGGCTGCTTTTTTATACCAGCTTTTTGTAAGGGAATTTGGAACCAACAATTTACCAGATTGTTCGAATATGTGTCATGAGTCTAGTGGCGTTGCACTTTCTGAAACACTAGGAATTGGAAAAGGATCGGTAACATTAGATGATTTTAATCATGCAGATTTGGTAATTGTTATGGGGCAAAACCCAGGAACAAATCATCCTAGAATGCTAACAGCTTTGAGTGAAACGAAAAAAAATGGAGGAAAAATAATTACGATAAACCCCCTTCCAGAAGTTGGCTTACGCAATTACAAAGACCCACAAAACCCCATAAAATGGGTAGGAAAGGGACAAGATTTAACAGATTTATTCTTACAAGTAAAAATAAACGGTGATGTTGCATTGTTAAAGATTATTTTAAAATTGATGAAATCGAAAGAAAAAGAAAAACCGAACCGTGTTTTTAATCATCAATTCATCCAAGAAAAAACCGCAGGATTTGAAGCTTTTTTAGAAGATTTAGATAGCTACACGATTGAAGAATTGTTACCGCAAACGGGGTTAGCACTCGCATCTATAGAAAAAGCAGCGGAGCTCATCATTCAAAAGGAGCGAATTATTGTTTGTTGGGCAATGGGTTTGACACAGCACAAAAATTCTGTAGACAATATTCGAGAAATTGTGAATTTGCTGTTACTAAAAGGAAGTATTGGAAAAAAAGGCGCTGGTACCTGTCCTGTTCGTGGGCATTCAAATGTTCAAGGAGATCGTACCATGGGCATTTGGGAAAAACCAAAAGAGGCTTTTTTAAAAAATCTAGAAAGGGTATTTTCATTTAGCGCTCCCAGAAAACAGGGTTATGATGTTGTTTCAGCCATTGAGGCCATGGATCAGAAAAAAGCAAAGGTATTTATAGGAATGGGTGGCAATTTTATTTCTGCGACTCCAGATACTGAATTTACTGCCAAAGCAATGCAGCAGTGTAATTTGTCTGTTCACATATCAACAAAATTGAACAGAAGTCATTTAATTCATGGTAAAAGAGCGTTGATTCTCCCTTGTTTGGGACGTTCTGAAAAAGACTTTCAAAGTTCGGGAGAACAATTTATTTCGGTAGAAAATTCCATGGGAGTTGTGCATCAATCAAAGGGACATTTAATGCCGCTGTCAAAACAATTGTTAAGCGAACCTGCAATCGTAGCTGGACTTGCAGCGGCTACACTCCAAAACTCAACAACAGATTGGTCGGGAATGGTTGCGAACTATGATTTCATCAGAACGAAAATTGAAGCGACCATTCCGGGTTTTCAAAATTACAACCAACGAGTTCGCATTCCGGGCGGTTTTACCTTACCCAACAACGCACGGGAGGGTAACTTTACGCCAACAGCTACTGGAAAAGCAAATTTTAGCAACAATAAACCTTCAGAAATCACCCTAGAGGATCATCAATTTTTAATGATGACCATACGCACTCATGACCAATACAACACAACGATTTATGGCCTAAATGATCGATATCGGGGAGTTTTAAATGAGCGTAGAATTATTTTTATGAATCCTGATGACATGCAACTACATGGCCTTCAAAAATTAGAGAAGGTAAACTTGATTAGTCATTTTAATGATGAAAAACGGCATGCTTTTGGGTTTTTAGTGGTTCCATACAACATTCCAAAGCAATGTACTGCCACTTATTTCCCTGAAGCCAATGTATTAATCCCTATTAAAAGTATCGCTGATATCAGCAATACACCTACCTCAAAAGCAATTGTCATTTCCATACAAAAAGAGACTGCCAACTTCTAAATTAATTTTTCTCAAAGTACTACACTTACAATTTTCAGTGCATTAGAGAGAAACAACGGAAAAAAAATGAGTATTGTAGCGTTGAAGTACTGCAGGTAACTTTTTTTTATAAAAATAGTTCCCAAAAAAAAGCACCAATAAACAAGTGGTCCATATAAAGAATAAGTGGTCGTTTTAGAGGAATAAGTGGGATGATTTCTGAACAGAAAACAAAAAATATTAATAGAAAAAGTAAGATTTTTTTAAAAATTACCTGGCAAAAAAGTTGCCAAACTTTATCGAATTGCGAATTGTTGTCACGTTTTTTCAGGTTTAAAACAAAAAAAACACACCTGTTGGGTAAAGAGTATTAAAATGTATACCAACAAAAAAGCCTCACATTTCTGTGAAGCTTTCCATAATTTATAACTAGGTATTAAAATCGAATTGCAAAACCCATTGTAAGACCAATTTCTTCAGATTCTAAGCCATAACTTAATGTTGGATTAAATTCTACACGATCTCCAATTTTTACTCTGTAACCAGCACCTAAAGCTGCTCCATCTATAGCTGTATCTGTTAAGCCATACTCACCGTATGCAAACCAAGATTCAGTCAAGAAATAACGAGCGGCAATACTTATTGCAGCATCATATTCCCAATCACCAAATCCCAATCCTACACGAGCACCTGCCTGAAGTGCATCTGTAAAACTGTATAATGCCATCGCATTAACTTGGCCACCAGAATACCCATCGCCTGAAACAAAGGAAAAATTAGAATCTCCCTGCATAGTCCATTTGTAATCTACAGAATCTTGTGCGTTAGTTGATAAACACATCAATAAAATAATCGGAATGAATAATAAATTTTTCATAATTATATAATTTAAATGTTAATATTTTATAAATATAACAAAAAAATCATATTAATTAAAAAATTGTATCTACTTAGTTAATTATTTCACTCCAAAAGATTTTTGGTCAAGAGCTTCGTAATCTTAATTAAAGCTGTCTTATAAGTTCGTTTACTCAAATATAATAAATGTAAGTTTAACCTATTTAAGTGGTTTAGAACTCCCTGAATTAAAGGAGGAGGATATGCCTATGGTTTAGTTACACTCAGAATTTAATCTGAATAAACTATATTCAGGCGTTTCAAAATATGCTTCACCTCCATCACATTCAAAAGCAACAGGAGATACTAATTCATTGCCAAAATGTAAATCAACAGTCAGCACATTATTTTCAAATGTGTAAGGATTGGTTGTTGGTATATGATTTCCATCATTAGCTTCATATGAGTTATATAACGCATTACAATCACCTTCAACACAATAATAAGTGTATCGTAACCCATCTTTATAAAGATACATTGTATTTCCCTCTGGTATCATTCCTTCGATAAGCCATTTACCTTCAATTGAATAATCTGGTACTGGCAAACTTTCTGAATCATTTTCACAACCCATAACGAGAAAAGCAAAGAATAATGGTAATAATAATTTTTTCATAATTTAGTTTTGTTTAACAAATATATTAAATTAAATAACCCTACTTGCAAGGTATAAAAATAGCTGAACTGAAAGAAGAAGATATGCCTATGGTTTAGTGTTTAGTGTTTGAATTTTTAATTTTTAATAAAAGCTGTTTTATAATTCCAATAAATATTAAAATTAATGACGGCCAAAAAGTTAGGAATGCCATAATTCCAAATATAACTGGATTTGGATTTGGGTCATCTAATATTCCGAGTTTGGCACACAACATAATTAATAATAATGGAGAACATCCCACTATAAAAATTATGAGTCCTATTTTAGTAAGTTTATTTATCTTTTTCATTCGTGAAATCTATAACTTTAGTTTTGATTAAACTATTGAATTATAGATAAAGGTAAATTTACCTAAAATAATATAAGAATCAGACAGTTATTAAAGCTATGGGACATTCCTCTATATATGTAATTTTAACCTATTTACGAGGCTTAGAACTCCCTGAATTGAAGGAAGAGGATATGGGTATAGTTTATTATTCCGAAACAGGAGTATGAGGAATCAATGCTGAAATTTTAAATGCATAATTTTTTTTTTCTTAAAATATATGTAGCAGTTCTGTTTTTAGCTCCCATAATCGTGCTATCCTTCAAAAATCTTGTAAAATTCATTTCAATTACAACTATATTATCATTTTTTTTGTAATAATCCCAACTATTTGTGATTGAATAACCATAATTATTTTTTTCTAAAGTATTAAATGAATTTGTTAAAAATGACACTAATTCTTTTTTACTATTATAAATAATTGTAGTATCCTTAAGATATAAGGAAAATGGTAATTCGTATATTTCCTCTGTGATAGTTGTGAAATCTGCATCACTCCAGGCGATTACATATTTGCTGTACATTGTTTTAATTTCAGAGGGAATCTTAAATGTTTTTTTTGCAGGTGAATTTTTACAGTTATAAAAGATTATACTCACTAACAGAAAATAAATTAAATTTTTCATGCTCAAAAGTAAGAAATATTAGTTTACCCTATTTAAGAGGTTTAGAACTTCCCAAATTAAAGGAAAAGGAACTGATTACTGTTAGCTTGTTCTTTTATTCTCCTTTTATTTTCTTAACAATCAAAGTACTTAGGTAACCAATTTAATGCACACCATGTGTTTCATAATTAACTTTCAAGTCTATTAATTTCATTTTGTAGCTTTTTGTTCAAAACTTTTGTTCTTATGAGCATATCCTCATAAAATCCAATTTTAAGGTTTCTAAATAAAAGGCTTTGATTTAATTCAATCTTGAAGCCTTCATCATTTTTTGCACCTTCAAGGTCATATAACTCTAGACTTTTAGTTGCAATGTTTGGATTGTAGTATTCCTCATCATCAAATTCATCATTAAATTCACTATCTATGGTAATTAATTTATTTTGTGTAATTCTAAAATATTTTTTAAAATAATACTTCTTTGTGGTATACGTTTGATAATCTGAATAATCATTTTCTAGAATTGTGATAGCTTTATGAAAAAAATCATAAAATCTTGCAATGTCCTTTCTTATGTTGTTATTTGATAAAATTCCAATTTTATTGTTTTGAAGATTTTGATATGTAGAGCTGTGAAGGGCAACAACTAGTGGAGCTCCAAGAGCATCTGTGAAATTAATTGAATCTTTATGCTGTTTAAAGTTATTTTGTAATAGCTTAAGTAAATTTGTTTCTTCTACAAAAAATTTCTTATGGTATTGAATATTAAACTTAATATCTAATGTATCTAAATTGATGTCTTCTTGTAGATTTTTTAATATGGTTATTTCCATATTTTGTCTTTTCCTATTTTCATTTGAATTATTCACTTGTAGCGCTATTAAAATTCCAATAGCTACAAGAAAAATCTCTCCTAAAGCATATTTAAAATAACTAAATGAACCTTTCTCTTTCGAGGTAGTCGTTCTCATTAATTTGAAGGGCATGTTTTTTATCAAATATAGTAAAACTAATCAAACCTAATTGAGAAGTTTTGCAATCGCAGATCTAAAAGTAAAAAAGATACTTGTTGTTTATTAGCTAATTAAAATTTATAGTACTGTTATTTTTTAAGTACGCTTCAAGTATATGAACAAATCGTTCGCCTTTTTATATGTGAAATTAAAATGCATCCCTACTTCAATTTTAGTTTATTAATAGGACCAACATAAGTAACTCGTAATTTTGAGAAGAAGATAAATTGTTGCAAACCCTTATTAATAGTAAGTTTTAACCAACAAAAAAGCCTCACATTTCTGTGAAGCTTTATGTGAGCCCTGAAGGATTC